>Ga0208898_1000252_pt1 | contig 43217 bp, 45 predicted proteins | sample VirMetDEL_Mar_4_FD_184513 | JGI IMG/M metagenome (GOLD analysis project Ga0208898, IMG submission 184513) | Aqueous microbial communities from the Delaware River and Bay under freshwater to marine salinity gradient to study organic matter... | ecosystem: Environmental > Aquatic > Marine >... | reverse complement strand
AGTCCGCAACACCTTCGGTCACGATCTGCGGGTTGCTGATCGAGAGCGTGGGGTTCGGGCCGCCGTAATCGACCGCAGTGTTGACCTCGTCAAAGAAGGTCTGGAAGCGCATCCGCTCCCCGCCCTTAATGATCTTGGCCGTGCCGGAAGCCTTCAGGAACTTGCCCAGAAGAGGGGACCGCTCGGTAGCTTGGTTGATCAGCTTGTCCGGCGAGTCGAAGTAAGTGTCGTCAGTGGTTGCCGCGAAGTCGGCGAAAACGTCAGTCCATCCCATTGGAGAACTCCTTGGTTAGTGGCCGTCAGCTAAGCCCGTGCTCTTGTTCCAGTCGCTTGAACATCTCGAATCCGCTGTCGAAGTCGGAGTCGGGCTGCACAGCGACCTTGCGCGCAGCAGTACGGGTCTGGCTGGCCGACCGTTTACGTGAAACAGAAGACCGCTTCTCCTTTGCAGCGTCACGAGGACTGCCAAACTCAAGGCGGGCGGCGTCGCGGAGTAGGTCATCCATCGACTGGTACTCGCCCCAGTTCAGGGAACGAGCCTTGGCCTTGACAGCCTCTTGCTGCTCAGGATCAGCAAGCTGCGGATACGCATCCGACAGCTGGCGAAAGCTCTCCTTGATCAGGAGGCCCTCAACAGCGTTAGACAGCATTTGGTTCTGCTGGCTGACACGCTGAAACATCGTCCGCATAGGGGCGATGACCGCCTCCGCATCATCGTCTCCGAAGGTGTCCTTGAGGGGTGCGGTCAGAGCGTCCCAGTCGATGTCTGCGGTCGCGTCTGCTTGCGCAGGCGCGGGGGTGTCCGCAGCTTCGACCGTGTCGTCGCCGTCCTCTTCAGATTCCGAAGCCGTCTTTGCAGATAGCTTGTTGTCCACATCTGCCTGGATCTTCGCCAGCTGAGCACCCCACGCAATGAGGTCCTCGTCTGACAGCCCATCCATTACAGACTGTGGAGTTTTGGCGCGGCGAAGGGCTCTAACAGCCGCCTCGCGCTCTTCAGACCGCGCAACAACAGGCTCGTTTGACGGAGAATCCGCCTCGTCGTCCTGTTCCCCAGCGTCGCTCGCACTCTCTCCTCTCGCGAGAGCGTCTGCAGAGTCCTTCGCCGCATATTCGTCGTCGTCGTTCAGCCCAAGGCCTCTCTGGGCCTCTAGGGCTGCAAACGCAGCGAGCCCAGCGTCTTGGCTGGCCTCGGCAGGGGCGTCGGCTTGGGGCTCAACGCTGGTTGTCTCTAGTTCGTCGGTCATTACCACTTCTTGCACGACCAGTACCGTGCAGTCATCTTGCTGGGGGGTCTGGAGTCACACCCGTGCCGCGCTCGAAAGTTCTTGCGGCGGCCGGGCTGGTCCTTTTTGATCGTCATGTTGGGGTCACCGAAGCGGATGAGCTTGACTTGGTCGCCCTGCTTTGCGAGCACAGCGAACTTCTTGCTCTTGCCAGGGGTTCGCTTCGGCTTGTTGTAGCCGCTGAACCTTTCGCCTCGGTAGTTGATCGCCATTAGCTGTCCAAACCCCAGTCTGTGGAGGCGCTGTCGCGCCCGTTGTTGCGCGCGATGAACTCCCTGGCCTCGTTGCGGTTGTTGAAGGCTGCCCAGCCCTCCTTGGTGTGGTGCTTGACGTCCGGGTGGAAGCGATGCACTTGCCGGGACACAAACCCGTTGTCTACTCGCGACGCGACCGACGAAAGGACTCGACGCAGCTTGCGCCCATCGTGGTTACGAATCGCGCCGATGTCGTCGCACTCGTCTACGTGCAGGTAGATCTCGACGATCTCGTCGTTGGCTTCGTCAATGTACTCGTACAGGGGCATCAGACACCGTTCGCCATCATGTTGCCGGGGTTGTTAGCGCTCGCCGCCATGCGGCCAGCCAGAGGGTTAGCAGCGCCCGCGCTCATGGGGGAGGGCGACGAGCCCATAGCCGACTGCTGCATTTGCATCTGCATGGCCTGCTGCTGCGCCTGCACCAAAGCCTGCTCGGTGATGAGCGTGCCCATGTCTTGCAGGTTCAACGACTCGGCGGCCTTCTGCAGCATCTTGTCGATGACGGGCGCCAGCGGCGGGGCCTGAAGGCCAACGCCTGCCATCTGCACGTACATCTGCATGAACTCAAGGACGCGACGCTGATACAGGCCCTCGTTAGCCCGGTTCATGCTGTACGCGTCGATCTCAAACTCATAGGCGTCGAACGGCGTGGCGTCTTCCGGCGGTCGATACCACACGGTCCCCGGCTCCATACCGAGGCTGCGCGCCACATCTGCGGTCACCGGATACCGGCTGCGCTGGTCCTCGCGCATGTACCACGCCACGCGCCGCAGGATCTCGCGCACACCGCGATAGAACTGTTTGCGCACGAACTCCACGCGGATGTTTGCCGCGCTGTCTGCGATGCTGACCTCAGTAGCAGTGCCGCCGCCGCCAACCTGTCCGCGCTGCACATCAGTGATGCCCGACACGCGCTCTAGACGCTGGCGCTCGGCGTTCATGTACAGCATCAACTCGCTGTGCGGCCCGCCAACCTCAACCGGGACAACGGCCTCGCGGATCGACAGGTTGCCGGTCTGCAGCGTGAAGACGCCCTGGTCCTCGAAGTTCTTGATCGCGTCAGCGACCTCCGGTTCCGAGGCGTTGATGGCTACGCCCTTCTTGGCCTTGCGAGCGCCATCGAGGAACGCGTTGGTGAAGTCGTTGAGACTTTGGACCTGATCTTCGACGGCAGCCAGAGGGGACAGCCAGTACGTCTCGTTCGGCACCGGGTACACGCCCCACACGACGTAGGGGCCCTCTTTGGGCCCGAACCACGGCTGCGGGTCACGCAGGAAGATGCCGTCGGTGGTGCCGTCTTTGTGAGACTGAGAGCCCAGCGTGTACAGCGTGCCGTTGAACCCGTCGCGCTCGCCAACCTCGTCATCGACGACCTGCTCAGGAATCCACACTTCGTAGATGCGAAGCTCGTCGCGATCCACCGTCTCTAGGTGGTCATCGTCCTGATGCGCAGAAGCCGCCGCACGGATCGCCTCTTCACGCCAGCCGAGATCCGGGTTGCGGGACGCCTCCTCAAGAAGGTCGTCGCGATCACGCGTGTAGCAGTGGCCCATGTAGCGCACCGCGTCACGGCGGGTCGCCAGCGGGTCCCAGAACACGTCGGTAGGGTCGATGGTAATGACGCGCGGGCGCATCACCACTTCGTCCTCCAGAAGCCCGTCGCGCGCCATCTCGGGCACCGGGCCGGGATACGGCTCTTGGTAGACGTAGGCCACGCCCCAGGCGTAGAAGCCGTCGGTCGCGTAGTCCGTCAGGAGGCGGTCGAACTGGGTGTCTTTGACCCAGCGGTTGAGGCTGTGGGCCAGGGCCTCGGTGTCCGGGATCTCACCCATAGACGCCATGGCCGCCTCGTCGCGAGAAGTCACCCGCACCTTCGGGTTGTCCAGCACCAGTCGCGGCAGCATCAGGCTGACGTACTCGTGGTAATGGTTCTCCAGGCACGCGCCGTGGCTGAGGTTGCTCGGGTTTTTGTATGCGCGGCCATGACTGCGCTGCACCATCTTGCGGAAATGGCGCATGTGCAGGTCGCGGTCCTCTTCGGCCGCTTTGACCTCGCTATACAGGCTGTTCTCGTCGTCCTTCAGCATGTCACTGCTCCCGGAGCCTTATAAGCCGCAGGTACTCAGGGTCGCGCGTCAGAACGTGCTCTGGGCGCCTGGGCTCGTAGATCTCCATATTAGGGGGTTTGACGTGCTTCTCAAATACTGCCCATAGCAGGTAAAGCATGGCGTCAATCCCGTGGTCGTTGACCTTGATGGGGATGTCCGCCGCCGGGCCCTCGCCCCCCACGGCCTCGTACATTTTGGACGTCCGAACCGGGGCCCACTGGTAGCCCGGAATCTCCTCGACCGTCCGGGTGGGCTTTTTCCGCAGGTTCACGTCAGCGTCGTGCTTCCGGGAGTCCTCTAGGAACCGGATTTTGCCGCTGTGCATCAGGTGGTACGCGTGCATGACCATGGCGAACTTGCGCTTACCGGCCTTGCTGCTGTGCTTGTCCGCGAAGGTCAGCAGGGGGCGCCCGTCTCGGGCCCGCAGGCGGCGGTTAGCCATGGCTATGCCAGCGGCGTTCTCCGGGTCGCTGACGACCCTCCAGAAGCCGTAGTACTCGTGGAGCCTCTCGATCTCGTCCGTCCACCACGCGTCGTCTCGCTCGGTCTGGTAGACCTCCTCGACCAGATAGGCGGTCCCGTCAGACGAGAAGCCCCAGACGCTAACCACCCCTGGGCTCTTGAAGCCCCAGTCCTGGCCTGCCGCCATCCACTCCAGGCGGATTGGCTCCTGTTCAGGCTCAAAAACGTAGAAGTAACCGTCGTTTCCACGGCTGACCTCGGCGTGGACGACGTGCTGGTTGGGGTCGAAGCAGTCGAAAACCTGCCCCTCAGCGGCTGCCCAGCGGCCCTCATAGAGCCTCTGGAAGCGCACCCCGCTCATTCCGTACAGCAGGTTGTCCCGGAACTCGGCCCCAGCAGGGGTCCACTCCTCAGCATCGGCGTCGTAGTACGCCGGATTGTCCCGGAAAGTGGCCCTGCGCCTCACGAAGCCCGGAGGGGGGTCCTCGATGAACTTCTGGTAGAGCCAGTGGTAGGGCGAATCCGGGTTGGTTTCGACCACCATGACGTGGAATGGGGCCCCTTTGGGCCAGCGCAGGGAGCGGAAAAAGCGCTCGAAGCTGTCCTCGCTGGCCTCTGAGCCCTCCACCATCAGCACACCGTTCCATTCCGTGGAATAGAGCTTCTGGGGCTCGTCCAGGCCGCTCAAAACGATGGTGGAGCCCCCAATCGTGTACTCCTGACGGTGCTGTTTGCTGCCTCGCCCTGGGCTGAGCCCGTATGCAGGCAGAACTTGCTCCTCAAAAGAGGTCTGCCAGGAGTTCCTGAGGCTCTTGAGCGTCTGGCGGCACACAAGAAAGCGGGACCCAGGGTAGTCCAGGCACCACCGCACCAATGTGGCCCCCGTTCCAATCGACTTCCCGGTGCCCGCAGAACTGTCGATCATGATCGCGCGCACCCGATGGCCGTCCTCCTTGCGGTGGGGTAGCCAACGTAGCTCCTGCATCGGCCCCCGTAGCTCTAGGGGGATGCTCTTGACGTCTAGGAGGTCCAATCCGCGCGCTCCCAGCGCAGGATCTGCCTAGTGGGCTCTATCTGGTCCAGGGCGTCTTGCAATGCGTCGTGGCGCGCCAGCAGGGCTACGCAGTTGGGGTCTAACGGGTCGCCTGTTTCGTCGAGCGCGTCGTAGTACTCCAAAAGAGCGTCCTCCGCTAGCTCGCGGATACGCCTCCGGGCCGCTTCAACGTCAATCTTCCTGTTGACCACTAGGCAAAGGCTCCTGCAGACGATCCGCCACGTCGTCCAGACCAGCCTGCCGCAGCGCGGCAACGCAGGCCATTAGCACGTCCGCAGGGTTACGCGTCGCCTGCGCCGTCGCAAGCTGCTGCTCCTTGTCGAACGCGTCCGGGTTGTCCCCGTCGTGCCACTGCATTAGCTGCAGGGCCATCTTGCTGTCTATCTGACCGTCCCGAATGAGCGTTCTGAGGATCTCCTCCATCAGATTAGGATCGCCCATAAAGATCCGGCGCAGGTAGGTACGGAAGGACACGTGACCAGGGGGTCTTCCGCGTGGGTTCCCGCTATAGCCCGGAGCGAAGCGGCCGGATGACTCCCGCCCGTGGGGGTGGGGGTGGCGGTTGCCGTCGGCGTCGGTCACCCAGCGGTCATCCATGATAGCCGCCGCCCCGTTCGGCACCTGTTAGCGTGTCGCATAATGTCCCTTCTGTTGCGCTGCAACGCGGGGGCTCTCCCCGGCCCTCTCGCGGACGGTAGCGGCCGGACGGCCACGAGTCCAGGCTCGACCCTTCCCGGCCCCCAGGCGCGCGCTCAGCCGCTCTCCGCCGATCCTGCGCCTGCGTGCAGCCCACCTGATAAGCAGGCTCTATTGCTTGTGCTGTCTGGCGCCCCAATTGTGTCCAACATATTTCCTGAAATTCCCGGTTCGCTCCCGTTCGGATCGCCGCTCGGTGTTGTGCGGGTCGAGGTCTGCTTCGCCCGCCGCTCTTTCTCTCCCTGCTTCCCTCCCTGATCGTGCTGCGCCCCCTGCGCCGCTCGTGACCCGGTGGGCCCGCAGCCCTGGCGCCTTGCGCCGGGCGCGCCCCTGGTCGCTTGCCGCCTTGCCATGGCTGACACCGTGACGGTCGAGGACGGCCCCCGCTGCGATAGCGCGGGCCGGACACGCTGGGCGCTGAGCGCCCCGCTCTCTGACAACCAAGTGCCCGCCAGCCCCTCCGCGCGAGTCCGTGACGCTGGCCCCTCGAAGGAACCCTCGGCCAGTGGCTTGGGGAAGTGGCGGCCCGAAGGAACGACCAAGAGCCCAGGCCGGAACGAGTAGCGACCGATACCTGACGGCGAGCGCCGCCCACTACGGGCAGGCTGGCACGGCCAGCCGCGCTGCAGCCGCGAGCCTGGGACACCGGGAACCGCCCCGGCAGCCCGCGAGACTGAGCGTGACAGGCTCAGGCAAGCGAGCAGCGGATCCGATGCTGCCTGCCTTCACAGCAGGCAAGCGAGCACGGCAGGTCGAGCAGGTTCACCCCTGGCTCGGCCTGCTGGCTCACCTCACCCAACCCATCATCCACCCCCTGAGCCTGACACACCGATTCTGCCCAGGGGGCAGTCTGTCCCGACCTAACCACAAGCCTAGGAGCACTCCCATGTCCGACCCCCGCGAAGACCTCTTCGAGGCCTACCACTCCGCCGTCAACTCAGTGGGCGCCGCCGCTGTCCCCCTCTACCTGCTGGCGCTCGCAGACTGCGAGGACGCCGTGCTCGAAAGGCTGGAGGCCTGGGACTACACGCGGCTGAAGCTTGCCTCAGCGGGCCTGGAGGACGATCTCCTCCACGAGGTCCTCTGCGAGGTCGTGGACGAGTCCCCCTGGACCTCCGAGGCCCACCGGGCCCAGGCCGTCTACGACGGCGCCGACCGCCTCGGCAACGCGGCGAGGCACCTGCAGGAGGATGAGGACGATCCCCGCGAGCGCGCCCGCGCGATCCTGATCGGGGTCTTGGCCCCGCAGCTGGCAGACATTGCCGAGTCCCTCCGGCACGCCAGCGTCCGCTGGTCGATGGAGCACCGCTGATTCCCACATTTCCCCGTTCGATCCCACCCAGTACCACGCTCAGCCCGTCATGACCGAGAACCCTGACAACCAGTACCCCCTCGAAGGCCCCTGGACCTTCTCTAACGGCCGCACCGTCTACTACGACCGCGTCGAGGGCCGCTACTACGACCGCTCCGTCGATCTGTACCTGACCGATGAGGAGGCCTACCTCCTGCACTTCGGCCGCCCCGCCCGCACCTTCCACGCCTGACCCCTGATCCCATGACCCTTACCCAGACCGCCCGACCCATGCGCGCCCTGCGCGTCCGCCGCCTCCCCGCGACCACCTATGTGGGCCATCGAGTTCGCATCTACGACGACCTGGGGATCATCGAGCGCCCGTTCACGGTTCCGTTCGACCATGACTTCAACACCTGCCTGGAGGTTGCCGCCGCCAAGCTGCAGCGCCACGGCTGGCAGATCGAGGCCTACTGCGTTGGCGGCTGGTCGCCCACTGGCACCGGGGACGACCTGCTGCTGGTTTCCGACTTCCACCGCGACCGCTGGACCAACGCCCTGCCCAACGCCTAGCCCCTGACCCACCTAGAACCATGCCCACCGAGATCTACTCCAACACCGTCCAGCGCCGCTACCGCCGCACCTACTACAGCGAGGCGCAGGTCCGCTTCCCCGATGTGCCCCCGGCCCCCTACCGGGAGGCCCTGAAGGCCTACGGGTTCCGCTGGCACCGCGCGGGGCAGTACTGGTACGCGCCCTCCAGCGTGGCCCGCGCGACCGTCATCGACTGCCTGCACGGCGGCTGCACTGACCTCGACGACATCGCCCTGCATGTGGCCGAGTGCGAGGCCGAGGCCGCCTGCGGCATCATCTGATCCACCCCTACCCCTGACCGACCATGACTCCGCGACAGCACGAAAACGCATTCACCGTCAATCGACGCCTCATCCCCGGCTACTACGGGGAAAACGACCTGCCCCGCTACACCTACTGGGTGCAGCACAAGGGCTACCGCCCCCAAGAGGGGCCCTTTAAGACCCGCAAGGAGGCCCTGCGCGCGGGCTCGCACCAGCAGGTGACTGCCCGCTACCTAGGGTGGACCCGCCGCAGTGTTGAGTCTCCCCCTCAGCTCATGCGCCGCATTGCGCGTGAGGACCGTGCCCGATTCATCGAGGCCGCAAACCGTGCCGTGGAGGAGGCCCGATGAGGCCCCTACTCCGCGCCCTGTTCCCCTGGGCGTTCCACCTGCTCCTGCTGTTCCTGCTGTGGGCAGCCTGAGCGCTCCGTTATCCAGCTGGATAGCTAACCCTGACCGACTTTCCGCACTTTCTGCATTCGATCTACCAACCGAACCCTCTGAACCAACCATGAGCCACAACATCCAAGAGAACGACGCCGCCGCCTTCAACGCCCAGCCCGCGTGGCACGGCCTCGGACAGGTCCTCCCTGAGGGGGACCTCAACATCGAGCGGGTGCGCAGGCAGCTGCCCGGCTTCCTGTTCCCCATCGAGTCCCGCCCCCTGATCGTGGGGGACCGCACCCCGGTATTCACTGCCGACGGCGTCCTGGCCGACGGCGTGGTGCCCATGACTGGCGACGACGGCGCGCCCCGTATCGTCCCGGACAAGGTAGCCCAGGTCGCCGGGGACACGGGCGAGGTGCTCGCCGTGACTGGCGACGGCTACGAAGTGTTCGATAACGGGCAGCTGCTCGACCTCGCCGCGCGCATCAGCGCCTTCGGGGACGGCACGACCCTGGAGTCCGCACTGACCCTGCGCGGACGGCGCACGGCCGTGGTGCTGGCCCACGCTGGGCAGTTCGTGCTGCCTGGGGACGATGTGAACGAGTCGTACTACCTCTTCACGACCACCCACGATGGCACGGCTGCTCTGCAGGTGCTGCCTACTAGCGTGCGCGTGGTCTGCTCCAACACGCTGGCGCTTGCCCAGGCAAGTAGCAAGAACACCCTGCGAGCGCGCCACACTAGCAACATGGCCGTGGCTATCGAGGCCGGGGTGGAGGCCATGCGCAACGGCGCAGCGTTCCACCGCCAGTTCGAGCAGCAGGCGCGAGCTATGGCATCCAAGCCTGCTAGCAAGGCCGATGTGCAGCGCTTCTTCCAGGCGGTGTACGAGGCCCAGTACGGGGCGCTGCAAGCTAACCCCAAGACGCGCGGCGAGAAGGCGCGCTACACCCGCGCGGTGGACATGGTCGCTAGCTGGACGCGCAACCTCGACGACCCGAAGCAGCGCATGCAAGGCAGCACCACCGTGTGGTCGCTGTTTAACAGCGTGACCCAGTACGCAGACCACGAGTCCAATGTGCGCCGCACTAACGGCGAGACGGCGACCTCTGCCCGCAACCACTCGCGCCTGTTCGGTCAGGCCGGGAAGCTGAAGGACGCTGCCCTGTCCCAGGCCCTGGCCCTGGTCTGAGCAGCAACACGGGGGCGGGGCTTCGGCCCTGCCCCGACACGCCCTGGTGATAGCCGCCAGGATTCTGAAACTTTTTTCGTTCGGTCTTCGACCACTACCCGCTTAGTTCCCCATGACTACTACCAAAGCCAACAAGCGCCAGTCTCATACCCTCTTCACCCACCTCGTCGGCAGCCGCAAGAAGGGCGGCAGCATCACCGTCGAGTGGTCCGCGCCCGAGAGTAACGGCAACTACATCCCCGTGTCCCTTGTTGACACGGTCCACATCACCTCGCCTACGGGCAACCGTAGCACCTACGAGTTCGACCCTGGGGACACCCGCGTGACCATGCTCCTCGATGCCTGCGATGTGGCATGGACCAAGGGCCACGACTACGCGCTCGACCCGTTCGGATCAAAGGCCTGACCCGCTGACGAGTCCCGAGGCGTCGGGACGAAACGCCCTTCGGGGCGTCCGGGACGCACACCCGGCAGGCACGGTGCCTGCACTAGACAACCATGAGCAACTACCCCAACCTTCCCCGCACCGCCTGGATCGTGTGCTTGGATGTTTACCACAAGGGCGAGGGCCTCGCGTACACCATGACGCGCCGGGTCTTTCTCGACCGAGAGCAGGCCCAGCAGTATTGCGAAGCCAAAGCAGCCGAGTCTGACTACAAGTGGTCTTGGGTTGCCAAAGAGTGGTGCTCCAGCTGGCAGCGCGACGGAAGCATGAAGACGCAGTACCGCATGTACATCAGCGAAGGTCGCCTGGAGCAGCCCGTTCCCCAGCAGGAGGAGGTGCACTGATATGACTGACACTAAACGATACGCCCTGATCCAGGGCGACGCCGATCTGCGCGATGTGCAGGACTACCTGCCCAGCAACTACACCGCCACGAGCACCGAGGACGGCATCCTGATTAGCGGGCACGACCGCTTCGGCTGGACCCTCGACGGCTATGTGCTTCCGCGACTGGGCTCTGCTCTGATCGCGGGCAAGGAGGTGTTCAAGTGACCGGCTACTCAGAGGACGATGTGAACCAGACCTACTACCTGTTTACGACGACAGACAAGGACCGTCTGCAGGACATTAGCCGCGTGCCGACGCGATTGTTCGAGGCTTTGGTAGTGCTGCGTGATGCGCTGGACGCGATGGCTTCGGGATATACCCCCGCGACTCAGGCCAACCTTGATGCTCTTGCAGACGCAATGCAGAACCTGCTCTTCCCTGGCATGAACGAGGAGGTGCAGGCATGAAACCAAACACGATGACAGCCGCCATCCCCGACCTGCTTAAGCAGGTAGATATTGAATGCAACACGCTCGTGTTTGCCTACGGCGACAACATGTGCTGGAAGGTGATCGTCGCGCCACAGATCGACGACCGCCTGGAGTACGACACCTACGCATTCTCGGTCACCTGCTTGTACTCAGGCCCCGGAATGCCGTACCACGAGTCCACGATCAAGTCCCGCCGCGATCTCCAGCACATGCTTGCAGAGCTTGTAGTCGAGGAGGGACTGCTACTGATTAGCGAGGTTCACGACATGCATGAGCCCATGCCCGTGACCCTTATTCGAGAAGACCCCAAGACCGACCCCAAAGATGACTGACCTACACAAAGAGGACGCGCTGCAAGAGGCGATGCACCTCATCGCGCGCCTGCGCAACCACATCGAACTGCTGCAGAACGAGCACAACGCTCTCATCCAAGTCCTGCGCGACATCAGAAACACGAGCGCCCTCGGCAGGGCAAAGGAGGTTCGCGATGCCGAGGCATGAGCTAGACGCGTGGCGCGATCAGCAGGCGCGCGTCATCGAGAACCTGTGGATGGCCGTGCGCGGCGAGCATCAGGAACTCGTGGCTGAGCTTGCCGACCTGCGCAAGCAGAACAAACAACTGACGGATCAGCTGAACCGCTTGGCCGCAGCGGTCAAGCGTGCCGAGACTGTCGCAACCGTGTACCGCAACGGAGGACTGTGATGCCGACCTACCATCAAGAGGACGCGCAGGAGAGCAACCTGCCTAAGAAGGTGGCCTACCCTAACGGCCTGACCCTGAGCCGCATCTACTATGGTGCCCCGGACAGTGACTACTGGGAGGTGGCCGTGATCAAAGACCACCAGCTTCTGCCGCTGGTCGAGCTTATGCGTTTTGAAGAGGACGAGCCTGCCTACTGGGACACGGTCGCGATCATCCCTAAGACCGCGTACCCTAACCTGTGCGAACTAGTCTGCAAGGGCGACCTGACTGACATCCAGTCCTACCTGCGGACCTTTACCCCGGAGTACAAATGAGCAAGCAGAAGGAACGAGTGCTTACATGGCTGCGCGACGGCCGACCCCTGACCCGTCTTGTCGCCTGGGACACCCTCGGAGTGCTGGAGGCCCCGGCTCGTGTGCTGGAGCTACGGCGCGAAGGCTGGCCCATCAGCACAGAGATGGTCAAGGTGCGCAACCGATACGGCGAGCCTGTGCGCATCGCGCAATGGAGGCTCGCCAAAGGCGCTACCCCGGAGAACGGCGTTGGACCTCTTCCAGTGCGAGCCGAGTGACCCGGTAGTCATCGTGGAGCTCCCTGAGTCTGGGGACCTCCACATGTTCAGGGACACCGCCCACAATGTCATCGAGGCCTACATGCTGGCCGCCGACGACAGCCCTAGCTACATAAGCTGGTGCGTTGAGCGCAGCCGCGACTGTGACGACCCAAGAACAGCAGTAGAGTTTATGACTGAGGACCTCGCCATGTGGCTGGTCCTTGACCCGAACTCCGACGCCGCTACAAGCTACCTGTTCTGATGTTGATCATTCTCACAGTCGTCGTCCCGCTTTGGTTCCTGTGGGCGCTGTGCGTCGCGGCAGGAAGCGACGACCGCCACTGCTAGGCGGTCGCATCACCCGAAGGGCCTCCCGTGACGGCGGGGGGCCCTTCACCTTTAGGGTGTAGCCCCGTCTCCCCGGATCGGCGGGACGATGACGGTGATCTTGTCCCCGCCATACGGGCTGGGCTCGTCATACGCAGCGGTCTGGTCGCTCGACCATCCCAGGTGCCGCGCATAGTAATTGACCGTGTGAACCATGCCGGGGATCGGCCTGTCCTGCCCCGTGAGCGTGGTCGGGGGGACGTCCACATGGATCATTACAGCCACGACGGTCGGGTCGCGCTCGAACTTCAGCCGGAACTGCGCCCCCTCTTCAAGAGCAGGCCGCCCGAAGGCCTCTGCCGAGGCAATGCTGCCCGGACTAAGCTGGATGAACGCCGTAAGTGCAGCCGTGCCAAAGGCTTCCGCGCTTTGTACGGCGACTGGACGGACCTGACCAGCCGCGTCTAGAACCGGGGTGCCGAAGGCCTCCTGGCTAGCAATGCCGGTGGGCTCGACGGGTGGCAGCGCCGTGCTGATTGTGGGTGTTCCGAAGGCCTCGTCGCTACCGATTGCGGTTGCCGTGGCCGTGACACCCCCGGCCTGTACGGTTGCTGTTCCGAACGCCTCTACGGACGCGATCCCTGTGGCGGTTACGGTGACAGCGCCTGGAGTCAGGGTCGGGCTACCGAACGCCTCGCCGCTGGCGATGCCCGTAGCAAAGAGGGACTGGGCGGGGGCCGCACCCTGCGACACGGAGGGAGTTCCGAACGCCTCGCCGCTGGCGATGCCCGTAGCAAAGAGGGACTGGGCGGGAGCCGCACCCTGCGACACGGAGGGAGTTCCGAACGCCTCGCCGCTGGCGATGCCTTGCGGGCTTACCTGCACCGTACCGGCAGTCGCAGTTGGCGTCCCAAACGCCTCGCTAGACGCAATTCCCGTAGCTGTTACGGTCTGTGCCGCACCACCGCCGCCACCGCCGACGTCGGGCTGCTGGCCCAGGACGAAGTAGACACCGTGCCTGCCTGCGACCGTATCCTGGGATGGCGTCCAACCAATTGTCACCTCGCCAGTCGTGTTGTTGACCGACGAGACATATGCGTGCTTCTCGCCAGGGCTATAGTCTGCTGCTCGATAGTAGAGCGAACTGCTGTTAGGCAGGTTCTGGGGCGTGGTGCGCGCAACGATGTTCTGCTTGACCGTGAGGTTAGCCGACGATGTGGAGCCCATACCGAAGGCGCCTACCGTGGTGTCGCTCTCGTCGAACACCGTACCCGTCCAGGCCTGCGAGTACGACGAGTCTTGGTTGGTCGTGGCGTTTACAATGCCACAGACCATGCCGTCGATGACTCCGGGGTTGGTGACGGTCGGGCTCGGCGTGAACGCGGTGGAAGTGTCCGTGTCGTTCGTAGCTTGGCCCGTGGCGGCACCGTCGAGGTACAGGCCAAGGCACATATACCGAAGGCCCCAGGTCAGGTTGGTGCTTCCGATGGTTAGGTCTAGGTCGTTGCCTGAGATGGCTCCGCTGACCTGATAAAACCACTTCCACTGGTAGTGGGCGTCCGTTCGCGAAGTACCGGACACCACTCCATTATCGAAGCCGCCCTGCACGGTACGGATAGCCCCGTCCGACTCAAGTGCGTGCTTCTCCAAGACTGCGTTGGAGTCTCCGTTGCTGTTCAGCCATGCCCGGTTTATGCCGCAGTTCTCAAGGCGGCGGCTGCCCAGGGTTGCCATGTCCGGCACCGAGATGATGTTGACAGCCTCCAGGCCGGTCAGGCTGCTGAAGGTGACCGTGTCAACTGTGGCTGCCGTTGTCGATGAGATCCAGTCTGATCGAGCCTCCGCCTCGACGTTCGGGCCGCAGATGGCGTAGCCCGTGTAGGTCATCTGGGTTCCGCTACCGCTGGGCTGGGTGGCCCAGGTGACGGTGAACCCACTGGTCGTATGGGAGGTGTACGAACACTTCGCGAAGGTCGAGTCCGCAGACTCGTCGTACAGGTGCAGCAGGGACGAGTTAATCGACGACGACATGTCGCCAAGGTTGGCCCCCGTGGCTTCGTCCCGGTGGGAGGAGTCAGAGCAGAACTCGTTGGTCAGGTCCGTGAAGCCGTAGGACTCCATGGGACCGTTGCCGGTTGTCGAGTTGGAGGGGTCGTTCTGTCCCTTCGCATCAACCGCGAAAATGATGATCGCCTTGAGATCGGAGGCGGCATCTAGGGCAGTATCAAACGAGATCGTCGAGGTACTACCTGGGCTGCCCGAGATAGTCCCTGCGAAATGTCTGTAGTAAACCTTGCCCACCGAGGCCTCGAAGGCCCCAGGGTTGCAGGTCGCGCCGCTGCGAGCCACGCCGTCGATGTCGGTGGTCGGGACATCGCTGTTTACCGAAGGCCCGACGCCCTGCTGCCAGACATCGTTCTCCGCGACGTTGTAGAGCCGCCCCGTCGCCGCCTTGTAGATGGCCCAGTCGCCAGCGCCGGGCGAGGTGTTGGTCGTTGGGGTGATCGGGTAGGGGCTGCCCTGGATGGCGACGGGAAACGGGTTGGTCGAGCCGCCGAAGTTGTTAGAGCCGGTAACTGTGACGGTGCCGCTAGCGGTGTAAGCCCCGCCCGCACCTCCTAGGTGTAAGTGGTTGACGAACTCGGCGCTGATCGTCGCCGTGCTAGACTGAGCTATGCGAATAGCGGCAACAGAAGTTGGGCCATTCTTTACGGTGCAGTTGCGTACACTTACTGATATCGTGCCAGATGAGGCATTTGGATAGATCGCGTGGCTGACGGAACTCAGGACGCAGTTTTCTACGGCTATATCTACAGAATCATAGTAGATAACCAGACCCTGCGAGGCTGCATCAACAATGCAGTTGCGAACAGTCAGGCCTGTGAGTTGCCTGATATTGAAAACCTGACTGCCGGTCCCGTTGACCTCCATCCCATCGAAGAGCATGTAGTCATCGCGGAATACCATGAAGTACGAAGCATTGATGACCACTCCAGCGCCGGGCACACCGCCATGCTCGCTGCCAGCAGCAGGCTTGTAAGTCACATTGCGCGTGGCGTCGGTGGTCAGCGAGCTATTGAAGGTCACATACTCCGTGTAGGTCCCAGCATCCGCCTCGAAGACAATCGCCTCATCGTTCGCAACGAGGTTAGCCGAGGTCCCGATGTTCGTAACATCGGCCTCGGCCAGCGTGAACGAAGCGTAGTCACGCCCGCTCGGCCCGATTGTCCGCGTGATGACCGTGACCATCAGCCGCCAGCCTTGTCGCTACGCAGAGCGAGGATCTCCGCCCAGGTCTTCGTGATCGCAGCAGCCGCCGGATCGTCGTGATCCACCCAGGTCAGGTGCGCTGCGTCGGCCAGCGTCACCGTGTAGCGCCGCTTCCCAAGCTGCTCACGGCCCTGATCCGGGTCGTCCGGGTCGATCAGGTCGCCCTCCCACGGGGCCATGAGCGCCAAAACATCCGGGTCGTCATGCTCCTTGTCGGAGCAGTAGACGAACGCGAAACCGGAGCTAGTGCCGGTCACGCTGCCGCCGGGGTTCAGGTGCCCGTCGAGGACCTGGACGACATCGTTGTCGGAGTAAGTAAGGCCGCCGCTCGGAGCTGCGGTGATGATGAGTGTGTGTGCCATTGTCTGGGGCCGCCGCGCTCTAGATACGACGGCCCCCTAAGGTGGCAGCAGGCCTAGCCTGCCAGTGGATCAGAGCTTGAAGATCTTGTTGGCTCCGCTGTCCCAGGCCACGGTGATGTCGCCACCGTTGGGAGTGACCGGGAGGTTGGTAGCCGTGTCGATGTAAGCGATCAGCGGGGAGGTGCCAGCCGTGCCCGTGTCCTTCCAGATCACAAGAGCCTCGGCGCTGGACCCGGTAACGGCGCTGAATGTCACGTCGGCAGCGTCAGCCACCCCAAGCGCGAAGGTCTTGCTGGCGAGGTTGCCAGAGTCAGCCACGACCCCGGAGAGGTCCGAGTAGAACTCATGCGTGTCGATGACGACGGTGTACGTCCCGGTGTCCACAAGGGAAACCTTGATGTTGTCCGTGTCCCAAGCGATGTCCCCGGTCAGGAACTTCTCGCGGCCTTTGCCGTAAAGTGCGTTTGCCATGTTAGTCTAGGTTGAGGTGAATCGGGTCGCGTCTAGCGAAACGAGTGCGTATGCGGGGTCCATCGTGAACGAGGCACCCGTAGCAAGCGGCTCGCCGCTCGCCCACAAGTTGTTGTACTTCTTGCCCGTGAAGGTGCGGATGTTCCCGCCAGCCTCCTCGTTGCTGATCAGCGCCCCGGTGTCCATCCACATCTGGCCCTTCGTCCAGAGTGACTGCACATCGGTCGTGTCGAACAGCGGCACCGCTGGGTTGTAGTTCCGCCCGAAGAAGTTGGGCGAGAACATCTGCCCATCTGGGCCGATACCGAATCCTGCGTCATCCAGCAGTACGCCGCCGTCAATCCAGCTTGTGTAGAAGTAGAACGAGGTGATCGACTCCTCGTCCGCGCCGACATAGACCGCGCCAACGGGGTAGTACCCAGCGATGGCCCCACCCGTGGTGTGGTACGGGCACTCAACGCTTAGTCCACGGAAAGTCACATGCCCGCTATCCACGACGTGGACGCCGTACCCTTGGGGCGCAGAAGTGGACCCGCCGCTGCCGATCTTGCGGACAACGCATCGCACTACTTGGACAGGCTCCGCTCCAGTGCCGCTGCGCTTGGTCAGCTGGATGCCGTGCTTGCCGCACTCCTCGATCAAGCAGTCGATCATGTGGATTCGGTATCCACTGAGCGCCGCCTCGGTGCCACCCGTCAGGGTGCAGTCCATGAGCAGATAGTTGGCGGGCACCTCGCCGGACAGCGCCACAGAGGGCAGGTTGACGAGCAGTGCGTACTGGTTGCTGCCACCCTCAAACAGGCAGTTGGTGAACTGCACCTCGGTCGTGACTGTGACCGTGCAGTTCTGGAAGCGAGTATTCTGGATCGAGGTGCTGCCCCCGTTGTTGGCAACAAGCCATGCAGCGTCAATCGTCTGGTCGGTGTTGTACGTCGTGGTGTACCCACCTGACGCGCCGACATCGGAGGCTAGAGTTTTCTGGGTGTAGACCCCGCCGTTATCCACATTGTTCCCGTTGAAGACACCCGCGCCTGCGGCCCCGCCTGTGCCCCCTTGGGGAGCGCCGACATAAACATTGAAGTTAAGCGAGCCCTCGTAGAACGACTTGACCTTGATGACGGCCACGCCGTTGGTGTCGGTCACGGTCGGGTCCGGGCCACGCAGGCGGTCTTCTTCCGCCGGGGCTGCGGGAAGGGCCGAGTCACTAATGAAGTGGCGGCCAGTCTGCTCCTCAATGAACACCTCCGCATACGGGATCACCGCAGCAGAGGTGTCTTTCGCGGTGACTGTGATCGTCACCTCGTCGCGCCCGTTGGCTCTGGCCCCCGTGTCGCCTGACACGACAACCGTGCTGGCCGACCTGTCTAGCGTCTGGTTGAGTGCCATCAGGTCACGTCAATGAGGCCCTTCACCGGACGCGGCTCCGTCTGCCAGATGCCTCGGACCCAAGTGTCCTGCCAGTCAGCATCGTTGTCGGCCACGGCGATGCCCCAGTCCCCGCTCCGGTTATCCAGAGCAGCAGTCTTGGCGGCAGACGCCGTGAAACGGACGCGGGATGTGTTGCCACCAGTCGGATCCACGGTGACAACAACATCGTCGTTGGTCTGCGCCGGGAGGTTGCCGACCATGAGCAGTGCGCCCTGGCTGTTGGTGTCTCGGAACTCAATCCGAAACTCGTACTTGTCCACGCCGCCGACCTGCGCGGTAAAGTCAATGCCGGTGAACTCAAGATCAAACACGACCTCCGAACCCGGCTTGATCTTGTGGAGGTGAGCTACACCAACAGCGTCAGTGGCAGTCAGGACCGTGTCCGACAGGCCTACCCCGTCGAAGTTGACCTGAAGACTAGGGGCGAGACTCATTTCCTCTTCGACCTCCGCAGCGCCGCGTTAGTCGGCGCGCCCTTGGATCCAGGCTTACGCATCTTCTCGCCGCTACCGGCTTTGATGCGCTTCCGCTTGGCGTGGATGTTGTCCCACAGCCCTCGTTTCTTTGCCATGACGCCCCCGGCGCAGCCCTAGCGCCCTCAGCGGCCCTTCTTCTTGGCCTTCTTTTTGACAGCCTTCTTCTTAGCTGCCTTCTTCTTGAACTTCTCGAATCCGCCGTACTCTTTCGCCATCTTTCCGGGCATGTCCGCTCTCCTTGTGAATAGCCAGGGGGGCCAGTCTCGTAAGCCCCAACCGACCCCATGTCAGTTGAGAAGGGCGACCCCCCTGGCAGGTCTAGTCTAGGCGATTTGGTCCTCAGCGTCAGCGGCGGCCTTGGAGCCGGGGCTGCTGTGCTTAGCGCCTGCGGCCTTGAGCAGGTAGGCCCCCATCTCGCCCAGGTTGCCCTTAGCAAGGGCCTTCATGGCCCGCCCGGTGTGCCGTCGAGCCCTAGAGCTAGCGATCAGGACCAGAAGCGTCGAGGCGAAGGGCACCAGGGGCTGGACCGGAGCCGGGATCAGCGGGGCCACGAGGCTAATGACCCCATCTGCCCGCTGCTTGAAGGCGGCGTCGAGCATCTTGCGCTCCTCGCCAACGGTGGAGACGTACTTGCCGACAAGCTCCTCGTGCTTCTCCTGAAGCTCCAGAAGCTGGCCCGCGTAGAGCCCAAGGTCCTCAGCGGCCCCAGCCTTAGCCTGAACCACCGCCGTCTGCAGGGTGGCCTCAGCCTCCTGCTCGACCTGACGGATCATCTGCTCCAGCGTTGCAATCTCCTCCTGATAAGCAAGCAGCTGTTCCTGCTGCTCCTGAGCAAGGGAGCCGGTAACAAAATCAGTAAGGGCCTGACACGAGGAGAGGCCGCCGACGAGGATGAGAGCGGGGATGATCTTCATGCCCGTTATTTCAGGCAACAGATCTCTACGTCGCAACCCTCTGGGCCATCCAAAGCCCAACGCTTGGACACGGTCAGGTCCACAACCTGGGAGTCGTTGATATATGCGACTTCCAAGCCGTCCATTACGGCCTTGGAGTAGTTGTCCACGTCCCCGTCTCTGGAGCCTGTGGGGTGGGTCCTAGACTTGGGCAGCAGGCGGCCCTTGCTGTTCAGCAGGCTGGCCGCTGGCTCTATCGCCACCTCGATGCGGATAGCCTTGGCGCAGCCACATGGCTGCAGCCCGGCGTCAATCGCGGCCTGCTTGACCGCCGCCTTGTAGGCCTTCAGGCTCTGCCCCATCACCCTGTCCGGGGTGTAGGCCCGGCCGAACGGCCCCGCGCTGGTGAACTTGACCCTCGGCTGGGGCAAGGGCTTGCCGGGCACCCTGAACGACACCGGCTTCAAGCTGCAGCTGCTCATGACGCTGTTGTAGCTTCTCCAGAGCGTCAGATCCCAGCACCCTCCGGTTGTTCGTCAGGCGCTCCATGATCTGCTTGGGGGTAGGGAAGAACTCGCAGCTGACGAAGCACGCCCGGATGACATCCCGTAGCTCGTGCGGGTAGTAGTCCCGGAAGACGGCGTAGTACCCCTCCAGGGCCGCCTTGTTGAGGCGATCCCCCCCTGGCAGCACCGTCAGGGGGGCCAGCATCTTCGCTAGCTCTTGCTTACTGGTTCTCATAAGGCACCTCCTCCTCGTCGTGCCATTCCTTCAAAACCTTGAGCGCCTTCGGCATGCCGTCGTCGTCCCTTACATCCTGCTTACTTGGGGCAAACAGCCCCTGGTAGCCCTGAGAGATGCTCCAGTCCACCGCAGCCTCGAAGGCTGCTGGGTCCTGCTCCGCTTCAGCTAGGCGCTTGCGCCATGTTGTGGCCGTCCAGGCCTTGATGGCCGCCTCCTGGCGATAGGCCTGCCAGCGCAGGGCTGCCTTCAGGACCCTGACGTTCGAGGTCATGGACTCCAGCAGCAGGCCCCTCCTGTTATTAGAAGTATGGGTCTGGGTCTGGGTCTGGGTTGTTCCATCGGTCGTTGCAACGCTCGTTGCAACGGTCGTTGCAACGCTCGTTGGCTTGCGCCGCCTCGCTGCGGAGCGCCTGCCAGCCTCTGAGCGCTGCTGCAGGTGCTCTACGGAGCGCTGACGCTCCTCAGCCATGCGGGGGTTGGCGTATCCGCCCTCCACCCGCTCGAACTTGTCCTGCAGGACGGCCTCCCAGATCGCCTCGAAGGCCTGTTCCGTGGGACAGCCCGCGATCCGGGCTAGACGCCGCACCTCCGCTGGTATGGACCCGTGGACGAACTGGTGCACCAGCAAGCTGATGTAGCAGCCCTTCTCCTCAGCCGTCCACCCGGACGTACCGCCCAACCACCTGTCTGCCCAAAACGCAAAGTACATAGGGTTCCTGCTAGCTCCGCGTTTCAATCATCCCTCCTCTCGCCGTTGCTTCCAAGTGCGTCCTCCCATCTGCTGGCCCCGTGGGCGCAGTTCGTCAATCGCGCCGAGGCGGCGCAGGATCTGCTCTAGTTCATCGCAGTCCAGCATGCTGGCAATGCGCATGGCCCAGCAGACCACGTCGTCGGATGGGCACGAGTACACCTCCTGCCCAGCGACCTCAACCACCAGCTGGCGACGCTTGCCCAGGTTCCTCACCTTCAGCAGCAGTTCCCTGTCGGGCCTGCGGCTCCAGGCGTTCACCTCTTTGTCGTAGCTCCCATTCACGTAGGTCCTCCTCTCTGATCAGAATCCGTCGGCCGACCTTGAACGCAGGGAACTCCCCCCGACGCCGCAGCCGCAGCAGCGTGGCGGCCTTGATGCCATACATCGTCGCGACTTCCTGCACCGTGTACACCTCAGACATGAGCGCACATTAGCAGTGCGCGACAGGCCCCGACAAGTCCCTAGATAATCCTGTTGATACCCAGGTGCGCCGAGGTGTAGCATCACGCACCATGACGCACTCAGACAACCGTCGCGAGCAGTACATGCTCGACGAGGACTACTTCGGCGCGGAGGGGATCAGCAGCACAGATCTCAAGCAGTGGCTGAAGCTCACGCCGCTTGAGTGGCGGCACTGGAAGGCCAACGGCATGACCCTGACGGACTCCATGACGCTGGGAAGCGCGATGCACTGCGCCGTGCTGGAGCCCGACTTCTACGAGGGGCGCTACGCCGTCTACCGGGGTCGCCGCCAGGGCGGGGAGTGGGAGCAGTTCTCACGGGACAACTACGAGAAGACCATCCTGACCCAGAACCAGCAGCTGGTAGTGGAGGCCGCGATGGACTTCATGCGCGGCAACCACAAGCTGCATCGCATCATCAGCGAGGGCGACTCGGAGGTCAGCTACTTCACCAAGGACCTGTACGGCAACATCCGCAAGGCCCGCGCCGACTGGATTGGCAAGCTCGGTGGGCAGAACGTCATCATCGACCTGAAGACCACAGCTGCGCTCGACGACCGCTCTCTCGCCAAGACGCTAGCCAACATGCGCTACCACGTGCAGGCCGCGTGGTATCTCGACGTCGCTGGCGCTGTGGAGCCTGAGCCCATCACTGGGTTCGCCATCCTCTGGGTGCGCAACTCGCTGCCAATCGACATGCGCCTCAGCGTGGTCGGCGTGGACTCTATCGAGGTCGGCCGCAAGCTCTACACCCAGGCGTATGACGAGATGATGCACGCCAAGGAAAACGACGCATATCCGGGCTACGGCTTGGACCCCTTTGTTCTCGACCTGCCCAGCTGGGCAATGAACGACCATGACTAAACCTGAAGCAAAGCAGCTGAGCGTCCTTTCCAAGGTCGCGACGAAGTACTCCATGACGGGCGGCAATCTGCTGTCTACGCTGTCCGACACGATCTTTCCAAGTCGAAAGAGTGCGACTCCTGAACAGGTGCAGGCGCTGCTGATCGTTGCCGACCAGTACAACCTGAACCCGTTCACTAAGGAGGTCTACGCCTTCCCCGGCAAGGGCGGCGGCATCATGCCTGTGGTGTCGGTAGACGGTTGGCTCAAGCTGGCGAACAGCCACCCAATGTTCGACGGCATGGACATCAAGTTCGAGGACGACAAGGACCTCAAGCCCATCAGCTGCACCTGCACCATCTACCGCAAGGATCGCGGCCACCCGATTCAGATCACCGAGTACTACTCGGAGAACCGCCGCATGACAGATCCGTGGAAGACCAACCCCCACCGGATGCTGCGGCACCGCGCGATCATTCAGGCGATCCGGGTCGCGTTCTCGTTCAGCGGCATCTACCTGCCCGACGAGGTCGAGGCCATGAGCGACGCGACGCAAGACCCGCGTGAGGCAGAGGTGATCGACGTGTTCAGCCAAGCGCTGCGCGATCACGCCGAAGAGGAGCCTGAACCGAAGCCGGAAGAAGAGGCAGAACCGATTGAGGTCGCAAGCAAGCTCAGCCCGTCCACCGAGGCTGCAGCCGATGAACTGTTCGCAGCCGAGGACACTGATTGGGTTGACTAATGAAGCGCGGACTGACGCAGAAGCAGATGCGCGTCAAGCTGCGCGAGTTGCAAGATCGGACGCCCGACGTGCGCTGGGGAGCGTACAAGGACCTTCGGGACGGTCTTTGGCGTCTGATGGCGCAGGATGCAGCCTCCGGTTCTGAGGTAGTGACCGAGGAGGGCTTGCAGCCTGTAGCACTGGCTCGATATATTGACGGCATCCTGACGGGCCTTCGGTTGGCCCAGAGGGCATCAAGCGACGCTAACGGGGCTTCTTGATCGCGGCCCCATCCCTCCCATGCGCGTCGCGGGATGAGTGCGGACAACCGAAGGGCCCTCCTACTGCACTGGAAGTAGGGGGGCCCACCTATTTGGAGCCCTTGCGGCGGTTGACCTTGCGGGTCACTACGCGCCGGTTGCTGCGGCCGTTTCCGCCGCCACGGCTTAGAGGCTTGATGTGGTCTACCTCTTTGCCGTCGCCCTTGCGCACCGCGCCTGCGCGCTCTGCCTGCCGACGAGCCTTATTGCGGGCGGCCCGGTCCTTCTTAGCCTTCGTGCTGGACTGGAACTTCGCGTACTCGCGTTTGTAGTTCCGCTTGTTAGCCGGTTTCTCGCCCGGCATCACTTCTGCTCCAGCCTCTCAATGCGCTCGTCTAGGCTGGCGACCTGCTGGACAAGCTCGTGCAGCAGCTTCTCCAGACGCATGTTGGTCGAGGCCTGCGAACGCAGAAACTCTAGGTGCGACTCCACCACTCGGCTCATCAACGGACCTGCTTTACGCAGTACGCGCCATATTAGCGCGGACAAACCCAGCAGCAATACGGTAGAAACCCCTAGCTCCTGCACCGCCTGTGTGACCTGTTCCATGTCAATCTGCCCTGTACCCCTGCTTGCGTAGTTCTGCGCGAGTCGCCGCCGCTCGCTCCTGAAGCTGCTTTAGTGTAACCGCCGGGCGCTTGCGACCGGAGACTGCTTCGCGCACAGATGCCTCGTATGCCTTGATGATCTCGGACTGCGTCTCCGTGATGATCGTCGCGTATTCCGCGCGCTCCTCTTCGGTCTGCGCGGCCCTCATAAGGCGGCGCACCGGGGACAGATCGCGGTGGACCTCCTCGAACACCAGACCGAACCCGTAGCTTAGCTCGTACTTCTCAATCGACTGCTCGTAGCGCTCAGGGTCGGTTTTCTGCATCTCGTCGATCATCTCTACCACGCGTCCTGTCTGCTCCCGGATCTCATAGAAGTTCCGCTGCACGGGCAGTTCAGGCGTCTTGTAGATAAACGACCCGGCAAAAGGGTTCTTATCCGGGCGGACTGGAGCGGCCGCCTCCTTGTACACCTTGCCCACGGTTCGCCAGATGTCGCGACCTAGCGAGCCGAAAAGGCTGTTCATCACGTGGTCGAAGTTGTCTGGCGTGAAGTCGCGCACGCTGTCCATGGGGCTTGGCTTCATAGCGTCGCCTCCAAGGACCTCGAATATCGCCTTCGTGGCCTCCTTTGCCGCACGGCTCGCGTCTGGCGTTTTCAGGTGGTCTGGCAGGTTGCGCTCCAGAAGGAACGGCGAGCTAATGTCGCCTCCGTACCACGTCACGTTCTCTCCAGCCTGAACGAACGGGTCGAAAACGCTAGGCGCGATGAGTTGACCAAACGTGGGGCCAGACGGCAGCGGGTTGAAGGTCTGCAACGCCGTCACCATCAGGTCGTAGCCCGACTCTGTAGCCTCCTTGTCGCCCATAGCCATAGCCATCATTTCCTGGCCTAGCGCCCAGAACACGTTCAGCCCGTAGGAGACGGGCATCTGGAAGTACGTGTCCCCGATGGGAATGATCGCGGTGCGGTGGCGGCGATGCGCCGGGATCATCGCGTACTCGTACTCGTCGTCAGGACCTTGCCCCATCAGGCCGCGCATCATGACGTAGTGGACAGCGCCCGACATCGCGACCCCGCCAAGGAACGCCCGGAATCGACGGCTCTTCCGGGCAGCGCGGATAAAGTTCATCGAGCCCTCGAACCCTGCGTTGAAGAACATCGTGTGGACGTTGACCCAGGGTCCGATGTAGCCCATTCGGTCAAAGTTCACGGTGGACTCCTTAGCCAGGAGCGCGGCCTCTGCCTCGCTGGCCCCAGCATCCAGGGCTGATTTGAACGCCGCAAGCCGCACAACCTCTTCGCTAGTCTGCGAGCCAAACTCAAGCGCGATGCCCATCATGTTCATCACTTTGGACAAGCTGCCGCGCTCTAGCTCTCGCCTCAGGTCGCGGCGCACGTTCTCAAGGCTCACGCTTTGGCGCCACCCAGTAAACGCGCCCGCTTCACGCGCCCTGCGATACAGGTCCGCCATCTCGCCCTGCGGCGACTGCTGCATGTTCATGGACGCCACCGCTGGCGCGACAAGGGCTATGTTCTTGACGACGTCGGCAACGCCGATGTTTAGGCCGCTGTCCTTCCAAGCTTGGCTTTTGGCTATTGCGTACTCGATGTCACGGAACGCGTTGCTAACGCTGAACGTTGGCGACGCAGTCGTATTGAGGCGCGCTTGCGTTCTAGTCACAGCCCGGAACGCTTTCATGAACTTGGGCAAGGAATCCACGCCTACGCTGGCAATGGATCGCGCAAGATCAGGGTCGGCCAGCCGGATGCTGTGCGGCACGCCCTTGATGTTTAGCCGGAAATGGGTGTCGCGGTTGCGACGGCTGTAGCGCTCACCAGGGCGCAGCCTGCGAACCTCAAGTACCTGACGGGGAACCTGCCTAGCAATGTTGTAGAAGGCGATGCCGACCTCGTTGGCTACGCCTCGCTGAATGGCCTCGTAGGCCTGATTCAGCACATAGACGACAGGGCTGTCCGGGCGACTATCGCGGCCACCACGCAACAGGGCCACCGGACCCCATGTCGAGAAGCCACGGCGCTTGTTTAGCGGCGACGGCTCTGAGTAACCCTCGTCCGTCTCCCAGCCACGCAGCGGAACGTAGTACTTGAACTTGTTCCACTCGTCGTACTGCTCCTGGCTAATAACCTCGGTCTGCAGCAGGAGGTCACGCGTCTCAGCAACCATCCCGTCAATGCGGCGCGCGAGCGCGGCAAACTCCGGGTACTTCTGGCGCAGCTGCTTGACGAGGTCCTTGGCCTGATCAGTCTCGTACACCTCGTACAGCAGGCGCGGGCGTATGGCGCGAGCGGTGGCCCTATTCCGCTTGATCTCGTCGCGCATAGCCTTGACCTCAGATGCGGTGAGGAATCTGACGTTCGTAGCGGTTAGCACATTGGGGTCGTCCGACTCCAAGACACGCCCGGCAAGCTGATCAGCTAGCGCATCTGCCTGCGCCTCTAGGGCATCAGCCTGCGCCGCGCGCTGCTCTAGCACTGCGTTAGCCTCAGGGGCGTGACGCGCGATGAGGAAGTCCTCGAAGTCCGAGAAGGCCTGCCTGTTATCGAGGCCCGCGCTCCTAGCGGCCTTGAGGAACGGAGCCAGATGCCGCTCATTGAAGCCAAGAATCAGACCGCTTTCGCGGCTGGCGGATAGCTCGGCTTTCCGCAAGGGGCTCCTTTCTGTCGGCAGGTTGGCAAGCCGAGGGTCGATCAGGCCGATGTATTCCTCGAAGTCGGCAAGCCTCGTGTACCTGTCCTTGACCTCCGCCCACACGCGCCGCGTTATGCGCATGTTGGGCATCGGGGCGATGGTGTCAGTGTTCGGAGCAATGACGGGGGGCGCCCCACGGAATTGGTTCTGGAACTCGCGCTCTACGTCCTGAGCGGCGCTTGACTCCATGGCCCTGATGACAAGGCCCATCATTCGCAGCGCGCGTTGGCGCTCGACGTCAGCTGAAGCGTCCGATTCGGCAAACAGCTGCTGCCTCATGCGGCCCAGCAAGTGCAGCTGCACCACGTTGTTAGATAGCTCAAGCCCCGGTGCCGCGAAGCCGCCGATCATCATGTTAGCGCGCGCAGACTGCAGGCCGTACTGATCGTTCAGGTCCTCTATGCCGCGAGTGCTTTCTGCAGCCTCGATAAGCGGCGGCAGAATCCCGCTCACCGACGCCGAGATCTGAGACTCTTGCTCCTGAGACAGGTTGCGCGCGTAGTTGTCTAGAGCGCGGAAGTACGCGTCCTGTTCGCGCTGGAACTCTGGCTCGTTAGCCAGCATCTCCTCCCTGGTCATGGACTGACCAAGAGGCAGAGCAAACTGGCTAATGAGATCGCGATCTACGCTAAAGTCTCTGCTCAGCGCGCCAGAGGCCTTCAGGGCCTCAACGGTAGCGTCTAGCTCTGACTGTCCGGGCTTTGGCGCGAGTCGGCTCGGCTCTCGTTCCTCAATGTTGTCGGCTCGGAATCGGGCGACGCCGGGAATCCACGATAGCGCGTCAAGATCTCGGCTAGAGAGGATGCGCCCAACCGACTGGACGTACTCAATCGCACTTTGTTGCGCTTTCTTTGACTTGCCCTTCGGTCGTCGGGCGTATTCGTCTGGCGTGAAGAATCGGGGTACTCCATGTGTGTCCTCAATAACGTAGCCACGGGTGCCGTCTGACAGGTACACGAAGGCCTGCTCAAACGTGTCTCGGCTCTGACGCCCCTCAATGACGCCCAGGCCTGCGATGTTGCCGTCGCCCGTAAAGCGGCGAAGGCTAGCGTGACCAACAGCCTGTGACGACACAAGCAGCCACGACTCCCAGTGGTAGCGGCCGACGTCGGGCTGACGATTCGTTCCTTGATAGGCCTCGTCAAGAGCGCTGCGCATGCCGCGCTCCATGCCCTCGTACAGCGCTAGCCCAGAAGGCCCGTCAAGAATGTCGGCTACACCGGCCGTGACCGGCTTGCCCTTCTTGTCGAACTGGCCTGGGACGACGACGCCGTCGTACGGGTCAACGGGCTTCTTGGCCTCACTGAACTGGGGCCACATGTTGCGCGCCTGCCAGCGGTCGATGACGAACACGTCTCGCTTGCCAGCGATAAGCATGACAAACGAGGTTAGCTTCGTGCCCATGCCGCTTTGACCGGCGTGGGACAGGAACAGGCGACGGACGTCGCTTCCAGTCGTGTTCGGATCCTCCAGGGCCTCGTGAACCACCTGCATCAGCGGCCGACCGTTGACGCGAGCGTTTGCCACGTTGCCAGCCCAAGACGTGTCGCGCCCCTCGCTACCGCCAATAGCGTTGAGGTTGGTCTTGGCGCTAGACATCCACTCGCCGTGCAGCTTCTTCTTATCCTCTTCCGCCAGGACAGGCAGCCACCCCTTGACCCAGCTAGCCCACTCCTGCTCGTCGGCCTCGGTCCACTGCCCTTGCGCGATTCGCTCTGTGAACCGCGACAGCCCGTTTTCATAGGCCATGAGGAACGCCGACTCGTGCGGCGCAGCGCTTAGCATGCGGCTCAAGAACGCCCACACGAACAAGTCTGCCGTGTCTGTCGGCGTCATCTCGCCGTTTTCGTAGCGTTGCCGCAGGACATCGGTTAGCTCGATGCCCTCATTGGCGTGCATGATCTGGTCAGCGTCCAGATTCGACAGTTGCTCGCGCAGCGTCTCAGGGTTGCGCACCCCATCGATCAAGCGCCGAGGCGGCGCGACGCTGAAGTCATCGCCAAACGCCGTCTTGACCAGCTTGTGCCACATGCGCGTGCTGGTCAGAGGGTTGGGAATCAGCCGCTCTAGGTTGACCAGCTGCGTAAGGTTGGCCTCACGGTTGCTGTCGTTGAACTTCTGCGTCAGCTTTGTGAAGTCAGGCACAGGCGCCTGATTCGTCGTGACCTGCAGAGGCGCGGGCAAGCTCTTGGGGGCAGCAAACCGCGACCGGCGGTCTAGCTCCTCTTGGCCGACCTCCTCGACAAACCGTCGAACGTTTTCTACGTCCTGCTCGGTGACCATACCGGCCACAGATGTACGCAGAGCCTCCTCTTGAGCCTCAAGACGAGTCATGCCGCCTTCGGCCATGGGGTCAATGCTGTCCGCTAGCGAGCGAAGTCGCAGAGCTAGTTGCTCCTGTTCAGTTGCGCTAGCTAAAAGCTCACGGTCCATTGCCGCGTCACGTAGCTGCTCTTGATCGTATAGCAGTTCATTCCGACGCTGGTCTAGCGCAGATACGCCACCGGCTGGCTGCGCAATGGTTTCTACGTCTCGCTGACTGAGGTCGTCGAGACGGTCAGCCATGCCGAGTTCTGTGCGCCGCTGGTCATCAAACCGATCAAGCGCTTCCTCTAGCGGGCGAGCCGCCGTTTGGCGCTTCCGATTATCTGACAACCTTCGATACGGTGCATCGAGGGTTGCGCGCGCTGCCGTCATATCTACGTCTGTTCCCAACGCGACTGTCGTCAGCGCACGTGAAATGTCTAGCAGACTGCCCAGGACAGACTCTTCTATCTCATTCCCGCGACCCAGCAGGTTCTCCTGCCCCATAGCGGCCCGCTCCGCAATAGTTGCTCCGCGTCGGAACACAGCCGAAAGTTCCGGGAACAGGCCGAGTCGATTGATGATGCTGAGGCCACGATCCTCAATCGCGCGCGCCATCATCTCGGCGGCCAACTCACCACCGCGAGCAAAGTCGGCGCCAATCATGTTGTAGAAGCGCGGGCTTTCGAGGTAGTACGGTATTTGAGCGGCATCCTCTCCAAATAGCTCAACCAACTCCTGCGTCAACAGCTGGCTGTCGCTGTCGCGCAGCATAATGTCGCGCAGCCGCGCAAACATTTGGACCACAGCGCCAGCCTTCTCGTTATTGACCATGTCGTCATACGAGATCATGTGCCCCAGTTCGTGCAGGAACGTGGTCCCGTATGTGGCGCGCTGCATGCCCTTGCGCCGCACATCACTGTATTGGCCGGGATTCATGATCAGGCGCCCGGCATGTGCTTGAGTGGAATATTTCACAAGCGCCGCTGCGCCTAGCATGCCCGGACGCTCGCGGAACCGCAGCTGCAGAACTGTGTCGCGCACGCGCTCCTGCGGCAACGACATGAGCATGAACGAGTAGGCAATAACCTGCTGCTCGCTAAACAGACCGTTGCGGTACAGCGCCTCCAGCTGCTTGGCCGCCATATCCAGCGGCGACCCTTGCGGAGCTTGCTCCATAACCCCCGGCAGAGGAATCCGACTCCACGGGGTCATTACCGGCGGCGGCAAAACCATGTCGCTTAGGTCGTACCCGCTGACATCTTCGCCCCGCCGCTCAGCCTGCCGGACAATGGCTTCAGCCGCCTGCTTGTCTACCTGCGTGCGCCGACGATTTTGCGGGGCTCTCCCAGGCGTAAACATCTTCGCCTGCTCTGCCTGGGCCGCAGCCATTTCGTCCATAGGCGTGGGAAGGCCAACGATGGCGCCGGGCTGCCTACCGGGCATGGGCCTATCGCTCGCCTTTGGGCGTCCCGGCTCTGTGCGCGGCCGCGCAAACCGCGACTGCCCACGCAGCGCGTCTTGAGCAGCTTGGCCGATACGCTCCTGATCGCCCAGGGTCGGGTCTGCTACGCCCTCGACAGGAGTCAGTCGGTCTACAGCGACGACATCACCTGTTTCCAACCGCGCTCGCTGCGCGCCTTCGGGGCCAGTCACGTCTACAACGCGAACTGCGTCCGGGGCCCCAGGGCCACGGATGGGAATAAACGCCTCCTCACCCTCTGCGGCGGTTACGGCGTTGCGCACCATAGAGCCCGGCGCAATAGGCATGGACGCCGGGCCCTGTAGCTCGACGCCCTCTTGCGCAGACACAAGGTCATCCAGCGGGACGGCAATGCGCCGATTGAGCGCTGCGTTGCCAATGCTGGCGTACTGGACGCCCTCGATGTCGTAGACGTTCTCGATGACCCAGGGGTCGCTTTGCTGAGTCTCCCCGATCTTGCGCGTGTAGTTGCTGTTGCGCTGGCGCAGACGCACCGGAGCGCCCTCTACAAGCTCGCGCGACAGTGGGGTGCTGCCACGGAACGGGCTCGGCTGCTGTGCTTCTACGCGCGCCTGAAGCTCATCCAGAGGCAGGCCCTGTAGCTCCCCCTCAAGGTCGCCAAGCAGCTTGTCAGACTCGCGCTCCAGGGCGCGTATCTCTTTCTTGAGTTGCTGTCGTTTCTGGCGAGGCATCGTCGCGGGAGCCGCCTCAAGCTCCTGGCGCAGCGCTTCCGCCTGATTGCGCATGCGCAGCGCCGTCTCCATCGTCAGGCGCACAGCCTCCTGCTCAACGTCTACGTCTGCCGCTTGAGGCCGTTGTACGGACGGTGCTTGAGGCTCTCCTTCTACAGCAGGCTCTACCGGCTCCTGCGGTGCGGCGGGTTCAGCCGCAAGCTCAGCCAAAGACTCGTCCAAAGCTTCGCGCAGCGGCTGCGTCAGGTGCTGCGTCTCGGGCGCGTCAACGGCGTCGGTAATCAACTCGCGCGCCTCTGCGGACTGCTTACGGCCACGCACAATAGCGGCCACATCCATGGCCTCTAGCAGCGAATCAACTGCCGTGGCTCGGTCCACTGCGTCCGCAGGGTTATCCACGCCGCCCATTAGGCCAGCTTCCTGCAGTCGCTGTAGGCCAGACGCCTGCACGTCCATCTGCAGCATCTGGCGCGTCTTGCGCCACACGCGCTCTAGCAGGTTGCCGTCACGGCCCAGTAGGTCGCGCATCGCCTTGCGCACCTCACTGCGCTTGGCCCCCTGCGTCGCTCCAAACAGTGTGCGCCAGTTGCGCTGGGCAATGGTAGCTGCAGCCTCATCGGCAGATACGTCATCCTGTAGGTCAGCGCGGACAGGCAGACCAGCGGCTTCGGCCTCCGCGTCGTACTGAGCGCCCGCATCCTGCCATTCCTGAGTGGACTCAGCAGCGCCCACCATGGTGCGCCAATCTTCGCCCAGCACATCGCTGACCGAGTGCCAGCCCTCGTGGTAGGCAAGCTCGCCCAGCGCCTGCGACACCGCCCCGCCCTCTTCCTCGGTGCCGAACGTGTCGCTGTTGATAAAGATGGTCCCACGGACCTGACGGTTGTAAAAGCCACCGGCTTTGGCTTCGTTCTCAGGCGTGCGCTCGCCTGGGCTGTAGAACCGGAGGTTGATACCCATGTTGCCCAGCGCCTCGACAACCGTCTCTGCGCCTTCGGGCATCTCGCCCTCACGCAGATCGTAGTTCTGCGCAAATTGCTGCAACTCCTCCGTCGTTGCCGCTGCCGCACGGTCGGTCCCAGCTAGCCTCTCAGCTGCCTCGCGGCGTCGGCGCATTCCGGGATCCTCCACGAGCGGCCGCACGACTTTTCCGGCAGCGCCCAGACCTTTGCGGGCAAGCTGAGTGCCGCCCATCGTTCCCGCGACAGTCAGCGCCTCGACGATCCACTCGTCGATTGTCGGGAACGCATCCTCCCAACTGCCCGTCTCTTCCTCGCCGGTCAGCCAGCCAGCCTTGCCCGCGCCAACCTCCATAAAGCGCGCAGCCTGCTCCTCAAATAGCTCGACCAGCGTGCCCTTAACGCCAAATGGCGCCACGGGCACAAGGTTGCGCAAATCATTGCGCGCTACCATCGCTGCCCACTCCGCAGGCGAGATCCCTGGGAAAATCGTGCGGCCAAGGGGGTAGGACTGCGCAGCGGCCCCGTACTGCTTCAGCACGTTGCCCTGACCTGGGAAGAGGATGTTCGACACGCGCTCCGACGCGTACTCGATCAAAGCCTTGATGTGGTCGGGCCAGTCGGTTTGCTCTAGCGGTTGTGTCGCAAGGCTTTCCCATTGCGGCTTCATCGGATCGTCTCCGAAGCCGGTGATGATAGCTGCGTTTGCTAGCGCCTCTTCGACGTTGATGCGATCCGCAAGGCCATAGATAGGAATCTCGTCCGCTGCACCAGTGGCCGTAGACAGCAACACAGATGCGCCGACGTTGACCCCGTACTGCTCTGCCAGCGCCCACCCCTCGCCTGCGGTGCGGGTAGCCAGATTTGCGACGCCTTCGGTGGCCTGCGCAGCGCGCGCGACGAAGCCTGTTCCGCTAGCGGCGTTGCGCAAGTGCCCCAGCATGCCTGCCTGCATGCTGCGCATGATTGAGTTGCGAACACCGGCTTCCGTCGTTTCGGCGCCCAGCTTTTTCATTGCTGCGCCGAAACCGGCTTTCAAGCCAGCCCGTATGCCTCGGGCGCCTAGCCCGCCGACGAACATGTCGCCAACGAACTGCAGACTCGTCATCACGCCGTCATAGACCTGCGCGGCGGTCGTCTTCGGGCGATAGGTGTCAATCAGGTACTTGGTGATCCGCTCGTCTTCCTCAAGCGTCGTTTTGCCATCTGCGGACTTCTTCAGAAGACCGTAAAGCTCGATGTCGCTACGAACGTCCTGAATCATGCCCCAGACCGGGATCAGGGTTTCGTAGTCATAATCGGCTACGGCATCCAGCACATCCTTCTCAGGCAGTGCCGAGATCCAGTCCTGCATCAAGTCGCCGTAACCGGAGAAGGCTTGAGCGTAACGGCCATCCGTCGTGCCCATCATCTCGTCTAGGCGCGCGCCAAACGCCCGATCAGTATCCATGCTGAACTGATTGAGCAGCTGCGCGCGTATGATGCGCGGGTCGGATCCGTTACGCAGCAGCTTCTCGGTGATGCCCAGGATCTGGTGAACGCCCCCAAGCCGACTCTCAATCAGTTGCCGGTCCTCCTCGGTCGTGAAGAGGCTGCGGAACATTTCTGGCGCTTGAGTGGCCTCAACTGCTGTAGCAATGATGCCCCGCTCGTTTTGCTTGAGCGGCTTTAGGTCTAGTTCGTATGCGTCTAGCCCAAAGTCCTCTAGGCCTAGGTCCCTGGCCTTCATGACGGTCTGCAAGTACGTCCATCGCTCACGCGGCTCTTGCGTAGCCGGATCGGCGGTAGGGTCCAGAGCAGGGGACTTGGGCTCGTTGATCATTGCTGGCCGGGGGCAATCTGCACGTTTGAAAATGCGGACTGGACGTCGGTGCTGCTGCCGACGTCTGTCGTGCCGGTGCTGCCGCTAAGGGTTGAATTGTTATTAGAGGGCGCGCGTGCAGACGTGGTGAGCCTACCCAGCGCCTCGCGCTGCTGCATGGTGTCGATGACCCATTGCTGGCTTTCTAGCTTGATCGCCATTAGTTCTGGCTGGGCGCTGATGTCGAGCGGATCAAGCGTTTGAATGATCCAGCGGTGCCACTCACTCTGGGTCAGTCGGTCTTCCGCAAGGCTTTCAAGCTCGCTCTGTTGACGGTCAAGCCATGACGATGGGTTCATCATTGACCTGTCCCCTAGATCCTCAGGCAGCTTGTTGGTGTTCAGCGCGGATGCGCCCAGCCCACCATACATCTCCTGCACTGACGCGACGAGCCCAAGGCCCTCCGCTTGCCTCTTGATGCTGAACTCGATTGCATCGGCCGCTCCGATCAGGCTCTGCGTCAGCGCCGCCGCCATCCCGTATTGGTTCCGCTGCTGCGCCTGGGCAAGCGCAGTCAGCCCTCGACTAAAGTCCGCATCTTGTAGCAACTGCGGCATTTCGGCCATCTTGCGGCGCAACGTCGTCATGTTGACCGTCGCGTCGCGCGCGTACTGGAACGACTTCTGCTCGAAGTAGTCGCTGACCACCTTTTTAACAGCGGCCCCTTTCATGGAGGGGGTCATGTCCGGGTCATCTGCGTCCAAGATGCCTTGCGCAGCGTCTGCAAGCTCATCTGGCAGAAAGTTCCTAATCGCGCCGAATCCAGCAGCGTATGCCTCGTCACTAAGGTCCTGCGCGCTAGCCGTTGCCTGCATGCGCTGAAACGCAAACTGCTCTGCTTCCAGTTTGGTTTGTGCCAGCTTGTTCTGCGTCTGCGCAGACTCTACTTGCTGGCCCAGCAGGCGCGCTGTGGCGTCGCGCGTATAGCTTCGGATCCGCGTGGACTCGGGGCTCGTAAACTCGTCGAACTCCAACTGCGCTCGACGCGCACCTAGCTCGGCCAAGTAAGCCTCGGCTGCCGCAGTCATCCTGCGCTGAGGCTCTAGAGCCTGTGTCTCTTCAAATTGGTATTGGGCGAGCGCATTGCCCAAGGCGCTTCCAGCAACTTGCTCTGTTAGCAGACTAGTCTCTAGTTCGGCTTGCACCCCAGCCTGTGCGTTGCGTGCGTTTGTGGCGTCGATCTCGCCCTGCAGCACGCCTTCTAGCTTAGATGCTAGCGCTTGCTGGACGCGCGCTTGCGCTTCGCGATACGGGGTTAGCGCATCAAACTGCCGTCGCTGTTCGCGCTGCTTCGATGCTTCAGCGAACATCCCCATTGTCTGCGCAGCGCCACGCTGGAAGCCAGCAGCGGCGGCGCCCGTAGGGCTCTCCTCTCCTGCGAGAACGCGGATTCCAAATAGCGGCATCAGGCAATTCCAGTGTTGATGATGGTGGTGTCGCCTCCGTCGAGGAAGAAGTCCTTGCCAAGGCCCATGCCAAAGAAGGTGCCTCCCAGGGTCCCTGCCATCGAAGACAGGCCAGTGTTGACGACAGGCTGGTAGCTACCCATCAGCTGAGCTAGCTGCGCGGCGCTTTGCGCCTCCATCTGCCCCTGCTGCATGTACATCTGACCGCTCTGCCCCGACAGCTGGGCCAGTTGGGTGGCTAGCTGCTGCTGCAGTTGCGCGCGCTGCCCGGCCCCTTGAGCTGCTACATCGAGCCCCATAAGACCCAAATTCCGCAACATCCCCTGGCTTGCCAGAGAGCCTAGGGTCGTTCCCATCTGCCCTCGGCCAAACGCCGTTTGTGTTCGCTGATCCTGCATCTGGCGGCTGCGCATATTGGCAAGCGTCTGAGCGCGCTGCTCGCCAGCCGTCAGGCGGCGCTCGGCGGCCTTAGTGCCTTCGCGGGCCTGGGCCTGCGCAGCGCGGTTCTGCGCTTGCGCGGCAGCATTTGCCGCGCGCTGCCGCGTTTGCCCCTGACGCATTTCGGAGATCGCGTTTGCGTACATGCGGTCTAGCTTCTTTTCAGCGCTCTTGGACTCCGCAAAGCCAAGGACGCCTCCAAGGGCCGTCATGCCAAGTCCCAAGTATCCCAGCGTAGGGTTTTCAAACATCAGCGATCTCTCCTTCGTCCTGCCAGATGCAGGTCTGCGTGTAGTGACTCCAACGCCCACTGGCCGCCGCCAGTCGCGTTCTCTAGCTTGATCCAGATGTAACCGCCCCTAGCACGCGCAGGAACGCGGTCATTGTACCCAGCGACCAAACTCCCAGACGCGACTGCCGTGCCCAGGGTTTCGGGGTTGTCGCTGGCGTACAGCGTGTAGCGGCAACCAGCGCCGATGTTCGCCACGATGGCGTGCAAGCTGCTGATCCGCTGCTCGGCAGGGGTGTCCGGCGCAAAGATCGGACCGATCAGCACATCCGACTCGATGGCCGTGCCGTCGTCGTTCGATGCAGTCTTATCGAACACCCGGACATATCCATCCTCGCATCCAATAGCGACCCGGCGGTCAGACGGCTTGAGCCCTTCAAGCAATACAGTGCTGTAAGGCTGAAGCGTCGTCGCGTTGAACTCCTGAGGCCACCAAGACTTTGTCCGGGCCTCCCAGAACCAGTGCTGGGTCGTGGCGCTTACGCTCCCTGTCAGGGGCGTGATGAACACATGCAGGCCCTGGCACTCTTGGTCCCACACCAGCTTCGGCAGGTACTGAGACAGGTCAATGTCTCGAAGCTCCTCCGCGATGGTGTCGCGCGTCAGTTCGACCGGCGGCTGGGTACGGCCATCGGAGCGCGGCGACATCACCCAGACACCGCCACGGCTACCGAAAAAGTACATAAGGCCCTCTGGGCTCAAAGCCCATGAGTTGCCGAACGCCATCCCAGTGACATCCGTGAAGTAGTCAACCTGCCCGATCTCGCTCAGGTCGCCCCGGTACTGCGTGATGCTGTGGTCGCCACCGACCAGCAGGACATCGTCGTAGAACGGAGCAAGCGCGTTTACGACGTCCGGGTTGCGGGCCGTGTCTTGGTTTGCTCCCCCGAACGCCTTAGTCAGACTCTCCGTCTTAGGGAAGAAGTCCCAGTTGTACGGGTCGCCAACCGCGCTGGCGAAGATGGTGTGCGGATCTTTGTCGGAGCGACCCAGAACCATTCGGCCTCGGTAGAAGGCCGCCAGTCGGCACCCCTCGGGGATTTCGCCAGCCGTGTCGGCCTCCCAGGGCTCGAACGTGCCGCCGTTCTTGACCGGGTCGTAGGTGGCGTACAGGCCATTGTCCACGAAGAACATCTGGCCGTAGGCAGCGACCGCCTGCGTAAACGCCGACTCGGACGAGCGCGCCACCGTGCCGATGCCGGTCCAACTTGTGCCGTTGAGCCGATACGCCTGGGTGCCAGCCACTGCAAAGCGGATGACGTTCCGCACATTCTGGTTGCTGGCCGTCCTAGCGATCAGGGCCAGCTTGTGCTGCGTTAGCAGGTCCGGGATTGCGTCCTCGTTCGTGTCGAGGTTCTTGTTCGCAACCCAGATGTACTCTGGACCCGTAATGCTGGAATCCGGGTAGACGTACTCCAGTTCAGGTCGGACACCAACGGCGCTGGTAGCAAAGTCTGCGCTCGCGCTACCGTTGATGTCGTAGTACCAGTTTTTGCTTGTCAGCGTGCTGTTGATGACAGAGTTTGCGATGCTGCCACCTTGGGGCTCAGGCACCCACTTCTGGATATGGCTGGCCTTGCTGGAGCTACCACTGGCAATCGGGCCAGTGCGCGGGACATACAGAGTGCCATCGGCATCCACAGACATGCGGAACACCGTGTCGTCTGGGTCTGGAATGACGTAGGGAACCAGCAAGTAGCCAGCACAGTTCCAGGCGCTCAACCTTTCGCTGCCGGACTTGGCCCCAGTGGAGCCCGTGAACTGCTGGAACTGAACATCGAAGTTAGACGGCGCGCTCGAAGTCAGCGTCATCGTCGGCGTGATGTCGAGTGCGCTGCTTCCGATCATGTAGACACGAATCGTGCGCGTGTCGCTGGATCCTTTGGGCGCATAGATCGGGTAGTTCGGCGGTGTCAGGCCGTTGACCGCGCTATAGAAGACCGTCTGGAACCCATAAGGGCTGGACTGGTCCGCCAAAGTCGTGTCTAGATCCGTTCCGATCTGGACATCGTTTGTAGTGCTAGGCGAAGTACGGAAGGTCAGCACCGTCGTCGTCGTGCCATCCGTAACCGTCAGCGTGTCTCCATTGGCAGGGTTAGCAAAGAACGATAGCTCTGCAAAGCCGCGCCGCCGAATGCGGACATACGGCCCGACATCTACCAGCTTCCGGCCCTGCACGACCCATTCGTACTCCTGGCTCGTAACAGCAGGAGAGCCTGGGTCCTTAGGGCCGATAGTGTAGATCAGGCCGTCGTTGTCATCCGAAACGACCCCGTACCCCATCCCTGCGCCAGACACAGCCCAAGTGTGGCTGCCATCAGTCAGTTGGATCTTCGCGGTGATGCCAAGCGTAGACTTGAGAGACTCGCTGATGGTCTGCCCCGTCAGCGCAGCTTGAAGCTCATCGCCTGACCCAGAGGGCGGCGTTGATCGGAACTGGTTGCCGTCAAAGTTGGCCCCAGTGCCAGTCTTGAGGACCGTGGCCGCTACACCCCACTTGTGAGCGATGTAAGCCTCAACTCTCTCTACATCATCAAAGAAGGTGCTAGGGGGGGCTGGCAGCGTGCTGCGGACGCCATACGCATCGTCATGCGGGCTGCCTAGCGCGCTGCTGTCTCCAAAGTAGGTGATCGCTTCGCACAGCCACCCGTCAAAGTTGCTGAAGCCACCCCCGATGAAGTTGCGGCCTGTCCACACATTCTGGATCTGCCCCGAAAGGTATGGAGAGTGGAAGATCGTTGACCCGATGACATCGCGGCGCTTGTCGCGGTTGAAGTTCTCGGGGAAGAAGCTGACCTTGTCAGAGCCGATGCCAGTGACGTCTGACTCAGCATTTACGCGCAGGCGGATAGCCGGTCGGCCTGCACCAATACCGTCCTTTTCGCAGATAACGGTAATCAGGTACAGGCGCTCGACGCTGTTCGCCCCGTTATGTACTGCGCCGTGAATCTCTGGTGCGGCCCATGCGGCGCCATCCGTCAGCACCAAATCATCGGCCTCAAGGTCATTGAGCGTGTTAGTCGTGCCGCCGTTGCCATCGTCTTCCTGTAGCAGCGACAACTCAGGCGAGTACAGCGCGACGGCCCCCGGAAGAGCCTGTGGCTTGCGCACCGGCCCGTAATACTCGCCAAGGCGTTGCGCTTCGTCCGGGTCGTGCATAAAAAACCGGCCCCACTCCGAAACGCCATGGCCGGTCCCGTGCCCGTTGATCGTCAGCGCGACGTAGTTGCCCGGCAGCTTTTTGTCGCCACTCTTGGGCTTACCGTTCCAAATCCACAAGACCATCGGCACATCGGTCTTGCAGCGCACCAGCATGGTCGTGGCCCAGGTCTGGTTCAGAACCTGTGGATACAAGCCGGTAGAGCGGGAAAGGACGTCGTTAGTCGAGATCTTGTCTCGATGCCACTCGCCGTCGCCCTCCAGCGGCGAGGTCAGTCCATAGCCTTCTGCATAGTTGAACCGGAACCTCGGCCCCTCGTCAGGGCTGCCCGCAGTAGCGTCAAACCGATAGGCGGGGTACGGGCCTAGGCCGTTGGGGTCCCACTTCGGCCAGTTCGTGTTGCCCCAGACCTTGCTGGTATAGCCGCGAACTGTGTCGTCCGTGAAGTCATCGGTCTTCGAGGAAACCGCTAGGTACTCGTTGCGTCGGTCGAACGCCTGGACGTGAGTGCCCGGCGCAGCAGCCTGATGTGCGCGCGCGTCGATCCAGCAGTGAATGCGCTCCTCGTAGCTTGCAAGATCAAACGGCGTCCAGTCGATAACCGTTGGCCCGACATTCTGGACAAGCTCGCGGTCTACGCGGTCATCAGCTGGAGCCGAAGCGTACACGATGCCGCCTTTGCTGAACGCAATCTGGCGTATCGGGTATGTCGCGTTGTACTCCGCAGACTTGTACGGCGTGTCGCTAGTCAGGCCCTGGTAGGCGTCAATGTACGCTTCCTTCTCGTCGTCCTCATTGCGGGCGAGGAACAGGGTCCCGCCACGCAGCAACAGGTCGCGGTAGGTGCCCGGCTCAATGTCTACGACGTATTGCAGGTCTGCTCCGTCGTCATCGTCATTAGGAACAATCCTAGCTAGGCGCCCGACGTTGCTGCCGCCGCTGAACACGCCGTACACGCCGCCCTCTGCATCTACAGCGATCTTCCCCAGCAAATCCTCGCTGATAATCGGGAATGGCTCGGACCAGACCAGTACGCCCTGAGCATTGCGCTTCTCGACGGTCCCGTCCGAGGTCAGCCAGTACGAGTTGCCCGACTCGTCTACGACGACATCCAGCGATCCGCTGTCTGTATCGTTAGCGTTTTCCCAGTCCGCGACGATGTCGCCAGAGGTCTGGCTGTACGCGAAGGCTGGGCGGTCGTATACAAGCGAGGACACTGACCTCACCGGAGAAGTCGGGTGGACCTGCGCTGCGTCAGTGCCGGTTGCCGAGTCTTCTAGCTTTGCAAGACCGGGCCGCTGCCCACCCTGCATACGCTCTGTGCCCGCAGCGTAGTTGCGGACATTCTTCGCATCCGATGTCGTAAGCTCGGGCTGGTCGCCCCGCGCGTTGTTATCGACCCGGCCCTTAAAGGGCCACTGGATGCGTTGACGTGCCATGCTATGGGTTCGTCACTTGGACGTGGAACCGGGTATCCCAGTGATGCGGCCCGCTCTCGGCGGCGCCGTTAGTCAGGCGGCCAATGCCCGGCTGCAGGCTGCCGTCACGAGCGACAGCGTCCGTCCAGACTTTGCTTTGCGCCAAACGGGCAAGGCGGTCGTACCCCAGCATGCCCGCCTCGGCGCCCTTGTCGTACTCCTCGAACGCACGCACGACCTCGGTGCAGGCCCAGATGAACACGGGCTCTAGCCACTCAGGGATCGACACGTAGTCCGTAGCGACTCTGACCGGCGTCCAGTCTGCATGATAGTGCAGCACGAGGAAGTCGTTCGCGTCGGCACTAGGCGTCGGGTAAAGCTCGATGCGGGCGATAGGAGCGCCGCCACCGGCCTGCGGCGTGTGGGTTACGGCGCCCCAGTACTTGAGCGGCGATACGGTGCCGGTGCTGCGGATCTTCTGGAGGTCATCAATCGTGGTGAACTCCCACTGCACCGTCAGGCCGTTGGTCGGGTACACGGAGACGATGCTCCGCAGCCTGGGCAGAGCCACGAAGCTCTGGCCCGACACTAGGCTCAGGTTAGCGGTCGCCCCCTCACACCACTTCCAAGGCCGTGCGTTCACCAGCCACTGGCCGGTGTGGTTCACGATGTTGACAGTGGTGTAGGGAGCAGCAGATGACCCTCCAAGCGCAGCTTCGAGGTACGTCTCAATGGTGCTTACTTGGAGGGCCATGTGTTACCGGCTAGCTTTGGCGCCCATGGATCCGGGCATAGGCTTCGCAACTTTGATGCGCGTTGCGTTAGCGGCAGTCTGATTGCCTGAACCCAGTACCGCCGGGCCATCTTCCATTGCGATGGCGTATACATTTTGGCCGTCAGGCGCGACGCCCATCATCCCATTGCGCTTGATCGTCAGGTAGTCGCCTGCCGAAACCTGAGTCTCACCAAACGAGTTGTCGATGGCGACATCGACATACCCGGTAATGCGCGCGCGCACGGTGGTGTCGGCCTCGCCGGTTTGCAGGGCAATCGCAAGGATGCCGCCGCGCAGGTTGTCTTGAAAGGTGCCTGCGCTGTTGATGCCGCCGGTCACGAGGTACTTGTAGACGATGCCCCCATCAGGCGACTCTTCAAGAGTCGTAGGGACCACGGCCCCAAGCACCACATTGGTTTCGTTGACGGCGGAGTACAGCGAAACTTCCGCGTCATAGACGGGAACAACGCTCTGTGAGTCGAACTGACGGAAGACCATGTTTGTATCTGTACAGGGGTAAGGCAGCCCCCCGGCCTAAGCCGAGGGGCCACCGTTAGGATCAGGCGTGCCTGGTTCCGAAGCCGTTGAGGCCGTCGAACAGCACCTGCTTGAGTTGGCCGGAAACACCGTCCTCCATCATGAAGCCAACGATCTTGTTGCCCAACGCAGGAGCCTGGAGATCCTTAGTGGTTTCTTTGACGGCGACTGCCGCACCTTTGCCAGGAGTTCCAAAGATCTTGGCATCAACGACGCCCTGAACACGGAACTTGGCATAGACCGTGGTAATGGCATCAACATAAGTCGCAGCCTCAAGCGCCACGGCGAAAACGCCGAACTCGTTGTCGTCAGTGGACGTATTGGCGGTTGCGGGGGCCTTCGTCGTCGTAAAGCGGTTGCCCTCAGTTGCGCCAGGAGCAATCGCCACGACATCACCAGCGGCAACCGTAGCTGAGATCTTAAGGACGACATCGCAAGGTGCCACCTCAAGGCCAATCGGGAACCCAGCGTAAGTGCTGGGAGAGTTGACAATACCCATATCAGAACCTCCTAGTCAGATCAGGCGTCTTGCTGCGGGGAAATAATGCCCAGCTTGCGCCGCTCGGTGCAGACAAGCTGGTGCCAGCAGTCAACCCACATGACGTGGCTGAACGGCTGGTTCGGGTGAGGCTGAGGCTGCTTCCGCGAGAAGTAACGCTCGTCGTGGAAGACCTTGCAGAGGACATCGGTGTCGATCCAGTAGAAGCGGGGGCCGACATCAACGCCGCTGGCAACGTCAACGGTAGCGGTGCCTTCCGAAACAACCCCGGTCGAGCCGTCACCAGTGGCCTTACCCTCACTGTCGTACAGGGCCGCGGTGTCCAGCTTGCTGGCGTAAATCACCGGGACGCCCGCGTAGAGCGGGTTCAGGTAAGCAGGGTCCTGACGCGAGCCAGCGACCAGTTGGTCGTTGAGCTGGCGAAGGGCCGTCATGTAAGCCTTGCGGCCAGCCTTAGACGCGGCGATGAAGTTCGGGTTGTTCAGCGCCTCGCTCTGGCCCTCGTACATCGGCAGCGGGTTGTACTGGACGAGGTGCATCATTTCGTCGAAGGCGGCGAACAGAGCCTGGGCCTCGGCGTCACTGGCGGCGACATCGCCGTAGGCAGCAGTGCTGCCGTTACCAGCGTTGAGGCCAGTACTCTTGTCGTAGAACACGACTTGGTTGCCCCAGTTCGCGCTCGGGTCAATGCCCTCAAGCGTCGTGGACCAAGTGGTGGTCGAGGTGTGGGGGTCCTGGCCCGCATCGTTCTCAGTGATGAACGTCGGGATCGAGAACGGCTTGGAACCGGCAGAGCCCTCCATCGACTCATCCGGCACGGCGAAGAGATGATTCTCCATGTGCTTGATGATGGAGGTCGCAAGGCGCTGCTCCTTCACCGCGTACAGGTCGCGGATCCGGCGGTAACGAGCCTCACGGGTCATCGAGGTGTTGACCTGAAGGCCGATCTCGTGATCGGTC
>Ga0208898_1000250_pt1 | contig 43421 bp, 55 predicted proteins | sample VirMetDEL_Mar_4_FD_184513 | JGI IMG/M metagenome (GOLD analysis project Ga0208898, IMG submission 184513) | Aqueous microbial communities from the Delaware River and Bay under freshwater to marine salinity gradient to study organic matter... | ecosystem: Environmental > Aquatic > Marine >... | reverse complement strand
TTCGCCAGGCGTTGTTGCCGGAGCGCTTGTCGGCGCCGAAGCACTACCTCCAAAGTAGGATTCCAAGTAATCATCCAACAACTGCCACACACCCTTTGCGCTATCCTCTTCGCTAGGGGAAGTAGCTACAAGAGAAAACTTAGGGAACTTGTAGGTTACTGCGCCCTTCTTACCAGAAGCAATCTCAGAAATCTCAATCGCACCATCATAGATACGAGCGGCTTTCTTAAAGTCCACCCAAGAGCTTAGGGCAGCGCCAGAGAGTTTAATGTTCGCTAACTTAACCTCACCATCATGCTCAACAGCGATATACACTGAGGCGGCGTATTTGATGCCTTTAGGTAGCTTGTCTTTAATCTCTGCGTACAATCCCTTTTCAACTACACCTTCCTTGTTACGGATAATGAATTGTTGCTTGGTAGTGTCGCGTACTTCGTTGGAGTACACTCCCATGTTTCTACTTTCGTCATAGCCGACAATCGTACTTAGAGAATCCAAAACGATAAATCGTTTGAGGTCAAAGGGTACTCTCGACTTCGACTCTTTGTCGTAGTAGTAGAAGTTACCATCAGCGCCACCCCACTCTAACCAAAGAGTGCAAGGGTGCTGGTTTGTGTTACGAGGCTTGAATCTGCTCATAATTAAACGTATTAAAAGTTAACTTTTCTTGCCGTAGGGCTTTAATTCTTTAATCATATTCTTGATGCCGGTGGCGTTGCGTACCAATCGGAAGGAGGCTTTGCTCATTATCTTTTGGCTACTCTTATTACCCTTTTCGGCGGTGTCGATGTGTAGGCGCAATTCGCTTAGAATGTCCTCAATCGTTTCAATTAGGTGTAGTGTCGTCTGCTTCATCTTTGATAAATGTTCCGTTTACGTTTACCCCTTTGCGGTTCTTGATTTCGTTCCACGCTAGGCTTAGGCATTCGTTAATGTTCAGGCCCCGAATGTTACAGTAGATAATTAGGGTTACAAGAACGTCACCCACAGCGTCCTTCTCTTCGGCGGCCTTGCCTTTTAGGTAGGCAGCGCTAAGCTCTCCCGCTTCCTCGAAAACCTTTAGTAGTTGCTTTGCAGGATTGTTTATGTCCCGCTCTTGCGCCCACTGGCAAATGCTAGAAGCGAGCGGTTCAAAGGTTGTGGGTAGGGGTGCGCCGGAGTTTACGCCGACAGATTCCCAATATAGCAAACCTTCGGGGGCATCTTTCCACGAAAAGCCTCTTGCAAGCGCTGTGCGTAGGGAGGTTACTTTAAGGTCTTTGACCTCTTGGTTAAGGTTGGAGAGTGCCTTTTGCTTCACTCCTTCGGGTAGTTCTAAGAACCATTCTTCGATTGTTTTCATGGTGTTATGTATTAATGGTTAAAGGTTAGTACGTTTTGCCCAAACAATGCGGCAGGTTGCTTTGTCCAGAATTTCCACCTCAAAGCCTTTCTCTTCAAGCATTTCAACATCTTTATCGGCAATTGGGCTGCCTATGTAGCAGTACAATTCGCCCAGCTTGGCCATTTCAATGCAGGCGGCTTCGATTTCAGCCATTGAAATTGTTGGCTTGGCGGTTGGCTTTTTGGTTGCTAATTCGTAAAGGTGATTTGCGTGAATCATGGTATTTGTTGTTTTACTTTTTCCCAGTATTTAAGTGTTGATTCTTTAAGGTGTCCCTTCGGCCCGCCATTCCATTTCCGAGCAATAACCTCAAAGTTTTTATACCCAGAGATTCTTACCCACTCAGCAAAGGCTTCCTTCGACTTTTCGCAATCGAGCCTATCCTCTAAGGTAAACTCTATGCCAATGTTGTTGAAGTGTTGCACCATGATAGGGCGGATTTGTAGGCACCCTACCGCATCGCCATTCCGCGCCGAAGGGTTGCCTCTGCTCTCTACCATAACGATAGCAGCAATTAAAACTAAAATGTTCATCTTTTGTCGTATTTAATGTAAAGGAAAGGACAATTTATGTAATATCCAAAAGATATTTACCATTTAACTTTTCTTCACATTTAAGCGCCATATACCTATCCGCAATCTCCATAGCATTATCTAGGGAAGAAGAAAAGAAAGCGCAATATCCCTTAGAGCGTAAAAGCTCAATAGTCTTGAACTGCTCCTCCAGGTGATTTACCTTAACGAATAACGGCCCTCTACGCTTAACCTCAGTTTGCATTTTAAGAGTACCGTCTTTCTTTAAGGGCGATTCTTTCTTTAGCTCTATGTATAGGCCATGATAAATACCTTTAGGCTCAGAGATAAACACGTCGGGGTGGGTATGCGCTGAACGTACTTCCTTTAACGCTATTGCCTGACCCATAGTTACCCTCACACCACTACTTTCGGAAGTGAATACTACATTTGGGTATTTCGCTTTTAGGTAGTGGGCGAAGGCTTTATGGATATTTTTCTCGGTACTCACTTCTTAACGATTAGTATAAAGATTTGTGCTTTACATTCTTTGCATTTATACACCTTCTCAGGTGTTCTTTCGGGCTTGATTAAAGCGCCGGAGCATATTGGGCAGTGTTTCATAGTAGTCCGCTTTTACTTGATTTTATAGGTCGAGAACCAAATTCATTACGATACCTATCATATACACCACGCAAGGTAGTGTTTATTTCCTTTCCGTCAAACTTCCTACCTTCAAACCTACCAGCAAGTAATCTGTCTGCGATATTCTGTTCTACGCCCATTCTATTTAAGATACAGCATATCTTGAAAACGTATAGGTTCCTTTGCCCTGGCCGAAAGGTTATACCCGTATTCTGCACCGCCCGCTCAGCAATCCTAAGCGCATCGTCTATACCCCTTACCTCCATAGGATTGAAGTAGATAGGACGTTCTTCGGGCATCGTGGGAGGGGTGAATACCTTAGCTTCTAAGTTCAGGTATGCCTCAGGGTCGTAGGAAAGGTTACACTGCTTGTTTACTGGCTTTCCGGCGGCATCTGAAAGTCCGAATGCGAAGTCTTTATCCAAGCACTCCCACGCCCACTTGTGGTGTCGGTTGTCTTTTGGCGGAGTAACTCTAAAGCCAATCTTAACTCCTCCCCTCGGGGAGCGGAATAGAAATAAAACGTGTGTTGTGTCAAGGTAGGATAGTACCCTTTCTGCTCTTTGTTTGCCATCAATGTCTAAGTGTATAATTCCAGAATGCTTTACTAAGTTCTCAGCCTTTTTCCCACCTCTAAACACGCCCGAAGGAAAGAACGCAGGGAGTAACATCTTAGCCTTATCTGCCTCTTCCTTTTTCATCTTCTTAATCGCTAAGATACGCTCCTTCATTATATCCCCCTTCACGTAGGAGATGATAGACTTAATATGCCTATCTTCTCCTTCTAGTTGGTAGTTGTCTTTGAGTATTGTGCAGTACATTATATCAATACAGGCATAAAGTATAAACGAACATTGTCTTTGGTTATTCCTACCACTCGGTTAGGTGCTTCAAACCCTAGCCTTGCGGTGCCATTCATGCCTACCGCTTGGAGTAGTTGCTTTCCGTTTAGTCCTACTTCGGCGCTTTCGAGTAGTCCGGGAAGTTCCTCATCATAATTCTTACCTAAGTCAATATCCTCCGCAGCCATTTTCCCCTTACCAATCTTGATTAACGAGGTAGCACGATTGGAAAAAGATAGGCAACGCTCAACGGCGCCGAAGAACTCTACCAAATCAATATCACACTCCGTAGCATAATCCTTGATAATAACACTCTCAATAGTTTCTAACCGCATAGGATTATCCGCAGTACGAACAAACAGCGAAATAGAATCATCGTTGAACTGCTGCCAACCGGCCTTAGTATGATTACCTACACTCACTAACCCACTCATACCTGCGATAATAGGTATGTAGCGAGGGGTTATAGACACTATCTTGCCGTCTGTGGCTTCCTCGTAGCCAATATCTTTTACATCGCTTAAATACACGCTATATGCGTTTGTGGAATAGCAATACACCTTATCCTTTTTGAGTTGTAGGTTTACTTGGCTCATCTGTGGGCGGAGGTCATCGTTTCCGGCAAACCTACCAGCGAGGGAAAGGTGAGATACTAAGTCCTTCACCGGCTCGGAGAATAGCGGTTCGGCAAGCTCATAGTCGAAGCTAAGGGCAGCGCTTCCATCTTGCAGGGGTACTTGCCCCTTACCTCTACCACTTTTGAAGTAAAGCACGTCAGCGCAATTTAGTTCAATCTCTTCGGCGTTTCCCTTATTTGCGATTGTTTCAAGGTCAAAGAAGGAAACGTAAAAGTCATTGGGGAAGGTATCTCCAATCGCATCAATCTTTACTTTAATCGAAGCCTCCAACCCTGCGCAGGCCATAAAGGTATCTGTTACCCTCACCCACGAAGTCGCTGGGGCGGTACTCTTTGCTTTTGCTACTGGCGATACTACCGCCAAGGCGTTTTTCAGTTGTGTTCTGTTAATCTTCATGTCGTATGTATTTGTAAATGGATTCAAAAATATCTTCTTTTTTCATATTATATGGCTTTCCGTCAATAATTTTATCAATATCTTCCATCTTATTCCCCATAAGTTTCCAGATATGTTCGTCAATGGTATCTTTCACGAGGATTGTGTAGATGTTCACCGGCTTTTCTTGGCCGGCGCGATACACCCTACTTACTGCTTGGGCGAAGTCGGTAGGCACAAACGCCCAATTCAAAAAGAGTACGTCCGATGCGTTTTGCAGTTCGATTGAGGTACCTGCGGCACGCATATTGCCGATGAACACCTTACACCTTTCGTCATTCCGGAAGCGCCGAATAATATCCCCACGCTTTTCAGTTCCTACGCTCCCATCAATATAAGCCGCCGAAGGATATAACTTATACACTTCTTGCAAAGGGGCAGTATAAGAGCCAAACACTACCGCCTTTTTACCGGCCTCTATTAGGTTATCTATGGTCTCCTTAATGATAGACACCTTCGCCAAAGAAATAATGCGATTAAGCGAATGTATGTTGTTTTCTAGCTGCTGCCTAGTTCTTACCTCCTCCTCACAAATACGCTTTATTTCCTTTTCGTATTCTTCCAACCACTCACCATCACCCTTCACCGAGTATAAGATATAGTTTTTCTTGGGCATATCCCAACAATCTTCTAACCGATACCTTACCATGAAGTTTGCCATTTCCCTCCTGAGTATTGGAATGTTCTTAGCGCCCTTTACCTTAAACCCTTCCTTCTCTAAGAACTTCAAGTCAAACTTTAACTTGTTGTTTCCTAGTGGGTGGTTTGCGAGTTTAAGGTAAGCGAAAAAGTCATCCGCTCTATTGGTGTTCGGCGTTCCCGATGCAAAGGTGATGTGTGCGTCCGGAAGCGCCTTTACAATCTTGCGTACCGCCTTGTACCTTTGCGTCTTGGTACTCTTTACCCTTTGGCACTCGTCTAGGATAATGTGCTTTATGCCCTTTGAAATTAGGTAGTCTGCGCTCCGGTGTAGTAAGTCATAATTGATGATGATAAACTTCTCGTTCAGCGCTTGGATAAAGTGCCGGCGCTGAGAGTACACTACGGTAAACTCGAAGGAGTTAAATCCCCACTGCTCAGACAAGCTCGTTACCCAGTTGTCCTTCGCCGATGCTTCACAAACGATTAAGGTAGGGTATAAGTTCTTGTACCTACTTTTCATTATGGTAGTGATGGTCTTACCGGTACCTTGGTCGAGGGCAGCTAAAGCGTATTTGTTGGTGCAAGCAAACATTAAGGTGTCTATCTGGTGGTGTCTTAGTTTCCTTCCGTTTAGGTCAAACATAGAGTGTAACTTGTTCCCGAAATACTTGTACAGTTTTGCGTACATCGTCTTTAGCTGTTCGGCGATTTTGATTCCTTCGGGAGATTTCCAGTTCAAGCCTCTATCGTCTAGGAGATTCTTTACCGCCTCTTTGCGAAGCGCCGAAAGATTCCCCTTCCAATAGCTCCTACCCTTTATCTCCACCCTCTGCAAGCCATACAACTCAGCGTAATACTCCCCCTCCCTATACTTCAAGTACAGGTCTCCATTATCCTTCAAATAAATCATCTATTCGCTCTTAGGAAGGTATCAAATTGATTGTAACATTCAAAGATATTAGCGAGCCTTTTATGAAGTTCTTTAATCTCCCACTTTTTCTCCAGCATGGTATCAATAGCGTCTTGGAATACGGAGTACATAATATCGGAAGCCTCGGAAGAGCCATCTGCCAACCACTTACCCCCTTCACGTACAAACACTACGTCTAACCCTCGGCAATACACCTCAGCGAAGGAAGTATTGTCTGTATCTACAACTACCTCGCCATACGTTTCAATCGTGCCATAGCCATCGAAGTGAACATATCCGCAGGAGGTAACAATCAGGCAGTCGCTACAACCCCTTACCAAAGTGTTAAACTCGTGCTGCCCTTGTGGGGTGGTGGAGTAGGACACCTTGCCGAGTGCAGTGTAAACGTAGGTATCATCTACGAAGTCAGTGCGTTTTTCGATTACAATCTTAATCATAGTAGTTCTTCTGTGAATTTAATTTCTACGCCTTCTTCAACGTCCCACCCTACACGCTCAAAGATAACTTGAATGTCGTCCCCGGCCAAATCCATTATGCGCTCGAAGGTATCTTTATCCATAGCGTTCATGTCGAGTTTCATTACCCTGAAGTTTGAACCTAGAGCGCGGAAGATATGGAAGCCTACCTCGTATATCCTCGCGGTGTTTATCTGCCCTTCCTCAAATGGTAGGCCGTCTAGGTACACACCATCATCGTCAAACGATAATCCTTCTACCGGTAACTGGGAGTTAGAGAGTATCTCTGCCTTTTCCCTATCAATGTCTTGGAGTTTCTCGGTGAGTGCCTTGCTATTCTTTTTGAGGGATTGTAGGGCTTTATGCTCTTCGATAAGGGCTTGTTGTGTGCGGTACTTTGCGTTATGCTCTTCGGCGTTTTTGAGCTGCTCGGAGTATTGGTCTAGGGTAGGCTTTTCCCTACCTTTCAACCACGCTTTACCTTTTTCGATTTCTTTTGCAAGGGATATGTTTTCCGCTTCAAGCTGCTCAATCTTTTTCCGGTAATCCTCAATCGCCGAAGTATTATCTTCTATCTTATCAATCCGTTCCTGCACTCCACGTTCTGCCTTAGAGTATAACCCAATCTCTTCCGACAAGCCATTCATCTTATCATAGATTGCAGAGGTATCAATCGGCGAAAGCATCTCCCCCAATTCCTGACCTTTGAGCTTACCCTCATGGGTAACAGCCTGGCGATTAACCTCAGTGCGCTCATCATACACCCTCTTCCGCTCTACGTCTAACATATCAAGCTCACGCTTCTTACCGGAGAGCGTTTTAAGTAACTCAATTTGCTCGTTTTTCTTGCGTCTAAGGAAGTTTTCTACCACGTCAAAGGAGATAGTGCCAAGCATCTGCCGAAACGCTTTTATGCCTAACTTCTGGCCTTGTGAGTTATGTACGGTGATGTTACCTTCAACCTTTCCGGTGTTATTCGACCATAGGGCACGTACCTTGTAGGTGTCGTCTGCATCTACCACTTCCACTATTACCTCGGCCAGGGATTCCCCTTTCTTGATTATCTCTGTGGGATGCCCTTGGCCGGAGAGGGTGGAAAGGAAGGCTTGAATGGTTGATGTCTTACCGGCACCATTGGGAGCGGTAACGATGAACGACTTACCATCTACGCGGATAACCGCTTCGCTGATGTTCTTGTAGTTCTTGATGTGAGCTGATTGTAGTTTCATTTGTTAAAGGTTTCGTTGTAGTATTGTTCTGCTTGCTTAGTAGCTTCCATTTCTAATGGGTATATAAGTCCTGTTAAGTGCGCATCAATAATCTGCTGTTTTTCAAGTTCTTTGGCTTGGGCTTTTAATTCAGCATATTCCGAAGCATCAATAGAAATCTGAATTTTTTTTATGCTTGCGTTTTCCCACGCATCACCTTTTGATTCGATTTCATGGATTAGCCATTCTACTGCGGTTTGTTGTTTGTTGCTCATAAGTTATTTGTTAAAGGTTTCGTTGTAGTATATCTCCGCACGCCCTTTGTTTGGGTCGAAGTTCTGGCAGCGCATACCCTCTACGAAGGTGTCGATTATCTGCTCCTTAAACATTTCATCGGCCTGCATAAACAAGCCAATTACTTGCATAGTTTGGTCTTGCGTTAGAATTGTACCCTCCAGCGCTTCTTGAAGCCAATGTACTACCGTTTGTTGCTTGCCTCCCATAACCTAAAATCTTACCTTCCAGTTAATGAATGGGAAATAAAGCGTAACGAACAGCCAAGACACTTGGAGTTCTAGGTGCATTACCCTACGGCGCCGAAACATATAATAAAGCTTCACGCTGGGTAAAAAATAAAACGAGTTTCTGCTAAAATAGTATTTCATTTCATTAGGTGTTTGATTGCTTTTTTTATCGCGTAATACTGCCCAAATGTAAGGCTTATTTCCTTCGGCGCCTTCGTATTAACCGAAATATCAAAGCCCTTTTCACTTTTTTTAACAACTACATTGTCAAGAGTATCTATACTCAAATAACAAAAATCATCAAGCATTATTTTCTTCATGGTACTGCTTACAAAAGTTTCTAAATTCACAATACTCTTTACACCTACGATTCTCTCCCTCTACCTTTTTTACTATCACGCCTAGGGGGTATTTGTGTTCATTCTCTAACTGCCACTTCAACGCATCGTTCTCACGATAAAAGGGAGAGGTTAGAGCGCGTTTCTGCTTCTCTGGGTCGGCATTATACACCTTCCACTCACTCGCCCCTTGCCACTTCTCCTGAGGGGTGCATTGGTACGATTCCGGCCCTTCACGCTCTACCCTTTGGTGTAAGTCGATACGCTCACTCACGTACTCCTCAATCTCACGATAACTCATTAGGGGCACTTCTACCTCCTGGACACGCTGCGGAGGGTAGGAGGAAGAGGGCATAGTCGCCGCCTTGCTCTTCTGCCAATCTCTATACCACCGGATAAGAACGGATTGCGCTACGTCTATGTCGAAGGTCTTTTTTATCATCCACCGGTAGATATTCTGTTGGAGGTTATGCTGCTCGGATTCGTACTTGTTAGCGTATGACCATACCGACACCTTCTTGAAGTCGATTAGTTTACGCTTGTCGATTTCTAGGCGGTCGAATTGGCCTTTGAGCATCCACCCTTTAATATCTACGTGCATTATCTCTTCGGTCATAACGTATTTCCGGAAGTGCGGAAACGCCGAAGCCAATATATCCCCTAGCATTTCCTTTACCTGAATCGCCTTCTTATAGTTTTCCCTATCCTTCTTAGCGTTAAGGTCTGCAATAACATTATCTAAGGTCTCATAAGCACGATACATCTTCTTTGCGTCTGCGTTATACACATCGGCAAGCTCTAAGATATGGTGGAGGGCAGTACCCTCAATGGCCATAAGCATTTCGGAAACGTCTTTCTCTATCTTACCGCGATACATACGCTTATAGACGCGTATCTTTGGACTATCAATGAGGGAGGTAACACTTATGTCGCCTGAGGCTACATAGTGGTCTTGGCTCGCAGCCTTTACAATTACCTCTGGGAGGTTGTACTTGTTGGTTAGCATATTAGTAAATGTATTTGCCTACCAAAACGGTTTGGCCTTTGGGGTTGGTTGTGGTTTTAGGTTTTTGATTAACCGTGCCTAATGGTAATTTGCTCATTTCATCAACTGTATATTGTGTTGATTCACACTCAAACGCAACAGGCATCTTTGGTTGTTGGAGGGATTGGATAAAATCTCTTTCTTCTTCATCATCAATGTGTCCATTTCTACCATTTTGTCTATATCCAAATACAACAGCTTTCATTATATCCTCGTCTGTAAACTTATACTTCTCTTTGGCTTTGTTGTAGCCTTCTATAAAAGCATATACTCTTAAGGGTTCATTATCGGGCGTGTTTATAACATAGGCTTGTGCCAACTCCCCAACCTCATCTTCAAGCGGTGGCAAAAGGGACACACCTTCAAGAACAGGTGAGTTGTTGAGTGGTAGGTGTCCAACATGAATTTCATCATCTACCACCAGCAGATAGTTTTCTGTTTTGATAATGTTGTGTGTCATATTACTTCTTTTTAAATTGTTCAAACCATTCATTGAAAGATAATGTGTTTTCCCTTCCTTCAAAAAATGCTACTTCTAATTCTTCCTCACTATACATTCTTTCAGCTTGCCATTTAGCCCCTGCTATAAAATCTTGTATTGATATTTCTCCTTGTGTATTAGTTATAGCAACATCAGGATGTTTATCATCAAAATAAACACCCCACATTTTACTCGAATATTTTTCAGCAGCTTCTTCAAGTGTTTCTTGTTTAGGTTTTTCTATCTGATAACTACCATTGTTTTCCACAATCTTTATACTTACCATTTCAATAGCACAAGGCTCACATTGTACTGCTCTTTTATCACCCATAAACTCTGTTTTACAAGTAACACAAGTACAAGAATAATAGCCTGGTGCATAACCACCTATTGGATATTGTTTAGCTTCTTCTTTTGGAATGATGATTTTGTATTCGTAATAATCTTCATCATGGTACTGCATTGATATATCTACAACCTCAACACTCTCACAATTTGGATTCTTAACAAACCATTCTAAGAACTCGTTGTCAATAGATTGCACTCCTATTAAGTCTGGGTCTGTTGTTAGGATGATTTTTTTACAATTACCTTTATGTCTTGTAGAAATCACATCAAAATTGTTACACCAAACATCATCAAGTTTAGTACATTTTTCAATATAAAACCCATCAGATTCTCCTGTGATTTTAAATAATTCAACTAAATACCAATCTCCCTCTTTAATCGCTTCCTCCGAAGTGATGTAGATGTGTTGATTTGTAAAGCAATCACTCCTACTTTGAATGTAAGTTTTAGCCAGTCCAAATACAAAATTTCCGTTATCACCAACTCTTAGCACACTTGGTTTTTCTGTTGGTATTAAATGTACGTTTTTCATATTTAAGGTATAATGTTTACAAGTAAAGAGCCAAGGATAATCCCCAGGCCAATGCACAAAGCACCTAAGATAATGGCGTAGTCGATTAACTCTAACCTATCGCCCATATCCGCCTTCGTGTCGTAGTAAAGGTAGATAATCACAAGTATTATTAACACAGCAGGTATCATGGTTTAACTTTTTTTGACATTATTTGTTACAAAGTTTGACATGATTTGCTCCTTGCTTAGCACCCCTACGCTAGTGTTTACCTGCTCCCCATCTACAAAGTAAATGAGGTAGGGGATAGAACGCGCTCCGGAACTCAAAGCATACTCTTGTTTCTTATTTTGCTCTTCGGCGCTTCCCTCGTCTAGGGTTAGCATTTCCACTTCCACATCTTCAAGCTCCGCAAGTACAGGCTTTAATAATTTGCAGGGGCCACACCACGTAGCGCCTATGTAAACCAACTTCTTCATTTCTCAAATAGTATTAAAAAGTAAACAACTGCCCCTAACGATAAGGGAATAAAACAAATCTTTGCACCCAAGAAAAATACGCCTATGCATAATAATCCCTTGATTACTTTTGTGCCAATGGTAACTAACTTCTTCATTTTAACTGGTTTTTATATTCATCACTTGTTGGTACTTCATATCCCATTTGCTCCAGATACAAAACGCAATCCCCTACAAACGTTGTGAGCCGGCCATAACTCATTTCCCTTTTGGTCATAAGCACAGCAGTTTCCTCACCGGTTAGTGGGTTGTGGACGTTCCGCTTGGCAAACATAAACTTCAAGAAGTCGTCAGCATAACTCTCATCACACGCCTCACCCATATCTCTAAGCATTGCTATACATACTTCCAACACTACAGCGTGGTAGTATGCGTATATTGCTTCCTTCCCCCTATTTGCGGTGGTGATTACTACCCTGCCGTTCATCTTGGGGAGGAATTTTTTGAAGTCTTCATCCACGAGAATCATACCGTTTCGTATTGTAGCGTAGATTGTCATATTAGTTTTTGAATGTCGTTGAACAATTCCTTATTGTACTTTTCGGCGCCTTCGATTATTCGGCGGTAGTGGTAGAGCATCGTCCTATCCCTACCAACAAACGGCCAGATTACTTTGTCGGCAACACCCAACTTCGTTAAGTATGCCACAATCACCAACCGCGCCGAAACACAATTCGCAAGCCTACTCGAAGAGCGTACCTCCTCCAGCGTCACACCATAGTAAAGCAGGATATGGTCAACAGAGTTCTTAGCAGCGTCCAACTGCCGAATCCTATGCTGAATATCTAAGCCTAGTGCTATAAGCTCCATCTTACTCAATTTCGAAATATCTATTGAATCTGGCATATCCTTCCGGGTCGTGTTTCTTAATGTATTCTAACTTAGTCATTAAATTGTCATGCTTCCTTATTTCCTCAATATAAGCTTCCCAACTTTCCCAATGGTGGTGAGCAGTGCGCCCTTCAAGTTGCAAGTTATTTACGTCCCAAGCAAGCTCACTCTTGCCCATCTCCTGGCACCGCTTTACGCTTATGATGTGGGAGCAGTCTAAGCGCTCATCCGTCCTGCCGGTAGCGTGGCAGTAATGCTCAACGCTATCTACTAGGGCTTGTTTCGCTTCCTTTACCCTCGCATCAATGATGTTTTTCGATACCCTTCCGTTACTTGTCTTGTAGTGATTCATGGAGTTCAAATAAGGCGTAGATGTTTCTAAAGTTTTCTTCCAAGTACTTGTTTGGTTTGTACTGAGCGTTCAAAGCAAGGTGGTAGTCAATAATCGCCTGTTTCATTTCGGCGTAGTAGTCTTGCCAGATGTAATTCTTCGGGCAGTACATGGTACGCAGGTCGTTTACTTTGTTCTTTGCGTATTGCAACTCTCCGGCGTGGGGTATCGCGCCGAACACCTCTTCTAAATTCTGATAAACAAGTACCATAATCGGCCCAAAGGCACTAAGCATCTGGGTAGGACTACTCACCTCCACCTTACGAAACAAATTCATAGGCATTACAGCCTTCAAAACGTTCTTCTCTACTACTAACTTCATATAAACTTCGTTGTTATTCCTAATAGCTTAAAAAGGCGTTCACAGTCTTTGATACGCATAGGACGGTACCCTCCATGAATACGGAAGAGCTTGTCGTAGGACATATCGGCGAGGTTGGCAATCTGGGCAACCTTTACCTTCTTCGCCACCATAGCGTAGCGGATAACTTCCAGGAAAGGGTTGTCGGTGCTTGGGGTGTAGGAGCCTCGGAACTTAATCTTAAACTCTACACCTACGCCCATAGCCTTCATGTATCGGGATATGAGGTTTACTGTTACGTCCTTGCCCTTTTCGATGCGCGGGCCGGAGGAATAGTCAAGCTCTTTGAGGGTAAGCCCCCTCGCCTTGCGTATTGCTTCTAAATTTCTGCCTATTGGCATTCCACTTTCTGTCATAGTAATTGATTTACTTTTTCGATTAAAGCTTCACCGATATACTGGCGGCAGATGTCGGCGGCTTGTTGGCGGTTGGCATCAGCATCAGCAACAGCAGCAGCAGCAGCAGCAGCAGCATAAGCAGCATAAGCAGCAGCAGCAGCAGCAGCAGTAGCAGCAGCATCAGCAGCAGCATAAGCAGCATTAGCAGCGGCACCAGCAGCACCAGTAGCAGCATAAGCATCAGCAGCAACAGCAGCAGCAGCGGCGTCTAACTCTTCACGTGTAGCCTTACCTTCACCAAATGCAATAGCCACATCAACAGCGTTTAGGCTTCGCTCATCTGTCATTAAATGCCTAACGGTGTTGGCACAATGCCCTTTCGCCAACGTGCGAAGGCGTAAATCTACATCAACTTTTTTGGCAAGCCAAAGCAACCAATCTCCTCGGTGGCAGGTTGAAACTATTTCTTCGATAGGCATATCTCTTGCCCATTCTCTTGCTCCTTCGCAAGCGTCTAATTTGATTAAAAGTTCTTTGAATGTCATGGTTTGTAAAGGGTTAGTTGTTTTCATGGTTAAAGGTCATTTTGTTAATCGTCTTAATCTCATTCGGTAAATAGATACTTGTATCGGGATGAGAACGGGTAGGTTTTTCTTTTGGCTATTGTCGGTATGGCCAAACGTGTCGCCGTTATACTCTACCTTGTACTGAATCGAAACGCGCTCCCCTTCAAACTTTTCAAGGAGTACCCTCGCGGCGAGGTAGAATCCGTTCAGCTCATCCAAGGAATCGAAATCATCCTCGAAGGTTCTGTCGTTTACGGTTATGGTAAGCGTTCCCATACGGTGTACTTTGCGCCATCAATCTTTGGGTTGATAGCCTTGAACTCCCTACCATACTCTCTGGGGAATATAAAGCCCCCTTTGCTCGCTGTGGTGTCGTCTGTTTCGGCTATTGTAATCTTCATTTCTCCGCTCCACGCTGAGATTGAAACTACATCGCCCACTTCCAGGCGCTCGCCCATTTGACGCTCTCTGTTTTTGTCTTTTGCCATTTGTGTAAAAATTAAAGGTTTGAATCAAAGGTATTTATTTTTTGTCAATTACCAAATAGTTTAAGAAAATTACCCGCCTATATTTCAAGGCGGATAATTAACCAACCCTTATTTAGTATTAACCTTAACACTCTAATAAGTGTCTCTTGTACTTAACTTATTGTTTCTCAGCATCTTATCCGCAGTTTTCTTAGAGTTTATTTTCTTGGTAAGCGCTATCGAATCCTCTATGCCTTTAGTGAGGTCTTTGAACATAAGGTCAGCGAGGGGTACTTTCAGGTACCAAGCAATAACTATAAGCTCTGCGAGTTCAATCCTTGGGTAATATCCTTTTCTGGGCTTTAGGACGTACCTATTTGCGCCTATCTTATGGCGCCGAAGGTGTCTAGTCAGCAGGTCAGGAGTTAAGCCCTTAGCGAGCATGATAATGCGGATATTATTCTCCAAGAACTGGAGGTGTGCTTCCGCGCTTATCAAGGCGTTGAACTTTAGAGGCTGTTTATCGAGTTTATTCTGTCGCCATCCTCGGCTTCTATCGTTGCTAGTATCGGCCATAGTAATATAATTGCTACAATGTAAACTTTAAGCAGGACGAGAGCTAATAATAACAGCAGACTCGCCGGACGTTTTATCAATCCGAAGATAAACATCTTTGCCTTCCAGAAAGGCCTTAAACGCATCAGGCCCGAAGCCCATTTGCCGAACATCTTTACGCGCATATCTATTAACGTTAAGGGTTGGTAAATGTATCTTCCCCGCTTGAAGGTCGATTAAGTCCGTTATGGAATTGTCTGGCAGTATCCAATCCTGGCCGCTCCTCACAATCCCCCTCGATGCGAGGAGTCGTATCAAGAAGAGGTTGCTTTCCGGGCCGGAGCCGGCGAAGATTATTCTGTACGTTGCTTGCTTCGAGTTCTCCTCGAAGTGAATGAGTGTTCTGTGTGGTAAGTTCATGGTTTAACAGATTTGATGCAAAGTCGTTGAAGTCCTTTGCGGGGTTAGCGTTTACGGTGGATTGTATCTTTATCATAGTTCAAAGTAATGGTTTACAAAGTTCTCAGGGTTTTCCCTTCGGCGCTTGTATCTTTCCCGCGCTATCTGTATTTGATTCTTCGTAAAGGTAAGGGAAGGTTTATCGTTTACCAAGAGGTACAAAACAATAACAAGAGCGATAATCCAAAGGAGTAAAAAGAGTGCCAGTATCATATTCATCTACTAAATGTGTTAAGGGTTTGAAAATAAAGGTTTTAGAGTGTGGTATTCCTCCCTGCTTATTTCGACATAATCGTGGTATCCATCAAAGGCTTCCAAGAGCTTAGAGGGAGGCGTTACGCCGTTCACAAAGGCGTACACGTTGCCTAGTTTAGTGGTTATCGGTTTGCCTGAGCGGTATTGTTCGACTGCGTCTAATCCAAACAGGAAGTAAGTGGTGCTAATTTCAATTTTCATGGTGTAAATGTTAAGGGTTTAGAGGTGCGGTATCATATTATTCTACCAAATCTGCAAAAGGGTTGATTTTAGAGGGTTTTGGTGGCCTTAATGTAGCCAAGCAAAAAGTAGTTAAGTTGCTCGTAGCCTAGGGAGGGGCTTATGCTAATTCCATCCTTCGTTGCGTAGTAGTGTTTAATCTTTTTCCGCCTGTCTAGGTGGTGCCATTCGTGTACCACTAGGCCGCAACGGTTGGCAGCGTTCTGGAGTGCTTCGAGTTCGTTCATGATTGATAAAGGTTTAAATAAGCGCCGGAATGGGTACCGGCGCCGAAGGTTATCAAATGCAGATTGATTAAAGGTTTGTGTTGTACTCAGTTTCGCCAACAACATAATACAGGTGCATGGTTTTAATTAATCCATCTTCTTCATCTTCCATTACGAAGTCCGAATGAAATACTTTTGTTTCCGGCGACTTGTGCCAGTTGGCAGCAAAGTCAACTATTTCTCCATCTACAGAAAAGTCGCCATACCTTACGTGTTGCGTTCTGCCGTTGTGGTTCACTTCGCATTCATCTTCCAACCTTGGAAGTTTTTCTGAATTTTCGTTGAAGAAGTCATAAAGCGCTTCGTTAATTTCATGCAAATCTGCATCGTTGGTAAATTGTTCAAAGTCAAATCCAAGTTGGATTGCTTGAGCAATGATTGTGTTTTTTAAAAGGTTCATAATTGATAAGGGTTTAGAGTTTTACAAGTTCGCAATAGGATTCAACTTCGTCCAAAGGTATCCGGCCATATCTTACTGAGGAATAATATCCTTGGCGCTCATATCTTTGAAGCCAGATGTTAAACTGTTCTTTTGCTTCCTTCTTTGTCTTAAAGTTATCGAAGGTGATTGTAAAGCCATCAGGCGAATAAATTGCGTACATGGTGTTAAGGGTTAAAGGTTAAAGTTGTCTGCAAAGGAGTAATAACTCTCCTCTGTTAAAATGATGTGGTCCAGGACGTTCGTTTCAAATATCTTAGCCACTTCCTTAATGCGCTCAGTTATTTGCTTATCTTGGGGTGAGGGTGTGGTGTTCCCACTGGGGTGGTTATGCGCTAAGATAATACCATGCGCGAGCGTGTCCGCTATGTACTTAGCAATAATCTTAACGTCCACAACCGTTCCCGCCGTTCCGCCTTGGCTTATCTTTGCGAAGGCGGTGGTATATCCGCCTCGGTTTAGGAGGAGGATAAAAAAGCTCTCATAAATTCCAATGTCGTCGGAGTAAAATTGACGTATAAACTGCTCCGCATCTTTGCTCGTGGTTATTTTGACCTTTGGAAAGTCGGTCTTAGTTTTTTTAATTGATAGTTCAGGTGTCATGGTTATTTATTTAAGGGTTGAAAATAAGCGCCGGTTTTTAGGCCGGCGCCGAAGGGTTTAATTTAGAACAAAGAGCCGTCTTCGTAGAACTCAAAATTGTTAGATTCAATAGAACTTAAAACGTACTCGTCCTCGTATTGATACTCGTACTCTTTTTGTAGTATTAGAGAGTACTCCTCAAGCAAGCTAGATAAAAATTCGTCTTCAACTTCTTGTAAATGTTGCTCCGCTTCGTAGCTTTCATAACTTTCCGACTCTTCGTCTAAGTATGACGCAAATAAAGGGTTATACTCTTCTAAAAAAGATTGAGCCGCCTTGTATGTTCCGCATGCTTCTCCATGGTTATTCAGAACGTTTTGAGCCACCTCAGCAGCGGAAAGGGTAAAGCTGCCTGTTGCGTGCCGGTTCCGGTCTAAGTCGAAGCCAGTTATTTTAAGACCGACATCTTCTGCGTCGTAATAAATAAAGTCCCACCACGTATCTTGTAAGTTAGCGCCGCGAAGCTCGTTAATTGCTTTTTCTTTTGCAGCGTCGGAAAGTTCATTGAAGGAATAAACGGTTTTTGAAATGGTTCTCATAATTGATAAAGGTTTAAAGGTTTAAAGGGTTAAATGTTTATAGGGTTGAAAATAAGCGCCGGATATTTCACCGGCGCCGAAGGTTATTAAATTAATCCTCAATCATTACAGGCATTAGTAAAGAGGTAAGATTCAAGAGCGAAGGACGCGACTCGCCAAAGTAGTGAATCGTAACTTCGTCCGCCTCAATACTCTTTAGCACGTCAATAAGGAACGCCGCGTTGTACCCTATCTTAATACTTCCAGAGGCGGGAGCGGTGGCGGTAAAGTTCGTGTTTCTGTCAAGGTCGGAGGCGCTTATATTCAGCCCTTCACCCTCGCAGGTTAACACGACTAACTTTGTGTCCTTATGCGCAGCTTTAAGGGCGTTTGCTAACAAAGGTAAAAGCGCTTTTTTGCTGAAGGTTAAGGTCGAGGTGGCGCTATCTGGATTTGGGATAACTGCTTCATACTTTGGATATATCGCATCAATTAACCATTCCATTCCTAAAGTAACCCCAATATCCTCAAAGGTGGCGTATTTAGTGTGTCCCTTAATTTGAGAGTGTTTAAGAAGCTCAAGCGCTGCCTTGGATAGAATTACCCCTTCGCTCTCAAATTTCGCATCTAGGACGCGTAAACGGTGGGCGTCGGTGGCGCATATCTTACCCTTAGCAAAGTACGCGCCGGTCATGGCGTGTCTTAGCTCATCCTTCCCTAGGAAAGTTTTGAGAGTGTCGAAGGCGTCAAGCGCGCCGGAGGTAATAAGTAGCTCGCCTTCCTTTGGGATATTAAAGTCGCTGTCGGTGGGCGTTGCGCCTGCCTTCATGCCGTTTGCAAAGGTGGCGATGCCGTCCTGAATGCTTACCGGTATGCCATTATCTTTGATAAATGAGGCGTCGATGCTTACTTTGTCAAAGGTGGCTTCTAGTTCGTAGTGCACCGGCCCTATCTTTGAGAAATAGCTTAGCACGTTACCCTCCAGGATTGCATAAGGTACATTCTTGCTTATCGGCAAAATTCTAAACAAGTCCTTAATTCCAAACTTTGCAGAGCGCTTAGAACGTGGCGGAGCCGGTGGCGTTGGTGGCGTTGATGGTATAACCGGCGCGTCCTGAACGACTACTTTAGGCGCTTCCTGAATAACTACCTTAGGCGCTTCCTTAGGCGCTTCCATTGTAACCGTTGCGAGGTTAACGGGTGCGGAGGTGGGTGCGGAATAAATAATTGCTTCAAAGGTTTCCCGCTTTTTTGCTGAAGCAATCCAACCCGGCCCGCCCTTTAAGTAGGGGTTGAACTTTGCGCCGGCATCCCTGAGCGCGTCCTTTATCGGCTTAGTGTCTCCGTGAATTTTGATTGCTTTCTCGCTGTAATTTTCAATTTTAATTTGTAACATGGTGTAAAGGATTAAAGGGTTAAAAGCGCCGGTTTTTAGGCCGGCGCCGGAGGGTTAATTTATGAAAAGTACAATTTAGTGTTGCGGGTCTTAATACGCCAATTGCGTTTAATCGCGGCGCGTATTTCGTTCCCATCTTTGTACACGTTGCTGCCATCGGCATACTTTTCTTTTATGTAGCTTTCCCAAATTACAGAAGCTAAAGCTCTGCAAGCCGCCGCCCTGTACTCGGTAGGAAAATACTGCCCAGTGATATACTGAAGCTTACCGCCCTCCAAAGATAGGCGCCCGGAGGTGCTTGTAAGGTGCTTACTTAACACTTCGTCAAGGTTTGCGCCGTACCGGTCTGCTGCGAGTTCTAATAGCTCATAAAAGCTATTACGGTCTTTTAACGCCTCGTTGTAGTCCTGCCGGTAGTACTTATTCCTTCCGCCATAGTTGCAAAGGTCGAAGCCGGGGCGTTGGTTGACAAAGTTTCTTAGCATTGAGGTTGTTTCTAGAGTGTTCATGGTTTAATGGTTTAAAGGGTTAATGATTAAAGGGTTTAAAAGTTATCGGGTTAATCAATCGCGCCGAAGGGCATTCCTTAAATTAGCAGCTAACAAGATACTCAGCAGGGCAAAACATCCGCTCATAAAGAGAAGGAAAAAGTCGTTCTTAATTACTGCCCAATATAGCACTTGCAAAAAGAAACCTAAAGTGCAAATAAAGGAAAGAATATAAGTCGCCTGCTGAACTTTGCGATTAAGGAAAGATAAAAGGATTAAAAGCATGGTAAAAGGGTTTAAAGGGTTAAACGTTGCGCGTTGACAGAGCCGCGCCCCTCTGGTATGAATTTAGATGTACTCAAAGTTAAAAGTCCGCACCGTTTTTGTCTGTTTGTCGGGACTCGTTGCGGTATCTTTTACAACTTTGTAACCGTAACAAGTGTACGCGCGCTGCTGAGAAACTGAGCCGCCTAGGCGTCTAAAGAACGAAGCGGAATCAATGATATTAATGTACTGCCTCTCGCTTATTTCTTTGGTCTCTGTTTCGCGTAAAATGTACGTCGTTTTTGTGTTCGGGTTTTTGTCGAAGCTTTGTGTTTTTAACGTGATTTTTAACATGGTGTAAAGGATTAAAGGGTTAAGGGTTAAAAGCGCCGGATTTGACGCCGGCGCCGAAAGATATAATAAGACTAAATATTAACAGCTTTAGAAAAGTCAGGCGCAACCCGCATATCTAATACAACGATACGTAAACGGTCAATATTATTTTTCTCAGCATAAGCAATGCCCGCCCGCTCAAGCTCATCTAAATTAGTATACCCGCGGCATTCAAATAGAATGTCTTCTTTGTAGTCAGGTTCACCCGCCTTAGTACCGTAAAGCAATGTAGTTGTTTGCGAATGTTGCGGTAAAGTTTGCCGCGTAATTTTGATTTGTGCGTTCATGGTATTTGATTTTGATTATTGAACAAGACAAATGTAAAAAGGATTTTTGAAAAAACAATACCATGCAAGAAAAAAAAGTAAAAAAAATATCACTTTTTTTCTAAGTGCTTGAATATCAGAGTAAAAAATTTAATGTAAAAGTAGATATTTTTTTAGGTTAACGGTGCGGAAAGGGTTGTAGGTGAGGAGGAGGATAAAAAAAGAGGGATGCAAAAATGCGACTCAGCACCCCCTAAAAACGCTTTTTTTTATACCAGGTCGCGTTCTCTGGTATATTTTTGCCCTGAGCTTTGCCGGTTAACGTTTGTGCATTGAACGTTCCACAAACGTACGTTCTATATAAAAATATCCCAAACCGCCAAACGTTTGGGCAATTTTAACATTTAGCCTTAACCCTTTGGTGGTGGTGGTATGGGATGCGATTCCTTTCTTTGAGGTGGTGGTATGCCCCCCATACCTTCGCCCTTCGCCCTTTGCCTTTGGTGGTGGTGGTGGGTTTAATACCCCGCCGTACTTTGGAGCAGCCGACACGCGACTGGCTTCTACGTATACACCGCTTACACCAACAGGTATGCGACTTACCGCTTACTCCTTACCGCCCAAGCACACCGCTTACACCAACAGGTATGCGATTTACCGCCCACGATTTACTTCTTACGGAAAGGGGTTGCGTTTACCGCCTACGCCGAAGCGCCTACGATTACCTCCTACGCAAAAACGGTTACGTTTATCTTCTATGTTTTATCTATTACCCTTAGGTGTTTCCTTGTTGGTGTTGTTTTGCCTATTGGGTTTAGTGTTATTATATCCTTCGGCGCGGTTGGGAAATCGGATTATTTCTTGGTACTTCGCCCACCTTTGCCGTTCCTCGCCCTATTCTTGCTTTGCGCTTCGTTTACGAGCTTTCCGGAGGTAGTGTGGGACTTGTCTATACCTTTGCCGTTTGGAGCGTCTCTATTGGCTTTATTTAAGGCCGCTCGGTACTTCCTACGTTCAGGGGTAGAATGGTACTTTTTATTGTACGCATTTTTCTTTTTGCGTGCTTCGGGGTTTTGCTTGAAGTATTCAGATGAGTTCATAGAAGTAGTCGTTGTCTGTTATAGTCCACTTTTCGCTTATTTCTACGCTTGGGCGGGTGGTTGTTGCTTGTATCTTTTCGGCGGGGAAGGCTTCTCCGGTAAAGCTCATGTCTTTAAACATCAACCGGTTATTAGGCTGCACCGCTATCTGGCCGTTGTCTAAGAGAATGATATGCCCTTCCTTAAACTGCGTGGGTTCATTCGTATAGCCATTGTCGTACCAGTATATCGTGCCGAAGTAATTACCCCACATCGTTGATTTGTCTTTGAATAACACCTTTACCCTACACTCGGCAAGGTATTGGTAGGTGATGAACGCTGCGTTGTTAGAGAAGCAATCCCACAACTGCAAGTAATCTAAGGCTTTCTGCTCTCCGGTAGGGGGTTTGTGGTATATGCTATCTAAGCATACTGTGCTGAAATTAGCGCCAAAGTTCGTGAGTACGTGGAAGTGTAAAGCCTTACCCCCAAACGATTGTAGAGCGTGTACTATGCAAGGGTAGGTTTTATCTACTCCGAAGCGCTTTAGGCTTACATTCCAATATACATGGGGGATATTTACATTAATCATAGGGGGGTGGGTTGCTTCGGCGGGGGTATTTTTTGGGATACTCCCGTTTTTTATTAAATCTCTAACGTATATATGTCAATTCGTAAAGTGGCATTTAATAGAAAAATTTCCGAGTGGAGACTTTTTTATTTTGTTTTTATATTAACTACGCCCATGAGCTGTTCCATAACCGCTTGGCTCTTTTCCGTCCACTTCATATCGCAGGTATCCCCCTTGCGAGGTGAAGGGTTGAAGTATTCTTCTGCCGTTTCCGAGTAGCGGAGGCACTTAAAGGGGCATTCTTTGTCTTTACACTTTATCATTAGTTTGGATTTATAGGGTATAACTCGAAGGGTTGTATGTTTAGTTCTTTGATTAGGAGCTTCATGGCTTCTATGATATTCTCTTCGGCGCAGTTCACGTCGTAGGTGATTTCTAACTTATCGCCGTTAAGCTCAAAGTGAAAGGCTAGGTATTGATGCTCAGGCATAGTGTTTCCGCTAAAAGGTAATCAGATTCCGTTTCGTAGATATGGCCGGGTGAAGGCTTCCCCCACACCTTCAACCACCGCTCCGATGGCTTGTCGCCTAAGTTCGTGTAGAACTCCACAATCGAAGTTCTACCATCGTGGCATATCTCTACCTCAGTTCCAAGGTAGGCGCCATCTAAGGGGAGTATTCTTGCTCTCATCGTACCTTGCGATTGTCAATTCGAAAATTCTCAACGCTAAACTCTCCATCCTCTTCAACTTCAACAATGGCCGCCCCGTGATTCCACTTGGTAAAAGCGAAGGGCCGATAAGCTGGGCGAAGGTCGCATAAGCAACCAGTTGAAAAGCAAGCAACTCCTTTGCCGTTCAGGTCGCTTTCGTGATGCTCCGATGTTTGATGGTTGTGGCCAGCCAAGGTCGAAGCCTTGCCACGTAAGAACAACCCACGTGCTGGGTTTACTGGGCTGAAGATGCTATCACCGAATTCGTGGCCGTGAATGACGTTTAGTTTGCCGAACTTCGCCACTTGTTTGCTGTCTATAAGTTCAATTTCAAAGTCATCCAAGCCAAGGGCTTTCTTTAATTGCAGTCCATCAAGGCCATGAAGTTCAGGTGCGTTCTGTAATATGTAACGTTCCCACCTATCTTCATGGTTGCCCAACTTGTAATATACATCAACGCCAAGGTTTGAAATGCCTTCAAAAAAGTTACGGGCCATGCCAACCTCAACAACGGCAGAAGTAATGGCAGGGTCTTTCTCCCAACGGCTAATCTTGGCGAAGTCGATTACGTCACCATTCAGGTATATGCCGTCAATGCCTGACTTAAACCCGTAATCAATAGCCGTTTCAAGGGCTTCTAATGAATGGTATGGGATATGAATGTCCGACAATACCAAAACCTTTTTGTGATGCTTCGGCAAATGCCAATCGGCCTTGCTTGTTGTTTCGCCACGTTGCATGAAATTTGCCATATATTCGCTAGGCTTCATCTCGTCGCGGACAAACTCGGTGCGAAGTGTTCCTGAGTTCTTTGCCAGCTTGCGATGATAATCTCCGACAGCACCAATGCGATACCTGATTGCTTTTCTAACGTAGTCAATCTCTTTGTTGGTTTGGTCAAATAAGCCTGGGTTTTCGGCTACGATTTTTCTTGCTAATGTTCTGGCAAAGAAACCCGGTTGTTGTTCATCGAGGTAGCCCTCAATGATTTCGATTTTTTGTTTGTTCATCCAGTTATGGTTTAGCCAAAAGTAAGCATTTATTATAAAATAGCCAACCCTCACGTTTTTAGGGTGAGGGCTGACAAAAGACGACAGAAGACACTACAAAGATACTTAATTTTTACTCTTCGGCGCGGTAGGGTATTCGCCCCATTTATTGTCAATATTTGGGACGATAATCGACATAAAACCGATTAACCTAACTTAACAACTTGTAATAAAAGGGACTAATAGGTAGAAGATTGTGCCGTATAAGGCACATTAGTAGGCCAGATGGGGGTCGAATCCGAATCTCCCAAGAAAAAATCGGGGTGTTACTAGTTACACTACCAAGCCACAAACCTTAAAAAGTGTTAAACTCTTTAACACTTGCGTAGTGGTTAAAGAAATGTTATTACATTTGACCCATGAAGTATGTAGCTTATGGTAGGACATCTACCGCAAAACAAGACAATGGCATTGAAGTACAAGTTCAAGCCTTAGAGCAGTATAACCCTGTTGCTTGGTTCATAGAGCAGGAGAGTGGTAAAAACAAGGAACGCCCTCAGCTTCTCGCGGCCTTAGAGTATTGTAAGGTTCACGATTGCACCTTGCTGTTCTATAAGATTGACCGATTAGCGAGGGACGCCGAATATGCACTTAAAATCAAGAACTCTGGCGTTCCACTGCACTGCCACACCATGCCGGAGATTAACACTATGGTATTTGGTATCTTTGCTATTATCGCCCAAGATGAAGCGGAGAACATATCAAGGAGGACTAAGGAGTCTTTGAATATCTTAAAGCAAAAGGGTGTGGCGTTAGGGTATTATTCCCATGAAGTACCTCTACCTCCTGAGCATTTTGAAAAGATGAGGGAGCGTAGTTTGGAGGTTCGGCGCCTTCGGGTAAAGGAAAAAATGGCACCTCAAATACGCCTCATAAAACGATTCAAAGAATCCGGAATGAGCCTAGTAGAAATCGCAGATGAACTCAATGCACTTGGCATGAAAACATCTAAAGGCAAAGAGTTTTTACCTATGACAGTTAAGCGTTTATGTTCCCTTGCATAGGTTGTGGTGCGTGTTGCCGAAGGGTGGGACAAGTACAAAAGTTCCCCGAAGACCACCCTCTACACTTTCCTTATTCCCACACGAATAACGTGTGCGAGAAACTCATAGACAATAAGTGTAGCGTGTATGAGAATCGGCCTCTTATCTGTAACGTTGAGAAGGTTGCAGAGTTCCTCGGAGTCGAAAAGCAATCCTTTTACGCTGAAAACGTTAAGTATTGTCGTATATTTGCCAAAGAAGACGGTATAGATTATGATAATCATAGACAAATCCCCTGAAAAGAAGAAAGCTCCCTACATCTGGCAAGACCCTGAAATAGACAAGATGACTAAGAAACAGGAAATTGCTTGGCGGGAGGAAGAGATACGCAGATGGAGAGAAGGGTACAACGGCATTATGCCCTCACACTACTTTGCTCTAAGCCAAGGATTCATTAAGCTCCCCTCAGGTAAAACAGTCCGCCCTTGGTGGAGGGATTGGGATGCTGCCTTGCATGAGCAATACGAGAGCGACAGGAAGAAGTATAACTCCCTGTACGTTTTTAAGCGCCGAAGGTATGCACTCACAACATACTTCGTAGGCTTTGAACCCCTACGCATAGCCCTTACCGATAAAGGTTCGGTGTGTGGGTTTACCTCTTGCGATGTACCTAGGGGAAATACCGCCTACCGCGAAAAGCTAATGGTGGCCTTTAGTAACTTTGATGCTAATTGGAACTACACTAACCTAGATGCTAAGGACTTAAAAGAACTGGAAAAGGATAATGGCTTGCCGGATTGGGAAGTGTTTCGTACTGCCCCCGGAACGAGGGACGGCACGAAGCTTAGGATTCAGTTCTTAAAGAAGGAAAAGGTAGGTACGCTAGAGAAGTTTCGGGAAACTACCGACATTAGCGAAATAACCTATGCGCAGACTTCAAGGAAGGAAAGCGATGCTGCTGCCTTTGAAGGTTTTACGATGAACTATTTGTTTGTGGATGAGTTTTTCCTTCATCCCTACGCAAACAAGGTATATGCTTCGGCGGAGGCTTCTCTTTCGGACGGCTTCGTAAGAACGGGTATGTTCGTAACTGGAGGTTCTTGTGGAGAAATGTCCCACCAAGGTATTGCCAATGCGCGTAGGGTGATTAAAGATAGCACAGAGGGAAGTAAGGAGAGCGTATTCTTCATACCCGGTTATGCGTGTGTGGATAAGGCACCGGAGTTTGATGAGCTTGGGAATGAAACCGGTAAGATTATTTCCTTTATGCATGGAGATTCCGGCCACCACTTCGTAGGTTCACGCAAAATACACCAGCCGGCATACTCAGACGAGAAAAGAGCGAGGGAGTATATCCTAAGCACTAGGGACAAGTTATCGAAAAGTAGCGACCCTAGCAAGTTTCGTCAGTTTATGAAGGCTTATCCTTTAACCCTAGACGAGTTATTGGAAGCGAGTGGTGAGAGTTTATTGTCTGATGATATTATGGAGTATGCACGTAGGCAGAAGAAGGCTATCCTCAATCAAAAGGACAAGGCGTTTATCGAGTATAAGTTCAAGCTTGTAGATGGAGATTTAAGAATTGTTCCGTTATGAAGACACTTAGTAGGTTAATGATATTAGAGCATCCTCAGGCGGATGGTATTTATTATATGGGTACTGACCCTATCCCATTTGGTGACCGCGCCGAAGCACACCTAGAGACTGAAGAACGAAGTAAGCAATGTTCTGTAATCATTAGGGAGAATCCGGAAAACGAAAAGGCTCCCTACCCAGTAGCGTTTTACCTTGCTAGGACGAATGATGTTGACTTTGTGTTTAATGAAACCTTTGCGTTACAAAAGGCGTATAACAACTGCAAGAATAACTTAGAGCGTAATGCTGGTAGTACCTTTATGCAGAGGTATGATGATTCGGGATTGAGTAGGTATCTAAGTCCTTATCCTTATTCGGCGCTTTTGGCGAATTGGCGGAATGCTAAACTCGCTAAAGAGAAAAAGAGATTGAGGGGTTGGAATAACGACAACAGCACCAAAGGGCCGGCAACGAAGGTACTCGTAGAGTGGATGATATATGGTATGGACTATTGTTGGAGTTACGAGATTATCGAGGATATTGAGAAGCTAGGAATAGAGAACACCGATATTGCGTGGGCGCTAATTGCTGCCCTCATAGATTGGAAGCACCACTATAACCTCCGCGAATCTAAATACAGGGAGCAGAAGCCGATATACAAAACGGTGTATGTGAGTGAGGGCGGCAAGCCGGTGGCCAAGAAAATAAAACTTCGGGGTATTAACGACCACGAGGGAATTGATATGGATTTGAAGCTCGGACATAACCCAAAACTTGATGGATTTTTTTAATATCTTTGTTGTAATTTTGTTTGAATGATTCTAACTTCACCTACATCGGGAGTTTACATTAGCAGCTTGCCTGAACAGGCTTTAAGCGATGAGCGGATTATTGAGAAGTATCATTCTATTGAGGAGTGGTATGCGCAGTGTGTTCGTTTTGTTGCTGGAATGTATAACCGCCCTGCATACAATACTGGCCGTCCAGATGGCAGTGTTGTTTCTTCGTTCACCAATAGCGCGTTGTTTCAGAATACGCCGGTGCAACAGATGATTAACAACTATATGTACTTTCATGGCGACCAGCCTAACGATAGGTTTTCGTACCTATTTGAAGACCCTTTGCAAAATAAGGTTCTCCCTGGCGGTGGAGGTTCACTCATTATCCCTACACCTTGGGAGCGAGGTAATCAGGTGTATAACCTCATTACCCACTTGATAGGTAGCTTTTCGGGGCGTATAGCCTACTCGAAGCTTTCTATTGAGAACAATAGCAAGGAAGGTAGGAGTAAGGCCGAAAGTGAAAGAATGCAAGCCTATATGTTTGCGTTAATGAAGAAAACGGGAATACTCGATGAGCTTGCAAATATGGGTGTGGAGTATAACCCTTTCCCTGCTGCTTCCGATGCAGAGTTTGAAGATTTGCTGGAGTACATAAACAACTTCCCACAAGAGATTGAAGCGTTGAAGTTAATGAAGGATATAATCTTTCGGAATAACACTCCAGCGCTTGTTGAGAAGATATTCTCAAATACGATTATCAACAGGATAGGGGCGATGTTTGTTGATACTGATGAGGAGGGTTATGTAAGACACCACGTTGTGCAACCGCAACAGGTGATTATTGACCAAGTTGGTGATGAGGATTTCTCTGATAGAGATAGGTTTGCCGGGTATATTGAGTTCTTATCTCCCGAAGAGATATTTTCTAAGTACAAGATAACTGACGAGGACGAGCGTAATACTATTTACTCTATGGCTGGTGGTACGGTACCTACGGCCAATGATTTCTATGGCTCAGCGCAAGGGTATTATTTCCCTTGGTGGTGGAGTGAAGGTGAAGGGCGTGTAGCGTGTGTTACTGCCTTTTGGAAGTCGTATAAGAACGTAGATGTTGGAGATTTGGTTGAAGGTAAAGGGCGCAAGAAGAGGGGAGATTTTATGTATCAAACTATTCGGCGCGGTACCCTAATCGGAAATCAAATACTCAAAAACTATGGTGAAGATAAAAATATTGTCCGCAATCCATTCCGTCCTAAGGAGGCTGTATTACCTATTCTCTCTGTAAGGCCATATACGCGCATAGGATACAACAAAAGCTTAGTAGATAGGCTGCGTGCTGCCCAAGACAAGATAGACGTAATGGAGGCCAAAATAACCGATGCTATTGCCCATGACTTAGGTAACGTGTATGTGTTTTATGGTGATGCCATTGAAACCGATGCGGATGAGTTTATGAGCGACATTAAGAAGAACAGGTTTACCTTTCTTCGTAGGTCAACAGGGGAGGAACTCGACCAATCCGACTTTCAGCGTGTAATGGAGAAGTTAGATATGGGTATTACCCAGAACATCATGCACTACATAAACCTGAAAAAGGAAAAGCAAGCGGAGATGGAGGCTATTGCCTCGGTGAGTAAGATTGCCCTTGGTCAGCAGCAAACATACGTTGGTATGAATACCCAAGTAAACACCATAGCGCAAAACGCGAAGGGTGTGGAGTATTACTTTGCCTCTGTGATTAAGTTATACGCTGACATTATGCAGTATAGCATAGAAAAGCAGAAACTTACCTTGCTGAACGATGGCGACAAAGAATTGGAAAGGGAGATACTTAGCGAGAGGGGTATGGAATACCTGAAGCTAAATAAGGATTTCTCGTTCACCAAGCTGAGCGTGAGGGTAGTGGTGGAGGACGTGATAAACTCTGAGAGTAAGGCACGTTTAATGCAAATGGCGGTAGCAATGGCGCAGAGTGGTCAGATGGATATGCTTGACTACTTGAAGATTGAAACTGCGAACACCTACAATGAGTTAATGAATTACTTTGAGGCCGCGATGCGCCGGAAGAAGAAGGAAGAGGCTCAGATGAAGGCTATGCAACAAATGCAGCAGATGGCCGCTATTGAAGCACAGGGTCAGCAGTTAGCGCAACTTGAAGCTATGAAGCAGGCTGGGCAGGATGCTCGCCATGCGGATAAGATGGAGCTTGATGCTACTAAGTTGGGGTTAGAAACTGGTGAAAAACTATTATCGAATAATTTGTAACTTTGTAATCTAAACTAAAGACGTATGACAGACACACAAGACGAAGAGGTATTAGTACCTCAAACAGAGACAAGTTCCGATGGTGCTTCGGCGCCGAAGGAAACTCCGGAAAGCGATTCATCGCCGAAGGAAACAACGGAAGAGGTAAAAACTGAGGAAGCTCAGGAAGAACCCTCCAGTTTTGAGGATGACCCCGACTATGCCGATTTCTACACCGGTACCAAACCAGTAGAAGGCGACAAAGTAAGCGTATCCTCAGACGAATATAGTTCTTTGAAGCAAGCCGCTACCGAATTGGAGCAGCTCAAAAACAATCCTACTGCCCTTGCGGTGCTTTCCCATTTCCAAAGTGGAGGTACTATTGAGCAGTTGGTATCTCGCTTTGACACTCGCGATTATTCCAAGATGAGTGAGGCCGACCTTTACCGGTTAGACCTTTCACAAGTTCCGGGAGTAACCCAAGATGAGATAGATGATGAGATGGAGCGTTTCGAGGATATGAGTGCCGTACAGCGCAAGCGTTTGGCAGCAGAGATTCGTGAACGTTTAGAGCGTAGCCGAAATAAGGGCGCCGATGAATTGGTAAGTTCTATTGAGCAATCCAAGACAAAGGAGCAGGAAGTGCTTGCAAACTTTAATAAAGACTTTGAAGCGGAAATCGAGAGGTGGGAGAAGAAAGGCAAATACTTTGGCTTAAACTATGACAAACAAATGGCAGACAAGGTTCGCCAGTTTGTTAAAGAAACCAATGGCCTGATTTTCATTAACTCCGATGGAAGCTTAAATGCCCGGAATTTCCACACTGCGGTTGTAGCTCTTTTAGACCTTCCTCGATTGGCAAGTGCCAAACTAAATGAGGGAGTACGAAAAGGGGTGAAGAACGTGGTTAAGGAAGTCCACAACGCCGGAGATAATAACGCCTCTCCTGGCGGCTCCGAGAATCCCTCAGCAACGAAAAGGGTTGAAGACCCATACGAGGCTTGGGTAAGGAGTAGAAAAGGTGTTAAATAATTAAAACCAAGAAAAAATGGCTTTTCAGTCGCTTGATTTATCAACAAACCTGACGCTTCGTGGTTTAAACGATGTAAATCGTCCACAGGCTGTCTATGACGTAAGCGGGGGGTATCGCTCTCTGTATTACGTGATGAGTATTATTTCCAATACTCAAAAAGGATTCCCCGGTTCTCCTGAGGTTCCCTACTCTGTAGGTTACAACTCTACTGACCGTCGTTTCCAAACCACTTATTTGGATGACCTCAGCATCATCGCCACCATTCAGAACCGCGTTGTAGTAGGTGCCAACTTGGTACTTACCATTACTGGTGTGAACAACGATGCTTTCCGTCGTGGTGACGTAGTGCTTGGAGGTATGGATTTCTCTCGCTTAGGCCAAGTAGTTACTGCTACTGCCGGAACTATTGAGATTACTCCCTTCCAGCCTTTGAATGCTTTCGCCGTTACCGACTTTGCGGTTGGTGCTTTCGTGCGTGTAGCGTTTGACTCTTCCAACGTAGTACGTTCTACCGGCAAGACTTCTCTTACCGTTACTCCTCGTACTGACTGGAACACTATCTCTACTGTTCGGGATTCTTTTGAATGGTCTTTGCAAAACACCAACGTAGCCTCTTTGATTTCCAAAGTTGGTGATGGTGGTTTGTGGCAGAACGCTCAAATCAATCTAACCTCTCAGCGTCTTCTTACTAGCATTGACAAAGCGATGTTGATTTCTCAACGTGCGCAAGGTAACAATTCCCTTGGTGAGCAAGATACTTTCGGTGGTTTGGATTGGACTTTGCGTAACCGTAATGGTTTTGTAGTTGACCTTCAAAACGCTATGACTCGTCAACAATTTGAAGATTGGTTAACTGAAGTTACTTTGCGTAAGAGCGGTAACAAAGACAACGTAGGTCTTCTTGTTATGGGTACCCAAGCGTACAACCGGATTGCTTCTTTCGGAAACGGAGATTTCATCCGCTATCAGCGTGACCTTACCGATGGAGATAAGACGTTAGGTGTGAACTTCCAGTATGTAGAGATTTCCGGACGCCGGTTCGCCCTTTACATTGCTGACGTTCTAGACAACCGTTTCTTCTTCCCAGAGGTATCTACCATTGCTGGTGTTCGTGGAACTATCAAGTCTAACGACATCTACTACATCGACACTGAGCCAATCAAAACTGACAATGGCATGGGCTTCAAGCCAGCCGTTGAGATGTTGCACTGGTCTCCCGATGGTACTCCTGGTGGTGGTCAGCCTTTCTACGCAGGTATGATTAATGGTATGAACAACGCTGTTGTTAGCTCTGCTGACATCATTTCTGCTTCTGCCAATAACGTAGTTACTCCTGTTGAAGGTTCTGCACTGCACTTGATGTACAAAGGCGGTATGAACATGATTACTGGTGAGTTCTCTGGTAAAATTGGTTACTTATTCTAATCTATTAAAAACAACTGAGATATGTCACTATTATCAAATCCCCGTCCCTTAGCGTTTGTAATGAACGCTCCCGTTGCCGCTAACTTTAGCGTTGCTAACGGCATTATCAACATCGCAGGTTTAACCGATGCGCTTCCTAAGTTCTCTAGCCTTCGTCTTTTGACTGATGGCTTGGAGGAAAGCCAAGTTGCTCAGCCTTCTGTTTTCAGCGTTGCTTTCACCGCTGCAAACAACACTACCTATGCCATTAACGTTACAGGTGTAAACACCTTAACTGGATTGGTTGAAACGCGTCCTGTGTCTTTCACTTCTGACGCTACCGGTACTGCTGGAGAGATTGCTGCTGGTTTGGTTGCTTTGGTAAACGCGTTGCCTTTTGGTGCTACTGCTACCGGTTCCGGTACTCCTGTAACAATTAGCGGCCCTGCTGGGTTGTTGGTTGTAAACGCAGGAAACACTACCGTTACTTCTGGTAATGCTACCTTCGCTCCCAATGGTACGCCTTCGATTGCTATCACTCAGAGCATTGCTGCTGCTAGTGCGCCTGCTGTTGCTGGTACTACTACTGTAACCGTTACCACTGCTGCCGCTCATGGATTGCTTCCTGGCGACGTTGTAAACTTGGCTGGTGCTGCCACCTTCCTTTTCATCGACACTCGCCCTGGTTCAAACCAAACGGCTTCTGCTGGTGTTTCTAACGTTGTGATTGCTAGTGTTCCAACTCCTACCACTTTCACCTTACAAGGCGTAGAAGGAAATGGTTTGGTTGACTCTGGTTCTCTTACCATTACCACTGTGAACGTAGTTACTGTTACTACTTTAGCTGCTCATGGTTTGGTTGCTGGAAATGCAGTTAGCGTAAGTGGTATTGCCACTATGACTGTGAATGGAGGTGCTTCCTTCACTTCACTGGTTCGTAGCGTACCTGCTACCGACAAACTTGTTTTGTTGGGTGCTGGTAACTTCTCTACCAACTCAGGCACTATCGTAATTACCCAAGTATCTCAACCTGCCAAGGGTTACGACTATGGCACTAAGGTTGGTACTGGAGTTAATTCCGAGTGGCGTGCTGCTGATGGCTCTGGAGCTGTTACTGCCGCGCAAGGTTACACTTTGTTAGGTCTTGATTATGCGAATGATGTTGTTGACAACATTTCTATTCGTCAAGCTCAAAGCCAGCAAGTGTATATCTTGTTGAACGAGAGTGCTGCTGGTTATGGCGATTCTGTTAAGGCTCTTCAAGAGATTCTTAACAACTGGTCACCTAACACCACGTTGGCTAACCCTGCTTCTATTGCTCCTTGAGTTTAATGGAAATAATAAGAAGCCCCTTTCGAGGGGCTTTTTTATTTTCGGCGCTTTAGGTTATTCGGGAAAATTAGTTACATTTGAGCGTGAGTTGGTTACTCATGGTTTAAGGGTTACGAATCCCCTGCTTCGGTGGGGGATTTGTTTTTTTAACTTGTTCACTTATTTCGTTTGTTCACGAAACGTGAACTGCACCTTTTTGGGTATAAACAAAACGAATAGATGCAAAACAATAACCGATATGGTGTACTTTAAAATGCCAGTAAGCGTAAATAGTGGCAAAAGTTTGTAACTTTGATTAAAACTTTTTGCTATGGAAGGTAATATGAAAATTACGATTAGAAGTTATGATACTGAGGTGTCTGTTGAGATGCCGAATGATTCGGGGATTGAGGACGTTATTCAGGCGTTACGAGGGATGCTTTTGGGTGTAGGGTTTCAAATTGAGACGATTAATAGTTATATTGACCCAGAGGGGAATATTTAATTCCTTTGGCGGTTTTGGTAAATCGGAAAAGTTAAGTATATTTGTAGGCCGGCCTGCCGCAATTCACCTTTCATCATGGCCGGCTTTTTGGTTATCACCCCCCTCGCTTTTTTGTTGATTTTGAGGCGAGGGGGTTTTTTGTTTCAAAAGAAAAGCGTACATTTGTACCGCAACCCACCCTCCTTTGTAGTGTTAATTGTTCCAACTTTTTCGGCTATAAGGTGGGTTGTTTTTTTTTCTTATCTTTGTAGCGGAACAATTAAAACTATAAAGAAATGTATCCTACAAACTTGCCGAAATCATCAACACCGCCGAAGCGCCTCAAAAAGGTACAAAGAACAATCTACCTACCAAAGGACATTAAACTCAAAGTAGAAGCCCTTGACATCAAGCGCAGCGACAAGGATAACATTTACAAATTCTTAATGATACTCATCTCCAAGGCAAAGAAGGAAGGGGATATTTACAGGGAGGTAGCGCTTGCGTTCAACTATTTAAAGAGGGCGATAGGCGCAGGAACCTACAAAAGGATAATCACAAACTTAGAGAAGCTAGGGATAATCACTTGTGATTACTTTAAGGTTATGACACTTACCAAGAAGGGAAGGTGTTATAGGTATAAGTTAGTGTTTAAGGAGAGATATTCAAGGGAGAAAGTGGTCGCGGTATCATATTCTTCTACTAAATCATCAGAAGCCTTGCAAACACAAGTGTTTCAGGAGTGGTTTGAGGAGGATTTTAGGAGTTTAGTTATGCCAATGAATGAGCTTCGGGCGATTGCGAAGCGCCGAAAGGAAAATGTAAGCCTTTCCACCTGCAAAGTAGGTGCTGAGATAAGGGAAAATGTAGTAGAGATAGTTGATATTCGCACAAATTTCTCATATAGGGCGAGTAAAGAGGTGGCAATAGGTAGGGCAAACCTTCACAATCGGTTACTCATACAGGATAAGTCTGCGTGTTACATAATGACTGAGGGGGAGTATTTGAGGTTCAAGCGTTCTGCGGTGGAGTTGTCGGATAGTGATGCGTTGAATAAGATAGAATCTGGGAATTTGCGAGCGGCCCGAAACACTACAAACAATCGGTTAGACACGAACTTCACAAACTTGCCCAATGAGTTTATGGAAGCAATATGCAAGGCAAACAACTTACGCACCTTAGACATAGTAAACTCTCAGCTTGCAATAATGAACAGGGTAATGCCGGACTTAGGAACAGAGGATAGGGAGTTATTCCGTAGTCTTACCTTGGGCGGAAACTTTTACGAGAGTATATGTGAGTTGTTGTCGCTATCTAACCGCAAGGAGGCGAAGAGGGTAGTATTTGAGATGATGTTTTCTGCCAGGCGGAATAGGAGTGAGAATTTAGCGAAGTTGCGGAAAGCCTTTCCGAGTGTAATGGAGTGGGTAGATGGGTACAAGGAAATGTATGGCGACAATCAGTTCGCGATTATGTTACAGAAGGCGGAGAGTGAGATGTTTGTAGATGGCATTTTGAAGCGGGTTAAGGCGCATGGTTATTTGTGTTTCACGAAGCACGATAGCATCATTTATCGGCGTGAGGATGCTGAGGTTATTGAGGCGATTGTGGAAGGGTATTTCGCCGAAATAGATTTTAAGTGTAAGTATAAAATTGAAGATTATTTGTAATTGCGGAAATGTTTGTATATTTGCATTAAGATTTTTTAACTAAACAGCACTTTAATGAAACAACCAGCAGTTATTTTTAAGACCGCCAATCCGAGTGGAGGTCAGCACTACCCCGGAATTTATTATTCCGAAGAGCGTAGGACATTTGTGTATTTATTAGGTCGTGGTTCCGTTCAGGAGTTCAAGACTGAAACGAGTGATTCAGCTATTTTGAGTTCTTTGTTTCGTGTTACCTTAGACCGTAACCAACCGATTCTTGCTGAATCGCAGTTGCCTTTCCAGTATGAATCTTTCGAGGAGATTTTGGCGGACAAGGAAGCGTTATCGTTTTACAAGGCGCTTGCGCAAGACCCCTTAGTTCAGTGTGAGGCTGAGATATTGGTGGCTGGTGCGAAGAAGAAGCACGCTCCACGTTTTATCTTGGAGATTCCTTCGTTGTATGTAAGTAAGAAGGCTACGGACACGAAGACGAAGGCTACGATTTTGGCTTCGTTTGTAGGGTTGACAGAAGACGAAAAGCGTGAGGTTTGTTGGTACTTTGAGGTTGACCCTCGCGATATGACTGAGGACGATGTTCTGGTTGAGATGGCCGGAGATGGTGGTAAGTTGTATTTAGAGGAAAATGCAAGTCGTTACATCAACAAGTTTGTTGAGAGTGCTTCGTTGGGAGATGCGAATACGGCGAAGGTTATTGCCATTAAGAAGGCTATGATTATGTCGCAGAAGGAGCAAGACCCAATGGAGTATCGTGATGGTAACTATTATCATGGCGAAACGTACATTGGTAAGGACTTAGATAGCATTTTGGCTTTCTTTGAGGACAACAAGCGTTTGTTTGATTCGTTGATTGGCGGATTGGTGAACACCGCCGAAGAGACCAAGCGTAAGCCGAAAGCAAAGCAATAAGCAATCCCGACAGGAGACGCTACCCCAGTTGTTCGGAAAAACCGAATTACTGGGGTTTTTTTGTAGTAGGTATGTAAGGTTTATCCTTACCTTAGAGATACGAAACGATATTTGTTTTTTTGTATCTTTGTAAGTAATATGCCAACAACAGGATTAGAATTATCGAGGGAGTTTGACTTGCAGATTGACAAGGATTACTCCGGCTATTTAAGCCCTGCCAAAAAGAATAGGTTATTCTTGATGGCTTATATTAATTTGGCCGAAAAGAAGTACAATGGGCTAGACCGCCAGCAAGTATATGACGAGCTTACTCATTTCTTAAAGGTTGATAAGGAATATCCGATTAGGAACGGAAAGATATACACGTCCCCTTTACAGATTTCTGCTCTAACCTACGCGCCCGGAACTGCAACCATAACGACAGTGTTAGACCATAATCTGCAAGTGGGGGACGTTATTCAGTTAAATGATGTTGGGGGTATTACTGGTATTTTCACAAACCTTTCGGTTCAGAGTGTAACGCCGAACACATTACAGGTATCTCAGAATACTTTTGCTGGGGTATATGTTCCCAATACGGGAAGTGTAACCTCTGACAAGATTATCTTTGATTACCATCACTTGCTCACTGTTGAGTGCATTTACTCCAAGGAGTATATCAAGAACAAGATTGTTGATGCCACCAACGCCACTCCCATAGTTATTAAGGTTGAGGGTAGAACGGATTTGAGGACTGGTGAGCGTGTTACCATTACTGGAGTAACCGGAAACCTTACTGCGAATGGGAACTACTATATCAAGCGTTTATATGCGTATGAGGGGTATAGTAAGTATTCGTTGTATCAGGACAAGGATTTAACGATTCCTGTTGCTGGCTTCGGGCCGTACAATAGTGGTGGGGTAATTAAGAAGGAGTTTGACAATTACGCTAATCAGAGGGTATCTGACCAAAAGATAAGTATGTTTAGTGATGCCACCTTTGACTTTCCGAAGTTTGAGATTAGCGAAGGATATTTGATTTTTGAGCCGGCGCCGAACAGAATAAGAATTGACTACATGACTGAGGGAGCGGTATCACCCACACCTCGCATAGATGTAAACGACAATGCCACAGACTTAGAGTTGTACTACAACAAGAAGTTCTTGGTGCGTTTGGTTAATGAGGCTGCTGACTTGTTTAATTTACAACAGCGTGATTTGAGTCAGTATCAAGCTCAGACGCAAGAAACCATTGAGAATCCATGACGAGAAAAGATATTTTAGATAGGCTTGCGGTGTATAAGGGTGGGGGTGTTGCCACAGATGAATCGGTACCTTCTTCCCAGTATTACCTTTCGCGGTTACATTCTATGCGTGAATTTGCTTTGCGTGAGGAGTTTCGGCGCGATGGGGTTATCAATCCTGCGAACTATCAGAATCATTGGTTAGAATATGATGAAGAGTTAAACCAAGACGATTGTAGGTTTTACCTTTTCCGTTGTCCTCGCATTTTGCAATTAACGAATCGCGATAGTGGTTTTGGTTATGTAGGTAGTGAGGATGGGATGAGCCAGTATAATTTGTTCACTAGTCCTGAGCGCTTTGCGGTTGCACAGGGGCATAGGTTCACGAAGTTGGGCAATAAGATTTCTGCTGCCTATGATTGGGAGGAGGAGATGATGAAGTTGAATCAACCGGTGAAGAGGGGATTGGTTCGGGCGGTATTTTTGCGTCCGGAAGATGTGCCTACGTTCAACGTAGATATTGATGATTATCCGTTTAGTGCTAAGGGTTTAGAGATATTGGAGGAGGCTATATCTAAGGGGACTATCAACTATATTTTGAGGGTTCCGCAGGATAAGGTGTCGAATAGCAATACTGACTCGGATTTGTTAAAAACGCCGAATAGATGAGATATACAACAATACCCATATCCAACGCCATATCAAGGGCAAAGATGGAGTTAAACTTAGAGCATACTCAGGAGTATGACCCTTACCTATTGATACTAGCCAACGATGCGTTAATGCACATAGGTAGTGTTGACCAGATAAGTGAGCATAGTGCGGTGTATGACATTGTGGATAATAAGGTAGCGTTACCTGCCGGCCTTGTTTCGCTTGTTGCGTTTATCTTTGTTGATGATGATGGTTGCCCTTCGACTTATGGTAGTGTTGATGAAACTAAGATATTAAAGGGGCCGGTAGGAGGTTGGAGAGATTGGGGGTATAGTATCCAGGCCAACGATGGCGGTCAGATAGTTTTCGATTGCTCTGTGGATTTGCCTACGGAGAAGGTAAGGCTTTTCTGGGAGGGTAGGTTAGTAGATAAGTATGGCGTGAGCTTGATGCACGAAATGGAGGAACGTGGTGTTTCCGCGTACATTTGTTACAAGTTTGCTCGGCGCTTTCCGATGATGTATGATAGGGGGATGGTTGGCGATTTCAAGAAAGAGTGGGAAAATCAGAAGCGCTTTTTACGTGCCGATGCTGTGGTGAATAGTTATCGTCAGTACCGCGGTAAAATACAAGATTTGTGGAATGCGTATGTTGTTTACAAGCCTTTTGGAAATAGTTAATTATGGCGAATATATTACCGGTACAGCATAATATTAAGGGTACGCTAGATTTAGATAGTGAGTATGGTGACGTGCGTTCCGGGAATTATGTCGGCGCCGAAAATGTACAATTCATTAGCAAGGAAGGGAATGAGAGTATCCCCAAGCAACCTTTCATAGGAAACAAGTTCTTATTTGACAAGGGTAGAGTAGAGGTACAGAACAAGCGGTTCCGGTTATACTTATCCCTTGGTGATACGTTTAGCTTTCAGGTGTTCGGCACGAACAATGTAACTCAGCTTTCGTCTTTATTCAACGTTCCTTCCAATGCGAGTTACGCTGCGTATAGAACTGCCATACAAGGCTTTTTAACGAGCGCTAGCTTAACTTCTAACATAACAATAGGTACAGACTACTTAGACATAGAAATAACGTCTGTGGCAACGTATGACTATCAGTTTCGTGTTTCTAATGCGAGTGCTGGTGTGAGGGTTATTATTACCCAGGAAAGTGTTGCTGCTAACTTTAGTGGCTTCTTGAAGGATATTGGGAGTTACGATTTGAATGGGGATTTGTTTATTTTCTCTACGCCACAGGAAGTATTGCCGGAAGAGGTTACTGTGTCGGGCATAGATATTGCTGGTGTTGTAACTACGGTTGGGCCTCATGGTTTATCTGCTGGGGACGAGGTTCGTTTGGCAGGTAGCGGAGCAAATGATGGTATTTTGTTGGTGAATGTGGTGTTGAGTGCTACTACTTTCTCGTATCACTATCCTGCCGGTGTTGCTAGTGTGGGGGGTGTTATCACGAAGAATTATACGGGAGTTGGAGAGATTGGGGTTGCCCAATTTGACGAGCAGGCCGAAACAGGAACTTACACTAGATTGCTAAGAAGTAAAGAGTTTGGCTTTAACACGCTACACCAGATAGACTGCGATGGGGAAATTAACCCATTAGGCAAGTCGTTATATTTCAATCAGTACAAGTACAATCCACCTAGGGTATTTTACTATTCCGGAAACTATATTTTGAATGGTGGTTTGAACTATGTGAATAGCGAGAATAGGTACGAGTATGGTACTATTGATTTGGAAACAAGGAACATACTAAACATTCAAACTGCAAAGTTAGATTTGGTAAGTGTTACTGAGGGTGGTAATGTAAAGGCTGGGAACAAACAATATTTTATTAGGTTTCTAACTTCGGAGGATGCGTTGTCTGGGACTGATTATCATGCGTTTACTGGCAATGTAAATATCTACAAGGCTTTTGCTACTGGTGACCCGAATAAGATTGCCGGTAATGTTTCCGGAACAATCACTACCAAGAAGGTTACGTTGAGGGTTGATAATGCTCAGCCTGAGTTGTTTGGTTATGTTGAGTTATGTGTTGCTGAGTGGTTTGGTGATGCGGTAACGTTTTCGACTGTCCGAAGGGAGGAGTTTGACGAAAGTACATTTGAGATTGAGCATAATGGTTTTGAGGTTGCCACTCCGCTTTCTACTGAGGAGGTGTTGCGGTTAAACTCATTGATTAAGAATATTGGCGGTCAGCGTATTGTTGATAATAGGTTGGTGATGCATGATATTACTTACGAGGAGCGTAGGGATTTTCGTGTTTGGGCCGAAAGGATTGAACACACTATTATCAAGGAACAGATTACAGGTAATGGATTTGTGGCTTCTGGTAAGGTGTATGGTGGTTATCAAAACCCTCAGAACACGTTTAGGTTTATTGGGTATAAGTGGTTTGAAACGCATAGGTTTGGCATTAGGTTATATTTGAAGGAAGGTGGTGTTACCGAAACCTTTTGGATTGATGATATAAAGTTTGACATTACTCCCACGAATGTAACCACGCCGAATAGGAGGGTAGGCACGCCTCCCACTAACTACGAGTTAAACGTACAGACACTAGATGATAACTTCTTTGTACCGGGCGTTGAGTTTAGCAATATAGACTTAGACTACTTGATTGACGGAAAGAGGGTAAGGGATATTGTTGGCAAGATTGAGTTTATGCGTGTGGAGCTTAAAGATGATACCAAAGAGGTTTTACTTAATGGTATGGGGATAATTAGCTTTTATGGAATATACGAAGAAGGTTCACATAGATTTGGTAATTTGAACACTACATTTAGTCCTTCTAACCCTACATATCAAGCACGCTATCCGTTCCCATTTTTTTCTGGTCAGAATATATTCACCGTAGATGTTGGTGGTGTTCCAACTGCCCCATTCAATACCAATGGGTATAGAAATATGATTGACACCGAAGCTGCTGGCTCTCTTAAACGAGGTATAGTTGATACATTTGGATTGTTCATAGTTTCAAATGATGTAGTTTTTGGTAAGAATCAGATAGAGCGTGCCCCAGGCGACCAGATAATAAATTTTGGTAGGCCATTGGCAGAGCCGGCGTTTCCGGTAAATGGTGTAGTTGGCAAAAATTTTATTAGAGATTTTAGGTTGTTGAATATGGGGGTTAATGGTTCGCCTATCCCGCAGTTTAGCAACATTGAAGATGCAAGGATTTTGCCTAGGGATTCCAATGTTGTTATGAATAGGAATGGTGTTAGTCCTGGCCCAACCTTTTATGTGTCTAATGCAAAGTCTGACCAAAACACTGGTGCTTCTTTTGATAGTTTTGAAAGGACTTATGTGTTTGAATCAAGTGTTGCTGTATCTTTAGTAAGTTCATTTACGGCAGGACTAACATTTACCAATAGCAACGAGGGTGTTTATTGGGTAAGTTATTACAGACCAAAAGCATACACTACTCCTGATGCTTCAAAGTTTGGAGATAGGGATAAGACAATTTATATTTCTACCGGAATGAGTGAATTGGTAAATGAAAATTTACCTGCAACAATATCCACGAAGGTTTTTGGTGGAGATACGTTTATTGGCAGAACTCAGTTGAAGTTGTGGAATCACCTAACTGAAACACAAGGGCCTGACTATGTTGATGAAACGTATGCTATGTCGTTTGTTGCTCAAAGTACGGTAAGTCCTGAAATGCGAATAGACACAGAGCAAGTTGCACCCGCGTCTTTCCCTGCCACACCTACTAACGATTACAAGGCTTGGCTTACTAACTTAACATTAGATTCTACCGAGTATGATAATAGTTACAACTTCCATGCAATAGGCAACTCCTTTGGATTTAGCACAAATAGAACTTTCATTGACAAGTTTCCTACTCGCGTGATATGGAGTGATTTGAAGCCTGATGGTAGTTTCTTTGATTCGTACAGGTTTTTCCCTCCCGGCCAGTTCAATGATTATTCAAGGAATTATGGGCCGGTAACTCACATTGAGGTATTGGACGATGAGTTTTACATATTCCAACCTCGCAATTTTAGTAGGGAGTATTTCAACACTACCGGCACGATAACCTCTGACACCGATGAATTGGTGATATTGGGTAATGCTGGTGTGTTATCTCGTAAGGGTTCTACGATTACTTCGTATGGCACTTTGCATAAGTGGTCTTGCGTGAAGGGGCGTAGTGCTTCGGGCAGAGATGTGTTGTATTGGTTCAATGCTGAGAATGGTTTATTCTTAAAGTATGGCGGAAGGGGTGCAGAGCCTTTAAGTTTGGCGAAGGGGTTAAACCAATGGTTCAACGAGAACAGCAAGTTTGTTTACGATTACAATACTCCTGCTGCCGGCCAAGGTATTTGCGGAGGGTTTAATGAGCGTTTCCAAGAGTTGCGTTATACATTCAGGGGTTACAAGAATAGTCCTGAGTGGGGTGTAGGCAAGTTTTACGATAAGGGTGATGTGGTTATTTATGGTGGTAATGGGTTTGTTCCTGTGCAGTTGTATTTGTGTAGGATTGACAACATTAGTTCTCCGGCGAACATTCCTGGCGGAAACACTGTAACGTGGGAACCTATTTCCGAAAAGGATTCACGTTATTACAATGTATTTACGTTGGTGTATAATGAGATGAAAGATGGCTTTACAAGTTTCCTTTCTCCAAAGCCTTTGATATACCATCGTTGGAGGAACAATCTACTTACTCAGCGTTATGGTGATTGGAGTCAGTATCCTAATTACTTAGAGAATTTTGGTGATTACAACACTTGGTATTCTTCTGAGGAGGGTGAGTTGGCCGAAGATGGTTTTATCATTCCGGTTATCAATTACAATAGCGATGTGATTAAGAAGTTTTCTGCGTTGTATGTTGATAGTGAGGTTGCTCCTGACAGGGTTGAGTTTTTCACTCCTGAGCATGAGAGTTTTTTGGTGTTGAGTGATTTTGAGAGTAGGGAAGGTGTGTGGGTAAGCACTATTAAAAACGATATTTTGACCGCGCCGAATGGTATAAACGATGGGGATACAAGTCGCTTATTTGGTAGGTACTTGTTAGTCAAGGTTTTCTTTTCTCCCAAAAAATTCCAATCTTTGCGTAACATAAGGGTACGCTTACAATTTAATTCACGATATTTACAAACATAGTATTATGGCAGCACCATTAGCAATA
>Ga0208898_1000249_pt1 | contig 43435 bp, 38 predicted proteins | sample VirMetDEL_Mar_4_FD_184513 | JGI IMG/M metagenome (GOLD analysis project Ga0208898, IMG submission 184513) | Aqueous microbial communities from the Delaware River and Bay under freshwater to marine salinity gradient to study organic matter... | ecosystem: Environmental > Aquatic > Marine >... | reverse complement strand
ATTTTCCTTATTTTCTTTTAAAATTTTATTTCGTACAAATATATTTATGGATTCTATACGAGTCCTAAAATTATAAATTAATTTAGGAGTTCTAAAAAAGCCTATAGCAGCAGATAAATTTTTAGGTTCTCCGTCTTTACTGTAGTATCCATTTTGAGATGGATCTCCTGTAAAAATAATTCTTAAAGCAGGTTCATTTGTTTTTTCCCTTGCTTTATTTATATCTTCTACTTTTTGCAGTAATTTAGCTAAGTCAGTTTTATTTTTATAATCTACTTTTTTAGCATCTTCACGAGTATATTCTAAGTAAGTAGCTTCATCAAAAACAATAGCATTTATATCTTTTGTGTTTTCTATTTTAGATAAAAATCCTAGTAGTTTTTTAGGTGTCCATTTACCATTAACAACCTCTTCCGAGTGAAATGAATGCTCACTAGTAGAAACACCAAATTTTTGCATTGTTTTACTTAATATATCAACTTGTTCAGGTTGATTAGAAGCCAATAAAACTTTACCTTCATTTATTATTTGAGCTATTTTTAAAGCAGTTCCTAATACATAAGAAGATTTACCTGAACCTTGCACACCGTAAACTACAGCTGCATGCCTATTTCCTTCTTCATTATTGTACGCGTAATCTATAAATTTAGAGCCTGCATCAGAAGTTAACTGAGCTACTAGCTCCATAATAACAGTATCTTGTTCTCCAGTAGAAGTTTCTGGTCCCTCAGATTCTTGTAATATTTTATTATATTCGCTATAAAATAATTCTCTGTTTAGTTCTAAAGTTATAAATGCATTTTTTATTTTTTCTTTTTTTGCTGTGTCTGCTAAAGGAGAATTATTTTCTGTTAAAGCTGATACATATATAGTGTAAGCATCTATTATTTTACTTTTTTCTTCTGATGATAAATTAAATAATAAAGATTTTACAGCTGTAACTTTTTCAAAGTTTGCTATTATATCTTCATCAAGTTTAAAACGTTCATCTTGAGTTCTTTCAGCCGTCCAATTTGTGTAATCTTTTATTATTTCGTTACTACCTAAATCAGTTGCATCTAATAAACTTAATAATTCATCCTCTTCTTTTTTCATAGCAGAGATCATACTATCTTTATGTATAGTAGCGCCGCCCTTTAAATTTTCTTTACCTTCTTTTGCTAATTCTTCTAAGGATTCTAATCTGTTTTTTAAATCTTTTAAAAAAACATAGCTTTCAGATAAAGCATTTACTTTTCCAGATAAAATAGAAAATTCTTTTTCTTCTTCTTTAGTTTTATTTTCTTTGTTAAATAATTCTGCGTATTTATTATTATCTTGTATTAAAGAACCAAAAGTAGATGCATTTAAATTAGGATATAACTTTTTTAAATTGTCATAGGCTAAAACTCCTTTAGTAGTATTGGTTTTAATTTTTTCTTCTCCTGTGTCTAAGTCAATGTAAGAAAAAGAATTAGATTGTAATAAAAAATCAACTTGTTCTAAACGGGCCTTTACTTGAAATAAAGCAGATTGGACTTCTTCTAGAGAGTTAAAAGTGTTTATATTAGGGTTTTTTATTCTTTCGTCATTTTTTTGTTTTTCTAAAGCTTCAATTATATCTTTTAAATTATTAGAACTTTTTAATTTATTTTTATCTCCGCTAAACCCTTTAATTAAATGCTCTACACTTTTAGCTCCCTTTAAGTAATCTAATTCCTCTAAGTCAACTAAATTTTCTTTATTTTTAGTTAGAGCATGTAATTCCTTTAAAAGTAAATAATCTTCACTTTCAAAATTTAAATATTCATTATATTTAGCTAAACCTTTTATTCTATTTAAAGTAATTTTATCATATAAATTTATTTTTATTTGTTCAACTAAAGCTCTAAAATCTACTAAAGTATTAGACTCTGAATTTAATAAATCCTCTAATTTTTCTTCATAACTTATAGGTATACCATATTCATCAATTAATTCAGGTAATAATTGGTCAGCCGTCAACCCTACTAAGTTCAATAACGGTGTTTTTAATGGGTCATTAAACTCAACAGCTTCTAGTTCTTTGATAGTTTCTGCTGACTTTATATCAAAATCAATTTTGTTTTTATAAAAATTTTGAGCTAGAAATAAGTATCTATTTTTTGCATCTTCACTTGTTAATGAATTATACTCCGGTGATTTTGTAATGTTTTCTACACTATAAAACTCTTCTGCTTTTTTAGTTAACTTTTCTTTAAAATTTTTTATACTTTTTTCTGGGGATTCATAATTTTCGTATAAATCTGTGATTTTGTCCTTAGCTTTTTGAGATAAATAAACTATTTTACCTTCCTTTAATAAGTGAGTAATAGTATCTATATTAGATAAATCATTTTTTAGTTCACTTATTAGCTTGTCGTTTTCTTTTATTACATTCGCTATTTCTTCAAAATTTTCTTCAGAAGCTTCAATTTCCTCTTCAGAATTTTGTATTAAATTATACAATATATTCTTACCAAATTTTTCTTGCATGTCTTCAGATAGATTATCATAATCTAAAGAAGTACCTTTTGATAAAGCTTCAAAGAAATATTTAGACGCAGACTTACCAGTTTTTATATCGTTAAGCTCTTTTTCTATTTCTACTAATCTTTCTACACTAGCAGTATCCATATTATAAGCAGTAGCAAAATTATCTATTTTTTGTTTCTGCTCATCTTCTGTTAATTTAGGATCATAAATAGTTCTAGAACCATTAGGATTACTACTAGGTTCAGCTCCTGCTGTAGCCATAATATCTAAGTACTCTCTACTTAAATCTTTAATATCTTTTACTAAAGAGTTGTCAGTTAGAGCCTTTACTATTTCTGGTTTATTTTTAGCAATTTGTTTAAATATATCTACACCGCCTAAAGCATTTATAACAGAATTAACGTACTCGTATTGTTGCAATAAAATATCTTTAGTGGCATCATTCATACTTTGCAACTTATTATCTTCAGTTACAGGTATAAAAGTTTGAGTTTCAGGGTCATAAACTGTACTAAGTTTAGTATCTGCTAATTTACCTTCTTTATGTAATTTATTTATAGCATCTTTATAAGCCTCTCCTTGACCAGACATAGCATAATCAAGCATACTTTCTTTAACTTCATTTTGGTGAGGTTCGCCTAATATTTTTCTAAATCCCGGGGCTTTAGTTATTGCACCACCAATAAAACCACCCACAGCACTACTAGTTATACCTTCTTTAAAATACTCCCAATAACCAGGATCGTAAGGACTTAAAAAATGTCCTTCTCTACCACCTTCTGCTTCCCAAGGAAACATATGTTTTAAAGCTTGGAATCCTTGTTTTACTGCTTCTTCTGATAAAAATTCAGCTGTTTCTTCTGCTGCTTCTTTAGTACCAGATTCTAAAACACCTAAAATACCAGGGGCAGTTTTAGCCCAGTTTTCTGAAATGCTACTTAATTTAGAAGTATTTTTAGCTATATTACCCATAGTTTTACTAAAAATATTTTTAGTAACTTTACCGGCTGTTTCATCTAATATAGCTTTTTTAGCTGATTCCTCACTAGCTTCATCTGCCATTCTAAGACCGCTGATAATAGTTTTATGTAAACCGTCTATTTCCGGCTTCATAACTTTCATTACTGATTTAGCAGTAGCCCAAGATTCATAAGCATTTTGTAACGGGTTCATAAACTTATTAACTAACAACATAGAACCAAAAACACCTGTATATAAAGTAGCAGCTTCTCTAGCACTAAAACCAGCCGCCAAAGCAGATTGGTAAGTGTCTTTAGCACCGTACAAACTCATACCAACTATAGATCCTGTTGCAGCAGCTTTATTATATAAAGACCCTGTTTGTAATGCTCTTAAAGCAGCTTTAGAACCTAACCCGGCCCCAGCTCTTAAACCATAACTAGTCAAAGCTACAGCCGAAGAAGCCATAGCACGACCAGACAGTAATTGTAAAATTACATCTGAAACCAACCCAGCAGCAGCATCCCAACTGCCTAAAGCGCTACCTTCTCTTGTTTCAGCAGCAGGTTTAATAGTAGCTAAGTTTGTTCTAAGTAATACAGGAGCCCAGTCTTCTGCTGCTTCATTACCTCTAATAAAACTATCTGCTGCAGCCCCTAAATTTATAACTGTACCTTCTATACCAGAAGCAAAATTTAAAAGAGATCTAGGAACAAAATCGAAAGCACCTGCTTCTCTAGAAGTTCTAGGGTTATAAATATCCCAAATAGATGCTGTTTCTAAATGAGCGCTATCTAAATATTCTCCTTCTAGTATGGCTTGATATCCAGGTTTCATTTTAGATCCTTCTTGAGTAGACCCTTCTCTGTAAGCCCAACCCATTACTTTTTTCCCATTTACTAAAAAAGAAGGATTGTCTATAGCATAATAAGCACCGCTAGCATCATCATCTGAAAAATAAGCAACTGCTTCGTTTATTAAGTTTGATATTTTAGTAAAAGGGTTATCTGTAGGTAAGTTAGGGTGAGCAAATCTATAAGAGTTCATTACTTCTTCTTTACTAGGCATTTTATGTGCTTTACCATCAGAAGTAAAAAATATATCAGAATCTGCATGTGCTTTAAATATATCTACAGTAGGAGCAGTTATTTCTCCAAATAAAACTCTAGCTCCGTCTAAACTAGCATCCGTTGCTCTTACATCAGTCATTACTTTTCTTTCTTTATGACCTGTTAAGTAACCCATACCAGGCATAGCAAAGTATTCAGATGTAGCAAAAACATTAAATTTACCCTCCCTATAATTTTGATAATCTTTAGCTAATACGTTGTAATCAGCTTCTATTTTATTTTTATATTCATCGCCAAACTCATTTTTATAAGCTTCAACAATCTGTGGGTCTTGTAAATAATCTTCTTTAGGTTTTAAATCAAATTCTTGTTCTGGGTTGTTATTTAAAATATCAGCGTAATTTCCCGACATTTGATTCAAAGTTCTTTCGTAAAACCAATCTTTACTTTTAATATTTTCTGGCATATCTTGTTATATTATTATATTTATATTATTCTAGATTAGATAAATTTACACCTATAGGGCTTATTGAAGTTTTTCCTGGATTTTCTAATTGTTGTTGTAAACTCATTTGTTGTTTTGCAACATAAGAATCCATCATTTTTGAATTAGATCTTGCAGGTATAACTATTTTATAGGCAAAAACTTCAGGTTCATCTGGGTTGTTGACCCAACCTACAATCAAAGGATCATAGTCTAAAGTTTTATCTGGTTGTACTATTTTACCTAAAAAAAGATCTACCATATCTGACATCGGCTTTACTAAATTTTCTTTTGTTACAGGAACATCATCATCAAAAAATTTAGATGTGGAATAAGCAGTAGCTATATAAACTCTTTTTATTGTTACATTTTCTGGTAAAAAAGATTTTAATATTTTTTGATATTCTTGCTCATAAGCTTCTGTTCCTTTTTCTGCGGTTATATTTTTAATTTTATTTGCATACTTTAATTTTTGTTCTTTTGACATAGTTAGATCAAAAACACTACCGTCAGCATTAATAGGTAAATAAGCCCCTTTTAAAGTATTTTTGTCTATAATACTACCACTTAATAAATCAACATGACTATCCCAAGGATCACTACCTGATACTTGACTAGCCCTTATATTAGTTGAACCTATAGTAGCTTTTGATAAATCAGCAATTTTATTAAATTCAGTTTCATTTTTTAAATAAACCTTATTTCTTTTTTGGTTATTAGCATCTGCTTGTATATAATCTTTTGCTTCATTAGCATCTGTATTATAGTATGCTGCTTGTATATATTTATTTCCTTTTAAAACATTTAACCCATCTATAGTCTGCAATTCAAACTCATTAGCATCAGACCAATCCTTACCAGGACCTTCTAACTTAACTGCTCCAGTTAATTCTGCTATAGCCCCCGCTTTAACTACTTCAGTATCATAAATTTTAGTGTAATCACCAGGCATAGTTACTTGGTAACGTTTTAAATATTCGTATTGTAAAATATTAGTTATTTGTTTTTCTTTTTCTTCTTCCGTTTTAGCATAAACTTTTTCATACTCACCTGTAGGATTTCCATATTCATCTAGTATAGGATCTCCTTTTTTGTATATTAATTCTTTATTTCCGTTTTCATCTAAAATAGGCTTTCCGTTTTCATCTTTTTTAATTTCCATTAAAGGCATAAAAGCTAATTTAGCATCAAAATATTTTTTAACTTTAGGGTCCATATTTTGCAATAAGCTTTGAAAAGCAAAATCTATATTTGTTTCATTAGTTCTTTTTCCTCTACTTTGTGTAAAATTCTCTAATATTTGACCAGTAGCATCTGCTTTACCCCCTTGTGTAATTTTTGAAATATTATCAGTAAATCCTACATCGTTAAATGCTTTATCTATCCATTCATTTTTAATATATCTATAACTAACACCATCTCTAAGGTTACTAATTATATCTCTATCACCTCTAAAATTAATATCTTCTGCCCTTAAATTAGCAACATCTTTATAAGTTAAAAGCTTAATTAACTTCCATTGATCTCCTCCTTTTCTAAGTTCTTCAGGTGTTAAGTAAGAATAAGTTGATTTTTTATTACCTTCTTCATCCTCAATTAGAACACTAGCTAAAAATCTACCTTGATCATCGTAGTAATCAGAATTAGCTCCGTCTTGTTCATTTAAAGCTTTTATATTTTCTTTGTAAGCTTCTTCTTGAGCAAGATCGACCCTTTGTTGGGTATTTAAATAATATTCGTATTTACTTCTCAACTCAAAGTATTTATCTGTCTTTTCAAAACCATCTACATTATTTAGACCCCATTGAATTTCATCAAATAGTTGTTTAGCTTTTGTTTGAGTATCAAAATTATCTATAGGCAACCCCACAGCTTCAGGGTATTTCATTTCAGGTAATTTACTGCTTTTTTCTTTTTTATCACTAGCTGTTTTAGCAGTACTAGCTTTATATTTTTGTAATAAAGCAGAAGGATCATAAGGAGTATAAGGTATAGGCTGTATTTGATAAGTAGCGTAAAACGGTATATCTCCCCCTGTTTGAAATTTATTTATTTTTCTTCTCTTGATTTCTCTGTTTGAACGGAATAATAACGACATATTCTTATATAAAAGTTTAAAAGATTATATTAAAAGTGGTAATATTTTTAAAGTAAAAACCCCAGACCGAAGTCTAGGGTTTGTTATCTCTCAGTAAAAATTTATAGTTTTTATACTTTAAAATTTGACTTTAATTTTGTGTAGTTTTCTTTTGCTGAATTTAATTCCTCTAAAGCCTGTTGAATTTTTTCAGGTTCATATTTTTGAGCATAAACGTAATTATTTTTTGCCTTTAAATAATTATCATAAGCTAATTGTTGATCCATTAGTTGGCTTTCTGCTTGGTATTGTTTAGAAACTAATTTATTTTTCCAAACTCTATCTTGTAAATTTGCAAAAACAGTACCTAGATTTTGATATAATTGGCTGAATCTATTTTGTTCAGCTTGTGCTTCTGCAATATCTGCTTGATATCTAGCTTGTTCATTAAGATTTTCTGCGTCTGTTCTATAAGCTTCGTTTTGAGCTATTTGTGCTTTTTGTTCATTTACAGCTTCATTGTAAGCTTTTAATTCGTTTACATTGAAAAGATTTTCTCTAGCAGCTAGTTCTCCTTTGGCTTTTTGAAGGTTAGCTTCTGTCATAGTATTAAGAATACCTGCTAATACTGGGTCACTAGTTAATTTAGGGGTTCTAACTTTAGATATTGCTTCATTTTCAGCCCAAGTATTTAGCTTTCTAGGAGCTAAGACTTCATTTACAGGGCCTTTCATAGCTTTTACTTTCATAGGTTTAACACTAGCCACAGGGTTTTTAAACGCTTTGTAAGCTAAAATTCCTTGTGCAATATCTCCAAAACCTATAGGTATGTTAGGAGTATTTTCTCCTATAAACCTGCCAGCATCACCTGCCCCCTTTGTTATTAATCTACCTGTATTACCTGCTAATCTTTTAGCATTATCTAGAAGAGAAGGGTTTGTTGGTTGGTCTCCCGATAACTCTAATCCAGGTGCTGTCCACACTTTATCTCTTCTAGGTAACTCATCTACAGCGGGTTTTCTAGAAAGGCCTCTACGAGGTAAATCTAAATAACTTCTATCTGCTAAAAATGGATTACCTAAAGTTAAATCACTTTTGTAAGGACCATCACCAGCAAATTTATATTCAGACATATCTCCAGAATAAGGAAATAATTTTTCTCCGGGCTGAAGATTAACTCTCCCACTATTAGATTCTGGTAATGTCAATGAATTAGTATAATATTGTTGCCAATTACTTCCAGAGCTAGGCTGAGAGAAAAAATAACTAGAAGGTATGTAGTTTAATTTAGGTTTAGGAATTAAACTACTCAACCCTCCGTCAGCTTTTAATACTAATTTTTTATTACTTTTATACATACTTAACCCGTTAGAAGTAATCTTCTTTAATTTTTATATTTACTATAATATTATAGTAATTTACCCCCTTTACGGAATACTGGAGTTTCGTAGTTCATACGACCACCGTTTCTCATAGCTGGTTGAGCTTCTTGTGCTCCTCCCATCATTTCTAACAACATATCACAAATAGCTACAGCAATTTGAGGATCTCTTGTCTCAGCATACTGCATCAACATTCCTTCAATATCTGGTCCTTGTTGTGTTGGAGCTTCAGCCATTTCTGGAGCAGCAGCTTCTGGAGCCATTTCTCCACCCATTTGAAATTTACCAACTTTATTTTGTGTTCCGTAAACTTTTAAATAATCTTTTGACATTTTTGTTAAATTTGAAAATTTATAATTTATTATATTAATATTTATTTAATTTAAAAGGTAATATTAAAATTTTGATAATTTTTTAACCCCATGATACAGCAGCTAAATCTGTTAATAATTGAGCGCTTCCTGATTTAGGGTCTTCAGCTGTAATTAAAAATCCCTCATCAAATCTAGTTTGACCTGTAGTAATTAATTTTGTTCTTAAACAAGGATACCCGAAAGAACCATTAATTTCTTTTTTAGCATAAACTGTATAAGTGTTATTACCGGATTCATAAGTAGCTAAAGGCTTAACCGAATCTTGGTTATAAGTAGCTGTTAATATATCTATAAGTTCTCTGTACATAATTATTTATTTTTATTTATATTATTAGTTTTTTGAGCGTGGAATAAAGCTTGACCGCTAAAAGCAACTGATGTAATAACACAAGCTATTTCTAATTTAGGGTAATCTTCTAAATAATCACCTAACAATAATGCTGAACAAACAGCAGCCAATGTAGTAGCTAATCTACCTAATATTTTATGTATTTTTGGGGTAGGGGCTTTTATTTTTTCTATTAGTTTCATTTTAATTTCTTTTATTTCTTTTGAAGCTCTTCTAATATTTTAACAAATGTTTCGGCTTGATTTGCTATAGTTTTTTCAGTATGCTGCACAGCTCTTCTTAACTCCGTATAGTGAAGATCCATAATTGTCTTTAAATTATTAATCTCTTGGGGTATACGATCTGTAATAGTTTCTATTTTTTCTTCGTGTTTTGTTTGTATCTTTTCTAAGCTATTATTTTTTTCCTCTAACTTAGAGAATCTATCATATAATTTACCTAAGAAAAAAGAAACAATTAAAACCAGACCTGTAATTGTGTGTTGATAAATGTTTTCCATTTTTGTTAAAATAAGTTTCTAATTTTATTTTCTTATTTTCTTATTAATTAGTTACGTAATCTTGTTCTTGATTATCGTGTATATCTAGTATTTTTAAAATAGATTCAGCTAATCCATTAGTGTCCCCCTTTTTAAATTTATCTATAAGTTCTTTAGTATGTTCTCTACTGAAAATAGTAACGCCAGAATCTATATTAGCAACTACATAACCATTTTCATCTAGAACCTGTAGTCTATCTTCTTCAGGTTTTACATCATCTATTTTTACTTTGTAGATTTTTTCTCCGACTAATTCAAAAGAACCACCTTCTTTAAATTTTCTTACACCTTTAGCTTGCACATCTAAATGCTCAAATGGTTCTATTTTTTGCCCTACTCTAAGATTTAACTCCTCTACAACTCCTTGATTTAATTCTAAAACCATTGCGCTATTGTACATAGCAGGAACACCGGTTTTATCATTTTTATTTAAAGAAGCTGTTTGTAATATTGTCCAATTTTCATCTAAAAATAAAAAATCTAAACCAAAATTCATATCTTTCATTACCATATGAACTCTCATAGGTTGAGGGAAAATAAATAACATACCCTTACGTTCCCCTAAATAATCTAAACCAGATAAACCTTTAGCCTGAGCCTCTGGAGTATCTGCAATAGCTACATCAAAACGAATGTTTTTTATTTTTAAAGGGTATAATGTCATTATAATAAAGATTTAGAATAATCGTATGTATTTTTTTCCAATTCTTCATGTAAAAACTTACCCAGCTCTTCTATGGCTTTTTTATCCCCAGCTTTAGCTTTTTTTCTAAGCTCTTGTATTACTTGGCTGGAAGCAGCGTTTACCATAAGCTCTAGGCTTTCAACTTCAGCTAATTTTTCAGCCCCGCCTTTTTTCATTTTTACAACTGGTAGTCCTTTATCTCCTTTTACACCTGTATTATTTTCTTCTTCGTGGGAAGGACCTGCTAAAATTACATTTTCTTTTTTTAAATCCAGTTCCCCACCTCTTTTAAATATAGGTTTGCAACCACAAGATGATTTAACAGCTTTACCGCCTTTTTTAAATTTTATTTTACCACCGCAAGAGCAATTAGGTTTTGCTTCTATTTTACCACCTTTTTTATAACTGGTAGGCATTATATTTCTTTTTTGCTCTTTTTGAGAAGCTATTTGTAAAATGTTAATAACTATTTTTGGGTCTATATTTAATTTAGCAGAGATTTTTTCTGGTTCATTACCATCTTTATATAAACTAACAACAGTACTAATAGCTTGTTTTTGTTGGTCTTCAGTTAAAGAAGATAAATCCAAATATTCTTTTTTAGGAACATTTTCCCCTGTTACATTATTTACAAGCAAAGAGCTCTGCATTTTTTGGTAAGGGTTTTTAAATGTAGGTATTTTAGGTAAAGTTGGCATTGCTAATTTACCACCTTTTTTAAACATAGGTTGTTGTTCTAACCCTTGTATTTGTTGCATTTTATATCTATCCCTTGCTTGAATACCATATTTAGTGTTTTGTTTCTTTATAAGCTCATTGGCTCTATTTATAGCATCTTTCTGCTGGTTTCTTTCTTCTAACACTTTTTTCTTTTTAATAGATCCACCAATAACACCGCCTATAGCACCACCAACAGCTCCTATAGCACCACCAACAAGACTACCTACACCAGGTAGTATCATACCACCAATAGTAGAACCCGCAGACATTCCTTTACCAGCCCATTCCAAAGCTTGAGAACCTACATAACCTTTTAAATTATCTCTTTCTAAAGCTTTATCTTCTAATTTTTGACCAGCAAATCCCATACCAGCCCCAGCCAATCCTATACCTAAGCTTGCAGCGGCAGTACCCACAGTACCAACTTTACCAATACCAGTAGCAGCTTTTACAGCTCCGTCTTTACCTATTTTTAAACCAGTAGCTATTTTAGTACCAGCTTTTGCAGTTTCTCTGGCTGCGGCTAAAGCTTTTGCTCCAGCTATTGCAGTAGTAGTTGCTTGGCTTATAGCTTGTTGTTTATCTCTCTGTACTTTATAAGGATCTACTTTATATTCAGGTTTAGCAATTTGTGCTTGTTCTACAAATCCTGATGGATCATTAGTGATTGGCGTTGTGCTAGGTATACTACTAGAATAAGAAAAATTATTATTCTTTTTCTTTTCACTCGGCTTATATAAAAGCGGAGATGACCCCGAACCGCCATAAGGGCTGATTGTAGGGTACATTGATCCAGCGTTAAATCTGTTGTTATTCATAACAGTTATATTCTATAGTATATATATAGTATTTTTATTTCTAAAGTACAGGGTATTTAATCCCTTCGTTTATAATAAAATTTTTATTATCTAATTTAGATTTTAATTCCCGCCAATTGTAGCTAGAACCATCTTCTTTTTTTAATTGAAAATGCGGATAATCTTTAAATGATTTCCAATCTCCGCCCCATTCCCAGCCTTTCGACTTGAAATAATCAACTACTTCCATCCAATCAGCTTTGCCATCTTTATCACCGTCTTTTCTAAGAGACCAAGATGCCTCTTCAAAAGTCCCATTGCCATCATTATCATACAACAACACAATATCAAAAGCTAAGCCATAGTTGTGAATTGACTGACCACCTTTAGCATTAGTCACTTTAGGTCTTTTAGCATAAAGCTTATCCTGTTCTTCAATAGAACGATATACATAAGCAAACCTTAATCTAACACCCTTACCTAATAACTTGTTATTACACTCTGTGTACTCTGCTAATAATTTTTCTCTAAAATCTGGGTGAAAGGTATTTATTCTGTCTAATGTTATTTTGTCCATATTATTTTATAATTAGTGCCCCTGTTAATATTAATACTATAACCGATAAAGTCTTTTTAATTTTTTTATCTTTCTTGTTAGAGTTAACTAATTCTTTATTTTCTTGTTTTTGTAAATCTATTATTTCCCTTTGATCTACAATAATAGTGTCTAGTTTATTAACTAAATCCTCATAGTACACTATAGTAGTGTTTTGATCTTTTATTATACTGTCTTGGTTATTTATTATAAGTGTTTGTTCATTAATAACTTCTTCTTGTTTGTTTACCAATAAAGTAGTATCATTATTAACTTTTATAACTTCTAATTCTTTTTGTAAAGAATCTAATTTACTTTTGTAATGATCAGTTTCTTTTTTAGAGGATTTTATATTATTCTTTAAATCTTCAATCTTTGATTTTAATTTTTTACTTTCTTCAGTATTAAAATTTATTTTTTGCTCTTTTTCTATAATTTTTTCTTCTACTTTTACAACTACTTTTTCTTTTTTACAGCACAGCAAAAATAATAAAATTAAACCTAATAAAATTATAATTATATCTTTTATTTTCATATTATTAAATACTAAACCTAATTAATTTAGGAGATTTATTTTGTTTTTAATTCATGGATAGCTTGAATGATTCTAAGTTCCATCTGAGACATTTCTTGTTTTAATTCAACAATAGAAGCGTCATGTTTGCTGCGGTTATGTTCTACCTGTTGTTTTAAATTTTCAATTCTAGTATGAATTATATCATTAGATTTCTGCTCACTTTGTTTAAGGTCACCATGTTCTTTGTTAATAGCTTCTTGTTTAACTTCAAGAATATCAACTTTATTTTTAACTTTAAACCAGAAGCCAGCAGCACCAATAACACCTGATATAAGTGATATTAAAGCTCCTAACCCTATTGTAATTGAATTTATTTCCATATCTAAAATTTTAAAAAACAAATATACTATAATATAAAAATTTTATTGGGCTTTTTAACTTAATAATTTCGTGTCGTAGTTATTCTTCAATTAAGCAAACATCTAATAAAGGTTCAATTACTACAGCTTCTAATTTTAAATCATTAAGCTTATCAATACCAAACTTATAGAAGTCAATACTAACTTCTTCGTTTAAAATATCATCCCATAAAGTAGTAGCTTCTTTCTCGTCTTTCCAATCAATTACTGTAATACCATTTTGATTTTTTGTAGAAACTTTTCCCTCTTCATCAATTTTTGCTAAATTTTTAATTAGTTCTTCTTTTGTTTCATTAATATCCAAAATAAAAGGTTTAACTAATTTTAAGTTTTTAGAGATTGGATACCAAGCAGAAGTCTTTTGTTGACTTAAATAAGTAAGTGATTCATTAATAGTTAACACTTCTTTTTTCTTTAACTTAATCATATTATATAATTTAAATTATTTACTTTCTTTTTATTTTTTTTTAACATCTTGTCATTTAATATATAATAAAAAACTATTTTGTTATATAGGTAATTTACTTATTATTTTTCTTTTTTACAAAATAAGTATAATGAAATACAGCTGCCCATAAAAACAAAATAGCCAACCCAATATTCATTAATATTTCAGTAAATGGTGGCCTACTTAAAGTAATAAAGTTAAATAAAGCACCTGCTGATACTAAAGCAAGACCTGATTTAACAATCCATTTTTGTACTATACCAAACTTAGCAGTTACATCTAATCTACCAAATACAAATACCATAAAGGCACTCACGCTTAAACAAATAACAACATTGCAAAAAGCATTAATTAACGTTAGTGTCATCTTTCTTTTTATTTAAAAATTTATTACTAAAAAATTCTACTCCTTTCAATCCTAAAAAGCCTAATATAAAAGCAACAGACATCTGATACTTTACATCTACACGAGATAAATCCATTACTAATGGAGTAATGTAATTAGCAGATGCGACTCCTGAAACTATAGAAAAGAAAGTAGTCTTTAAATTAATAGTAGCTGTCTTACCTATAAGAAGTAAAGAACCAAATAAACCTGCAACAGATATACCTATGTTTATACCTATATTTTCTAAAATTTCTTTCATTATATTAAATTATTGCGTTTTCAATAATTGCATCTCCCTTATATATCGAACCCTCTAGGGTAGATATTATTGTAAAGTTAGTTAAATAAGATTGAATTAAATTATCCATAGCCTGTTTTGTTTCTAAAACATTATCATAAACAAAACTTAAAACTTGATCATTATGTTTTACTTCATAAACAACCTTTGTGCCTTTTGTATTTAATTCATTTTCTAATGCTATAAAATCTGCCATATCTTAATATTTTAATTGTAAATGAGGTCTTACACTACTTCTATTTACACTTGTTGGTTTAACTGTATCTGAATATTGATACGCACCTTTGTTCGTACTTGCACTTGTGCTGTCCGTATCCCAAAACGGATAATTTGTTGAATCATAAGCACCGTCATTATTAATCCACATAAATACTACGTTGTCTGTACCATTATAACAAAAGTTAGTAGAAAAAGTTAAGTCTTTCCAACCTGCTGCCGATGTCTGAAACCAACTTGAATCAAATACAGTCGTTTCATCTGAAACTGGTAAAAAAGCATTTACACCATTAAGAGTTAAACCACTTCCAAATGTACCACTTGTGTTAATAGTTGAAGCTGGTAACTCTGTAGCAGTAGTATGATACATCTTAATAGTCTGATTTAATTGTGTTATACCTGAAGGTTCTGTATAAGCTTTTTCAAGTAACAATCCTGTAAACTGTTTAGCTGCACCTAATTCAGCAGCTGTCATTAACCAAATTCCTAATGAGTAATTGTAATATCCTGAGTATGGAACATAATGTAATACAGTTCCTGCACCATTAATATATGTAGTGGTTGTACCTGTAACAGGAGCACAACGAGGTGATCTTGAACCCTGATTAAAAAATTGTCCTAAGTGTATCATATTTTATTGATAATCTTGTGCGTAATTTCCAAATAAATTAATACCATCATAATAAAATACAATAGTATCAATAGCAAATGGACTTGTAGTAATAGTAGGTGCTGTACCTCCTGGCCATTTAACAGAACCTCCTGATACTATATAAGTTCCAATATCTACAAAGTTTGCTGATTTTTGAATAACCTTTAAGAAGTAAGTTCCACCTGATTGCATATTAGTGAATGTTAAAATTATATTTGCTGTAGCATTAGTCAAATCTAACACCATACTGTTACCGTTATCACAATTAAAAGTAGCAAGGTTAGTTGTTACTCCTGTAGAGTGTTGAGGAGAATAGAATTGACCATCACTTCTAACATTACCACCAAACCTATTAAGCTCAGAACCTACTTGGTATACACCATAAACATTAGTTGCTGTACCTTGAATACTAAAAGGCTCTATTCTAATACCTGAAACTGTACCTACAGTATCTCCTGAAGAGACTCTTAACATTCTAATATGGAAACCATTTGCAAGACCATGATCGTATTGAGTAGCAAAGTCTAATGAATACCCATTTAATGAATCTGAAGTAACGTTTAAAAAACTACCTGTAACAGCGTGTATTGATGAAAATGCACCTTTAACTGTAGGTTGTGCAGTTAAACTTAATTGAGACTTTATAGGTGAATATAATCTTGTTGCCAAATCATTATCAGAAACAAAACCTGAAACTTGAAAAGTTTGTTTAGAACCACCTGTATGAACACCTATATTCTTAGATATAAGAACTCTATCTCCATCATCCTGCATTATTCCATTTACTAAAGTATTAGTAGTTGAATCCCATTTAGGAATTACATTTGCAGTATAACTACCAACGAGTGCATAACCTGCTGTAGAGTGGTCTCCCCAACCGTATGCTATATCCCATTGACCTACTTTAGGATCTGTAATAGTATTAACACCCATGTCAATATTAAACAAGTTAGCATCTAATGTACCACCTAATTGTGGGGTTGTATCATCTATTAAGTTAGACATACCACTAACTGCAGGTGTTTGCCAAGAAGCGTTACCGTTTGAATCAGAAGTAAGGACTTTTCCTGCTGCCTGTAAACCATCAACTAATTTAAGAGAGTAAGCGTTTCCTGAACCACCGTTTGAAGCTTCAAAATATCCGCCAACATTATCAGATGAACTATCAATAGAAACTATTGAGTAAACACCATATTGCTTATTAGTTACACCTGTAAAAGTACCTGTAAGTGAAGATAAGTATCCAATATTAGAATCAGCTACACCATAACCGTTTCCAATATTTGTAACAACACCATTAATTGTTGTTGTAGAAGCAGTTGAAAGACCATACAATTGGAAAGCAGCACCTGTTACAATAGAAGTAGTTGAAGAACTACTTATATGTAAACCTACTTGCTTAGATGTAGAAGCAAAAAGCACCGTACCTGGCGAAGGGGCTGTTCCATCTAAACCAATATTACCTAATCCATTATCTCTAATAGAGCCACTCTCTAAAGTATTTGTAGTACTGTTCCAACGTGGAACGCGAGTGTCTGAGTAAGTACCTACCTTAGCGTAAGTTCCTAAATCTGTAACATCAGCCTCTGTAATATCTGCCCAATTAGCTTTACCATCTGACGTAACAGATTTTAAAAACTTACCTATTCCTTGCGTACCATCACTTAATCTAACTGAATAAGGATTAGTACCATTAGCTATAAATACACCACCAACGTTTTCAAGAGTAGACCCTGTAGCTACGGCAACTATACCGTTATTTGTACCTGAATTAATTCCTTGAGTAGATAATTGAAGAGCAGAAGCATTTGATCCCCCTGAATAAGAATTTATATTATACTGTGTGAACTGTAAAGGACTTGATATTCTTAAAGTGTTATTTGCATCAGGACTTACATTGATACCTAATGTTGTACCATTATCTCTAATTAATGAATCACCTAATGTACTTCCATCAGGAGTCCATCTAGCGACATAATTATTAGTGCCTGAACCTTCTGTAAAAGTATTTGTTGTTAAATATGTATGTTGTGCATTTGTTAAATGAAAATATTCTCCACCAGTCCCACCTTGTATCCCTGAAAGATCATTATGAGCAGTTACATTTGTCGATTTAAATACTAAATCAAATGCAGAATCTACTGATACAGGAGAACTATTTCCTTGTTGACAAATTACTCTACCAACAAGTATAGTATGTGATTCTACTAATTCAGGTATAGAAGGAGAAGCTTCTAATTCGGCCGCAGCTAAAGAGTTATGTTCTTGTCTACCTATAACTTCATATAAATGACTACCAGATTCTATACCTTTATAATACCAATTTGTTACATATTTACCAGAACCTAATGCAACTAGATTAGTTCCATTATCGTAATTAGTGTTATTAGCAATTCCTGATCCTGCCCCAGTTACAGTTCTATCCCATACTCCTGCTGTATGATAATTAGAAAAAAGAACATCATCCCAGCTATTAATTGCTGGTGTAATTTCTCTATTAGCGCCATTCCAAATATCTCCAGCAGCAATATTTACTTGAAGTGGGTCATTACCACCTGTAGTTATTCCTAAGCCACTAGCCCTTTCAAATTTATTAGTTTCATATATTCTATGTAATAATTTATTACTTAAACCAGAACCTTCAAATCCCCAGTCTAAAATATGTAAAAAATTACCTGCTCTATATAATGTTATATATTTTGCTCTATCTGATCTATTATAATCAGGCTCTGATGTTGTAATAACCCATTGTGGAGACCCTAAATTATAATCTAAATATATATAATTTGTTGATTCATCAGTAAGAGCAGTTAATTCAGTGCCTGTTGTACCACCTGCAACTGTATAATTATTAGCAACTCCTGTCCAATTTTGATCGTTATAAAGAGTAACATCTACCGTAGGTATAGTAAGAGTACCATCTAAATTATCTGTCCATGTAGAACCAGTATGCAAAATACCATTCGACCCTAAACCATTAAGTTGTATTCCTAATGCTACCCAATTAGACCCATCATAATAATAATTTATACCTGTGCTGTTATCAATTGCTTGATCACCAATTGTTGCACTATGTACAGGTACAGAATCGCACATGTAAACTGTAATTCCTTGTTCTAATTTTGAATATACTATTGCCATAATTAACTATTTAATAATTGTGTACACAATAAACTAACAGCATCTACAATTGGTTTATCATCACCTAAATCACTCACTTCTAATCTTACTACATCACCTTCATTCGGTTCTAAATCCCATGTATTACTTTCTGCTGTATGAACAATATATTTAATATCCGCAACTTTAGTTAATGCAAAAGTCTTAAGATTATCTAATACTGTTTTTTGTTCTGTTGTTAATTCAGAGTAGAATCGTGGAGTAGGGGTTAATTCTTCATTATCAGCAATAATCATTAACACTCCATCACTATCTCTATATACTATTTGTTTTACTGTTTCCATGTGTTAAATATATTAACTTTTATTTATTAAAAATCGTAACTTGTATCTTCATAAGTTGTACCTCCAACTAAAATGTTTGGTGCGTATGCTGTTCCGTAGGTTGTATCTGAAAAAGTATCTGCTAATCTAAACCCTGCTGCACCGTTTGTAACTACTCCAAAATTCATAACATCTTGTGCTGTCCCAGTATTAGATGTTATTTGTAATGGTGCTAACCCATTTGCCACTTTTAAATATGGTTGTCCTTTTAATATGACTGTTGAAGTATCTGATTGCTTCCATATTAAACCTGATTTTGAACCTGCTTGTGAGCATATAATCTTACCACCGTCTACAAACAGTTTACCACCAGCACTTACTTTTATTGCAGGTGTAGTTGTACTATTTTCAGTTCCAATTTTTCTAAAAAGTTCTATTGTACCACCATTAAGATTTACAGTTCCTGTTAAAACAGAAGTGTACCATTGACTATATGACCAACCTAAATAACAATTACTTGGGATATTTAATGTACCTGCTAAATTACCTATAAACTTACAGAAAAATCTACCTGTAACAGTCATTTCACAACCTGCACCTATAGTAACTCCTGTACAATTCTCCCCGCTAAAAGAGTCATAATTTCCAGAATTTTCAATATATAACTTACATGTACCACTTAATGATATACCTGATATACCATTTGCTATAGTGTTACTTCTCCCAGGTGTTATTATACCGATTGATGAACTTGCACCAATATAAGTACCTTGAAATGCAAGAACATTTACTAAACTATTATTGGTTATTGTACCTATTGTTGTACCGCTAAATACAGCAAACCCAGTTGAACCTGAACCTGAGCCACCACTAACATTGATATTTGTATATCTTATATTACCGCTAAATACTGAATCAGAGTAGCCATTGCCAGACTGTGCTTCTAGCGTAGTTCCGGACATATCACCTGTAAAATTCAATCCTGCAGTATAGTTGAATATATTAATACTTCCTATTACTTTATCATTAACTGTTGCACCTGTTGATGTAGATTTAAAATCAAAAGCATTAACTGATGAAGGAGTTTGTGTTATACCCCAAGAATATAAATATCCCCTATTAATAGATATTCCACCAAGTAAGCCATATTTATTACCCTTCCAGTATATATTTCCATTAGTGTCAAACCATGCGATAGAACCTAGATTTGCTATAAAATTAGGACAGTCTATGTTAATTGTATTAAAACTTTGTACACCGAAAAAGTATAATTGGTTACCTGTACCAATAGAGTAATAATCATGTAATGTAATTGATATGTCTGCTGTTCCTGATACTGAATTACTGTAATACAACACAGAAGAACTACTTGTCCCTTTTAAATATCCACCATTAACTTTAAAATTAACATTTGATACGGATAATCTTTCAAACAATCTACCTGAAAATGCTATAGTAGAACTACCAAAATCATAACTAATTGCTTCTTTATACCAATTTCCAGTAGCAACAAAACTACCGTTTAAAACTAACGTATAAGCCTTGTACCAAGTTAATGTTGTTCCTACAACAGTTGATGTAGTTGCTTTAGAAATTGTTATAGTGTTTAAATCGCCCCCCTCATTTCCCTTAGAAACAATTGTTGTACCATAAGCAACACCACTACCAACAATATACATACCTACTTCTAATGTAGCATTATCAGCATCTGAAATACCACTAATAGTAGTATTAGTGTTAGTATTACCAGTAATAGTTGCTGTATTGTTAATTTGTGTTAAAGCGTATTCAGGTGTTAAGAAAGGTTTTGACAGATCACCGCTAGTAGCCTCATCAACTCCACTTACTGAATCTACATATAAAATTTGAGCTTGTGAAGTAGATGTTTCAGGTGCATAAGCTCCTATTACAACTCCATTAGTATCTTTATAATTTACTATTTCTGTTGCTATATCATAAAAATAAGTGTCATTAGGAACACTAGCCCAGTCTGCTGAATCAGCTGTAGTATGAGTGTATTTAACACCCGCTACCATTTTTGTTGTTATTGCAGTTACTGCCATTTTTAAATATTATTAGATGTTATAAAATTATCTAAAACTGTTTTTTGTTCCGCAGTCATAGAATCGTAATCTAATTCTACAACACTTTCAGGAATACCCATTTTTATATTATAGAATTTTATTATTCTTTTAATCGGTTGATTAACATTAATTGTTAATAAATCTTGCGTGTCCATAAAAGTAGATTCAAATGTAGTGTCATTAAAAGTTGTGCCTGCTTGTTGTTGCATATCAGCATCGTATCTATATACAACATTTTCTATTATGTCAAATTTTTCTGTCATTATATTAAAATATTACCTTGTGAATCACTTGTGTTTGTAATTGTCTGTGTTACATTTGCTGTATTAACAGGTGTAGTTGAACCAATAAATGTGTTATTAGCGATTGCAGAAGTTGTTCCACCTGATGCTGTTAAACAGTATGCACTAGCATCAGAAACTTGTAGTACATTATTCTGAATATAGCAAAATGTTGCACCAACTGTACCACCAATTGCATGACCACCAGCATTTGCCCAACCAGATTTAATTGTACAATTTTGTATAGTTCCTAATCTGCCAGTTAATGCAACATTTGAAGTTGATTCTATAACTGAATTTCTTAATATACAAGAACCTGCAAAAAATGTATAATAACCAACACCTGATGAAGACTTTACATGGCAATTATCTAATTGACTAGACGAAGCACCATAATTACTTGTTGAAATGCCTATAGAATTTTTAAAAGCTCCACCACCTAGACCAGCACCACTTGTAGATATACCGACAGAATTATACCCAAAATTACTAACAATACCACTTCCACTTGTTGAACGCCCTATACAATTAGATACAACACCATTACAAGTTATAGCTGTCACAGATATAGATATACCAGTACAATCATAACAATTACCAGTAGGGTTAGTTATACCTGAACCTGTACCATAACTTTCAGCAAAACAATTATACATTGTAGAACTAACTGTTCCTGTTAATGCATTACCATATGCTCTAACATTTAATCCTTTAATTGTACATCTAACAACAACACCTGTACCATAGTCATTATCACAATACACACTACTAAATTCAACAACAGATATATCAAAATTTGAATAAAAACAATAACCTGTTTCGCCTATTGCTCTCCCTGTTCTTAGAACATTAAGATTTTTAACTTTACATCTTGTTGAATTAGGTACAGTAAAAGCATTAGTTGCATCATCAACACTTAAAGTGTATGTATGACCATTACCATTTATTGTAACTTCATTTTTTAATGTTATTGTAACACTACCAGTTTCTTCAACATCAGCAAACATTTCAATAGTATCGCCGCTAACTGCCGCAGCCATTGCAAGAGTTAATGTTGCATAATAAGTGTATTTACCATTTCCGTCAGATATACCAAAAACACCTGTAGGTATTAAAGTAGAAACTAAACCACTGTTAACACCACCATTAGCATCTACTCCTAATAGTTTTACTATAGGATCTGCAGAGTAATCTTGCTCTATTAAAGCAGTGTTTACTTTTAATAACCCTTTTATATATTTAACTAAAGACATAATTATAATTCTTTAAAATATTTTAGTATATTATCTTCTATATATAAATCACCTGGTAAAAATTTAGGCTTAATATCTAAAGTAATCTCTGAAGGAAAAATTATTTCTTTCTCACCTTCTAAAACTATCTCTTCCCCTAAATAGTTATATATAGTTTCACCAACAATAAAAGCTATTTGTAGTTCTTTATTTGCTAAATAATCTAATCCTTCCTCTAAAGAATTGAATTTTAATAATATTATGAATTCTTTTTCTAACATATTAGTAAATTAAATCTGTTAATATTGTTATTTCTCCTAATAAATTTGTTATCGTATAATTTGTATTTACTAAAGTATTAGATGATATAACTGAATTAGTACCTGCATATTCTATGCCGTCCCCTGTATTTGAATAAATACTAGAGTTTAAAATCTGTAAATCTCCGTTGTTAGTTGAGTTTGTTAAAGTATTATTTGTACCTAAATTTACTATATTACTGTTTAATATTGCAACATTTAAATATTTACCATCAGCTCCAACATTTACATCACTATTTAATTTTAAAACAGTATTTATAAAGCTTAAGCTAGATAAAGTTGTAGAAGTGTTGTTATACAATTCTGCTCCTGTCACTGTAGATTCTATATTAGAATTAGTGAACAAAGTAATAGATCCGTTTTTAGTGTCGGTTAAAGAAGCAAACTTACCTTCTATATTACCTTTAAAAATAACTTTATTATTTGCACCGAAATTTATAAATAAAGTATTTGTAGTATCAGTAGTACCTTCTACTTTAATATTACCTTCTATATTTATACTATTATTAGAACAGTAACCAGATCCAAAAGCACCATTTGCGCAATGTACAATAGTTTTGCCACTTCCTGTGTTAGTTTTTAAAATTATATTTCCTTTGTAATTTATTACACTATTAGGGCCTATCATTTCAAAAAGAGAACCACCAAAACTATTTTCATAAGCTTCTTCTAAATCTCCGTAGATATTTAAAACAAAATCTGATAAAGAAGATGGATCGAATACTTCAGTTATTACGCCATTACCATAAGTAGCTGTATTTCTATCAAAAAGTATTTTATCTATTTTTATATTTATGTTTTTATGTTTAACCTCTCTAAGCCTTATTAAGTTTTTAGTTAAGTTAGAACAATATTTACCTGTAAAATTAATAATAGAAGAATCAGAAAAAGTTGATCTTATATAAAAAGGGTAACCAAATCCTACTATACTAACATAATTATAATATCTTCTTTCCGTATTTATATTTATAAATACTTCAGCGTCAGTACCAGCACCCATAATAAAATACATAGAACCAGCTCCACCGTTACCGCCAGAATAACTAAAATATTCTTCTTGACAATTTATATTTAAATTGATAGAAGTAGCAGCAGTATTACTTTTTACTATAGTAATAATATCATTATGGTCACTATATAAAGTTTTTAATTCTACATTAAAAGTATAACCACCGTCAGTAGCTGCGTCGCTAAGTAAAAAATAACCTTTACCGTTGCTACTATCAGGACCGTTACCATAGTTATAAAATTCTAAATAACCTTCTACAGTACAAGTTTCCCCTGAAACAACTCTACAATCAAATAAAGATAAATTTTCCCCAGCAGAATTTTCGTTATGAATTTCTATTTTACAATTAGGTTCAAAGTAATAAGTAACTCCATCTTTCCATAAATCTATCTCTGCTTGTCTTCCATTCCATTGATTAGAAGTAGAGTTTCTATTATCGTAAACAATAGTCTGAGAGAAAACATAAATTAAATCTCCTGAAGTAGCTGCAGTTTTAGCTGCGTATAAAGTAGCATAAGGGTAATTAATATTTCCTTTTTGTGCTAAAGAATTGTCCCCATTTTCAGAAACGTATAATATATTTCCTAAGTTTAAATATTTAAGATCTTTAAATACTATATTATCAGTATTAACTACAGGTAACTCTGTTATTTGTTCATAAATTCTACCTGTACTTTCTACTTTCCATAATCTGAAATAAAACTCACTTGTTTTATTCGAGATTCTTGTTAATATCCAACCTTCAGTAGCTCCATCACCAATTCTAGTTAATTCATAATCCCCATTATAAAATTGAGAGGTTTGATCTTTTACCAATACTTTCATACCTAAAAAAGGCGTTACACCTTGTAAAGTAGGGAAAATATCTGTTCCTAATGCATTAAGAGAGTTATTAGAAATATTAAAAGGGCCGATTAATTCCCCCACAGTCTCTACATCTACATAAGCTAAAGAAGGACTATAATTTGCTTCTACAAAATTAAAAGATCTATTTGAATAGTCTATACCGTTAGCTTGTATATTAACTGGGTACGTAATACTAGCAGGTAAAACGCCTGTAGAAGATTCTTTCCAAATGTATTCTTGTTCTTCTTCTACTACATAAACTTTCATACCTTCATAATATCTAAAAGCCTCAAAATTTGAGGCCCCTAAATCAATTAATTCAGCTAAAGTATTAAATACTAGTCTATCATCAATAGGAGTTTGACTACCAACCCTCCAACCAGTAGATATAATTTTTTTGTTATCGTCCATTAGTAAACTAATTTATAGCGGTAAACAGCTGGTGTTAATGCTAGTTTTGAAACATATATTTTTCTGCTATTAGAAGCATCTACTATTGTATTAAATTCGCTTAATACACTAGAATCAGTATTATCTGAAATATCTAATAAAGTACCGAAAGAATCAGGTACTACAATAACAATTCTACCTGTATTAACTGCTGTAATAGTAAACAAATTAATAGACTGTAACTGAGATAAATCCGTCAAAGTACCTTCTATAGCTGGTGTTAAATCTCCAGGAATAGTGATATCATCACCAGGTAGAGCTAATTGACCAACTAAAGTTTTAGCCAATACAGTTACATTTACTGTAGCATTAGTAGTAAAGTTAGAACCATTAGCATCTTGATAATCTATAATTAATGTATAAGTATAAACACCAACTGTAGTAGGCTCTGCAAGTAAAACATGGCTAATAGTATTACCAAATCCTGAAATTAAAGAAACATTAGAAGAATCTCTTAAATCCCAAGTAATGCTTACTCCATCATTAGGAGTAATAACACCATCTATAGTAACAGAAATAGGAGTATCTGATTCATAATAATAGTCAGGTGTAGCTGTCAATATAGCAGTAGGTGCAGCAAAGCCACTCACGCTATTACTAGAAAAGCTATTATCTAAAATATTTTTTAATTGTCTTGCGCTAATCATTTTAAGAAAGTTTTTTTATAGTTAAAGTTCCACCATAACCTGACATATTTTCAAGAGTAGAATAAGCCGAACCTAAATAACAAGATATAGCTTCTCTAGTAGTCATTTTTATTAGATATTTAACTGTCATAGTATAGTGTTGAGTGCCAGCCTCAGAAAATTGACCTGCAGGACTGTATATAGCTTTTAAACCAGAAAAACCTGCAGGATAAGCAGTAGAGCTAGTTATCACATCAGTAGATTTAACTAAATTTATATAAAAAACCGGTTGAGCATCGTTAGTACTATAAAATTTACAATCATATTCTATTTCAAACAAAGTACCATTTACAGAGTCTACCCATTTAGGTTTAAAACTATAAGCCGAAGTAATTCCGTTTATAGTATCAAAATCAAAATAAGAATCTAAATTACCAGTTGCTGTTCTGCTAAACCTTAAAGCATTAACACTATCGTTGAAATCACCTACTGGTACTTGCTCTAAGGCATATTGAGTTACCATGTCTTTAGGAGACTCTATCATAAACCAATTTGAAGGATCTGATCCGTTTAAACCTGCAGGTAACATCCATATACCAAAATTTAAAGGTTGGCCTATAGACAAGCCTTTTGATGGTGTCATATTAACATACCTATCTTCATTAACTATAGTAGTTATTTCTGGAAATGGCGGCGATGGAGGTTGTGGCGGTGTACATAAATCAGCTAAAAAAGTAGCTGTATTTGATGCAGCTGAATTTAATCTTAAAGTACTCCAAGTTATAGAAATTTCATTTTTAGGATAAGGTTTTATAGTAATTATATCATTAGTAAGGTCTATTCTTTCACTAGGAGCAACAGTTAAATTATTTTGTTTAGTTTCATTTAAAATTTTACCTTGATTAGCAGATAAAGCGGTATTAATAGAAGTACTAGTTAAACTATCTTCTACAACTAAGCTTAATACTGTATTAACCCAGTCGGTAGACTTAATAAATTGAGTAGCTGAAACTTGTACTATAGCTGTGTCTTGTTTTTCAAAAGTAACAGATTCATTTCCTACAGTACGACCTCTTAAATCCATATTGAAGCCATCTTCTATTACAATTTTACCTGTATTAGCAGATGTATAATCTTCATGCTTTAAAGTCAATGTTTGCCCTACACCTGTAAAGAAAGTTAGTTTTACATCGTCTGGGAAATTAGTAATAGTTTGTACCGAAGCAGTTGTACCACCTACAATATTTACTAAAACAGAATCACACAGCTCTATACTAGGAGAAACTAAATTTAAATCTAAATTTGTAGTTAAAGGTGTTATATTTAAAGTACCAGTAACTAATCCCGCAGAAGATTGTTTTACCCAGATTAAAAACCCAGGATTATTAGGGTCTTCTTCTACTCTATAGTTAGAATTATCCTCTTGTACATATATAGTTGCCCCTAAAAATAGAAAATTATCAGGGGTCATAGGATTAGGTAAGTCTGCGATAAGAGCTAAAGGAGCTAATCTACTGTCTAAAGGACTAGCTTTTTTAAGGTCAAAATCGTTATATATTTCTGCAGGCATAATTTATTATTTGAATTTTTATATTAAAAATAACTCTATATTTAAGAGAAATTTATTGTGAAGTATTTCAGGTTAGTACCAGTTAATTGAGTATCCCATTTTAAAATATAATAAGTAAAAGAACCACTGACTATAATATTAAAATCAGAAACAGGATAAATAATACCATTACTCTCTGTAACTGAAACAATAGGAGAAGTCCCTACAGGCATAACAATGTAAATTCTACCAAATATAGAATTTGTCATAGAAAAAGTTAAATTGGTATTTGCTTGTTTTGATAATCCTGTAATATCTGGAGTAAGTGAATTAGCTTTTACACCATAATACATAGGTAAAACAGCTGTCATAGTGTGGCTACCGTTTAATACAATATCTGGATCAACTCCATTTGATAAAGTAACAGTTGTTGTAACTACAAAAGTAGAACCTACTGCGCCTAAAATAATTGTAGTCGATGCTCCTGTTAAAGTATCTGTACTTCCTATTGTATCAGGCGCTCCATTAGGATAACTGATTACGTGGCTGCTTGCTTGAACTGAGTAACCAGAAGGTATATTTACTACAGTAGAAGTATAAGCAATGCTCCCGTTATAGTTTTCTTCTAATTCGTTAACACCTAAAGAGTTAGTCAATACTACTCTAGGTACTACATTGCTACCGCCACCGCTACCACCGCTACCACCGCCGGCTTTTAGTATTAGTTCTGAAATTGTTAAATCATAAATGTTAGATTCCATTGTTCTATTTTATTAATTAAATGAATAAACAAAAGACGATAATATAGCTTGTATAGTTACATAATCGTACCCTTCGTAAGTAAATTTTATTTTTATTGCTTTATCTCTAATGTCAACGCCTTTATCGTTTTTACCAGCTTCTATATAAAGATGGTCCTCTATATATTCCATATTTTGCTTTATAATACCAAAGTCAATAGTGTTAAAAGTAAAACCAGCCGGTAAAGTACCTGATATATTATTACCATTTTGATCTAAAATTTCATTGTAAAATACACCATTTGAATCCTGAACTTTTTTTCCTATTATGTAAATTACCCCTGCAAATACAACATAACCGCCTTCTAACCTTTCTACTTCTTGTTCACTCATATCAGCAATATTTATAACTGCATTACTAGATAAAGTAGATGTTGTTATATTCCAACCAACAGAAGGCTCTAGCTCTTGTCTTTGTTTTAATTTTTGTTCATAATCATTGTTATTACTCAAAAAGTTATCGTAATCAAAATCATTTTCTAATAAAGTATAAGTAACTCTACCAGGGAAAGCTCGGTTAGAAATAACCATTAAGCTATTTATTACTTTTTGAACAGCAGATTTATCTACTAAAACAAATTCAAAAATAAATTGTTCTTGATTTCCATATATATAAGAATAAGGAACCTTATCAGAAAAATGTTTCCATATACTTTCTCTATCTGCAATAGCATTAAAAGAATATAGATTATTTTCTATATTAAACATCCATAAAGGGTTCCAAGATAATTTAGATACCCATTTTTGTAAAGTTTCATTATAATAAATAGAAGCTATTTTATTTTTATCGCAAATACTTTCATAAGTACCTATATATAAATTTTCTTCTCCTTCCCTAACTTTTCTATTGATTTCTGCTTCAGCCCTTCCTCTATTAATTTCAAATTCCCCTTCAGCCCTTTCTGCAGCATTATTTAAAAATTGATTAGCGCCAAATACTTCTGCAGATTGACTAGTATTACTAACTTGCACCTTATTATTTATGTAATCTAAAGCAGGGCCTAAAGCAGGATTATATGTTTCTGCTTTGGTTGTATCTCTTACAGTTGTATCTTTTACGGTTGTAGTTCTTACTATTTCTGTTTCCTTACAAGAACCTAACACATCAGTAGTAAATTTGCCGTTTTCTAGGTTCATATAAGAAAATACAACATCATTACGTTCTCTATCGTAGTTAGCTTTTACATAATTACGAGCTGGAGAATTGTTTATCCTCTTTTTATATTCTTTTAATACAGATTGTACAGCAAAATCACTGATAATTTCTAAGCCGTACTGGCTATTAATTCCCACAACACGCCAAATTCTGTTTTTTCTTAAATCACAACCGTATATAGCTTGATCTGTTTTTATAATACTAAATTGCTGGTCACTACCATATTCTGTAGATATAACTTGCATTTTAGGAGCTAGTACTTCAGCGTTGTCTATAAATACCCCGCCGTCTTGTTGTGATAACATTGTTTTTTGGTTGATAGGTATCACACCAACACCTTGCTCAAATATACAATAAACATTGTTATTATGTGTAATAAGCTTGGTTATTTGACCAAATTGTCTATTGTAGTCTTTAAAATTTAATCCAGAAAAATCTAAATAACCATTTTCAAAACTACCTGATACACTCGCTTCAGAAACATAAACTCTATTACTAAAATCTAAATTAAACACAGGCGATCTATCGTTTAAAGCCACTGAGAATTTGTCGTGTATATTATCATTATAACCAAAGTTATAAGCTGAAGATTCTCTTTGCCTAGAATCTCTAATACTATTTATAGATCTAACTGGGTAAAAACTTCTACCTTGCCCATATATACTAAGTTCGGTCGCAACACTTTTATCTTCTATTCTTAAATTTACATTGTAATTATTTTCAGTTACTAATGGCATTACAAAACCCTTTTCTATTAATCCTGTAGAACGATTTCCATCAGTGTATCCAGTAGGATCTGTAGCAATTGGGTTTTCTTGTATACCTAAACCAAGCATTATATTTTTATATATATGCGCTATATAACAATCCCCGGAATATAAACTGACTTCAGTTAATGTATTTAAATCATCTAAAGTATATCTTTCAGTAATAGCGTAGTAGGCTTCCGTGCTTGACAAAGAATTATATTTATTTTTCCAATTAGTTTGAGTTAAAACCCCATCCATGGAATCATAAACATTAGTTAATACGCCTAAGTTAAAGCCATTAAATTGAACTTGCCATACATAATCTTGGATATCATTACCAGTTAATCCTTGCCCATTGCCTTTACCAACGTTTGAAAAAGTATTTATATTTTTCACTCTATAAGGGTCATTTTCCAAAGGTACAACTAAGGCATTATCCCCTTGTTTGGCTTTTATACCTATATAATCAGAATATTGAGTATTAGAGCTGAATAATTCAGAAGCAATATTTGTGCCCGTAGAGACAACATTACTAGGCCAACTTGGCTCAAAAGTTGCTGGATTTTGACTAGCAGAAGCAGCATAATAAATATTTCTATCTTCTTTAGCAGAGAATTGCCTAGCTCCAAAAGCATCTTGATCATAGCCTATATAAGATAAATTATAAGTGTTATCACTTATTAAATCTAAAGGGTTAGTAAAATTACTTTTAAAATTTTCTAAGTTTAAAACTTTTATTGGGGTTACCTCAGCGGGATCAACACTTATACTAGGCCCAAAAGAGTAAGAAGAAATTTTTAACTTATTAAGCACAGGTGTTTGAACAATAAAGACATTAGAAGTATAACCATTAATTTGTTTTAAGTTACTGTGGTTAGATTTTTTTCTAACATGATAAACACCAAAATTTATTGCTATCTGTAAATCTGTATTTAAAGGTGTATTAGGTGTTATATAAGGAAAAGTACTGTTAGCTTTTAATTTAGGTGCAAAATTACCGTCCTGTGTTTCCCAGTTGTCATAAGCTGTTATCCTTGTATATTTGCTGTATACTATTTGATTAGCACTATTTACTTCTATATAAAGATAAAATCGTTCTCTCTGATTATTATTGTTGCCCCCTGGATCAAATTTATTAACTGCATTTATTCTCCATTTTTGAACGGTAACACCAGTACCAGCAGTAGTTGAAGATTGGCCTAAATAATTCCAGTTACCTATCAAATCTTCTATTTCCATTCCATTATTACCGACATTACCAGCAGAAGAAGCACCATAAGGAACTAATTGTACATTATTTAATGCGGTATTTCCACCAGAAACAGCATTAGGCGCAACTATACTATTTGCTTTTATAGGGTCTGTTACGCCATTAAAAAATAATCCTTTCTGGCTGCTGTTGAAAGTAGTAGCCATTATAGCAGGGTCAGCTAATTGGTCAGCAGCATAAAAAGCCCAATACATCTCTGGAAGCCCCCCATTAAATTCATTTTGCCCAGTATTTGCGTAACTCCAATCTTGTGCTGGATAAATTTGACCTTGTTTAGATATAGGCACATGATTATTTACATCATCAGTACTATCTTTAGTTATTTCTTGAATTCTACCTGGGCAAGGTAATATTTTCAAAGGCACTTCTTTTATATCATTGTAAGCTCCAGCGCCTATAGGACCATCAATATCAGCTATAAACTCTCTGTCATCTAGTCCACCTGTGTACCACTCTGTGTAAGAAGTATTATAATCATATCTACCAGTGTTTCTTATTTTTTGATTTACAGGTAACCTATTAGTGTTTGTAGTAAACCCTTGTACTATACAATCTCTTTTACGTTCTTTCCTAGTAAAAAAGAAACCTGTAGTTTCATTTTGAACCACGGTACTACTCTTTAAAGGAGTTAAATCTATATCAAAATATTTTATTTCTGTAGTATCTGCATCAAAATTACCAGTAGAATTTTTAAACATAGTTCTGTTTTTATAAGTACGATATATACCTAATCTATTTTCAGAACTATTTGTTTTAAACCCATTATCGCCAAAATTGTCACCTGAAGTATAAACAAAATTACCATCATAATTATCACCGCCCCTTATAGGCAACGCAGGAGATAGAGTACCGTCTTTCATCATAAATACTATACCTAATTCATATGTTTCCCCCGCCCAATAACCTAATTTATTATATACATTATCAGGTTTAGCATAACCTTCGCCTAAACCTTTTATTAATAAATCTTCGCTTTTTTCTTTTACTTTTAATTGTAAAGCTACTGTTCTTAAGTCTTCGTAGTCATTTAAATTTGTGGTAACATTCCCCAATAATAATCGATCATCATATTGAGTCATTGTTTTTACTGTATTAATAGAAGAATAAGTTAAGTTTAAATTGTTTCTATCATATAATATACTGTCTTCGTTACCATAAATAGTAATACTTATACTTTGAGTAGGAGAGGTTATATTGTTAGGTATATCATATATATCAACAATCTCGTATACTAAAGTAGAAGGGCTGACTAAATCTTGTCCTTCTGAATAATAAACTTTAATACCTGAAAATTTTGTATCTAGATTAGATAAAGTAAATTTTACAGCTTTTCCTGTGTTTTCATCATTATTAGCGCCTATATTATCATAAGCAAAAATAACTAACCTAGATTCTTCTACAACATCAGTTAAAGAACCGTCGCTATCTATATATCTAAAATAAAATCTACGCCCACCACCTTTATGAGCTCCGCCTGGAAATACGCCATCAAATTGTAATTTTAATATTTGACTAGTAGTTTTAATTAATTTAGTAGCGTCAAATTCTAAATTAGAATAAGTATTGGTGTCTTTCTTTTGTCTTCTATTTGCAATAGCAGCCCTTTTACCGTCTTCATGTAATTTAAATCTACTATTCACTAGTCTTACAGGGTTATAATCATCTGTAAAAATTATATTAATAGATTCATCATAAGAAGGTTGCAATTCTATTTCTATTAACCTATCAGCTTGAAAATTTAATTTAGCTGTTCTAAAAGGGCTTTGGTGAGAAATATCAGTTGAAGCTAAAGGATTAGTACCACTATAAAAATTATGCAAAGGAGCATAGGCTTGTACTAAAGGAAAATATTCTTCAGGATCTTGAGAATTATTTATAGCCGTCCAATCAGGGCTAGGAAAAGTACCTATTTCACCTGAGATAAAAGTACCATCATTATGAAATTTACCAGATAATATATAAGCAATATTTTCATGAACTGCTACTCCTAAAGGTCTATAATCTTTAGTCAAACTAGAAAATAGATCTGTACCCTTCATATTTTGAAGAATTAACTGGTTAGCTCCATCTGTTGTTAATGCGGCATTAATAGCATCAACCATAGTATCTGCTTTAGCATTTAATGGGTGCGCATCAGTATTTAATTCTGTAAATGTATTAAACGTAGAATTGCTCATATTTCTCTTTATGTATACGTTGTAATCGTTTTTTAACTACTTTTTTCATAATAGCATCATGAAATCTTCCTAATGCTCTAAAAAATCTTACTTCACCTGTTTTATCTATAAATCTTACTTCTTCGCCTCTTTTAAGCTCCTCTAGTAAAAGATTAAAACAATGTACAACAAGTTTTTTTACTTTATCTTCTTGAATATAAGAAAAGGTATCATAAAGGTACGGTAAAAAATAATCTATACTCCTTGGTCTTACTGAAAATTTTTCTCCGCTATTAGCGTGTGCTACCATATTATTATATATGTCTTTAGGTACATATATTTTTAATTCTTTTTTCTTTTGTCTAGGTGCAAACCTAAAAGTTAAATAAGGCACAGTGTTATTGGTTTGTGTCATATCCACGTAGCCTAATTTACCATGCTTTACTTTACTCCTAACAATAGCATCATTTAATTCTCCAACAAAAATAACAGCTTTACTATTACCTGGAAATTTAAATGAACATTTACCTGTTGCTACTTCCCACAATATAGCTTGCAATAAAGTATTAAATATTTTTCTAATTAAGGCAGGGTTGTCTTTACAACTATAAAAATTTCTTATTCTTCCTTTAGGAGCAGTTTTCTTTTTAACTAAATACTCTTTACAAGTTTGTCTGTCAGAAGGAAAGATATCTTTAGATGTCAACATTAAAGTTGTATCATATTCTGATCTTTTATATCCTTTTCCTTTTTCATTTATACCATAAAAAGGCATTATTGTAGGGGTTTATAACTTGAATTAAAAACTTTTCTATTATGAGTTGTCATAGCAGAAAATACTCTATTCCATTGGTTTTGTGTAATATATTCTGGTATTTTAGCAGCAGCCATTAATCTCCCTGCTTCTTGCTTAATATAAGGTAATATAGAAGCTGCCCCCGGGTCTCTCATAAATAGTTTCTTTTGAGTATCTATAAAAGCTAATTGAGCCGCAATAGCTTCAGCTTCTTTTCTGTATAATAAAGGGTTATTATCATCGTCTACACAAATACCTCTATAAATACAAGTACCACTGAAACCTATTAATTCTTCTGTAAATTGCAAGGATTTATTTCCACCTTTATCTCCAATTAAATTATAAGGCATATAAGAACCTAGAGGATGTAGCTCGCTATTTTGCGGTAATGGTACTCTTGTATAAGTTGGGTCATTTACTACATCCGCTAAATAACCGTTGGGTGAAATATTAGAATCAGAATACAGTAAAGTAAAGTCTCCTTCTGCTCCAGTAATACTATTACCCTCATTACTAGAAACCGCTTCAATAAATTCTACGTTGCAAGGTAGCTCTACAATACCAGATTGTGGTACAGTAAATTTAAAAGTATAAATACCTGTAGCTATATTACCTATAGATCTAAAAACGTTGTAAGCACGCTCTAAATAATCATCTGGTTGCATTTCTATATCATACAAATCTCTAAGTAAATACTTAGGATACATAAAATCATAAAATGGAGAAGCTGCTTGTTCTTGCATATTTTTATTTTTTGTATATTAAACTATTTAAAATACCGCCTTTTTTCCATAATTCAGTACAAGCTAAATGTCTTGCTGTACCTGGTTTCGCAGTACTACATTTATGTCTTGCTTTAAAAGCTTTTCTTTTGGAGTCTACATTATTTACATAACGTTTATCTCCTGCATGGACTAGTTTCTTTTTACCATCTATACAGTAAAGCTTCATAATTTTTTTATGCTTACGGGTAGATCTTTTAGTTTGACCGCATTTCATATCTGATTTTACAGACCCGCCCTTTTTATATAGCAACATTCCTAATTTAGCTTTTGAAACTTTTTTACCCATACCTTTATTTTTCTTTTCGGATATTTTCTTTTTTAAATTTTTACCTTTAGGCATATTAGGAGTTTTTGAGCTGACTTTTTTACTGGGTCTACAATACTCAGTTTTACCACCTGAACCGCAATCTTCACCAGAAATTTTATCTTTCCATTTTTCGTCTCCCCATCTTTTTAAATCCGACCCTTTTTTAGTTTTTCTTACATCTCCTTTAGACTTTCTACATTTAGCAATAAGTTGACTACGCCTAGCAGAGTTGGGCATTTTAGCAGCAAATTTTTTATAACAAGCATCTTTACTCATTACTTAGCTAATTCAGCCATCTCGTTATCTAAAAACCTTAAAGCAGTAGCATCTGTACCAAATGCTTCTAGCTTGTCTAACCAAGTTTGCATTTTAGTAAGCTCTTCATGTTGTTCTTTAACATATTTCAAAGCAAGCTCATATAACATATGATCTCCATGAGACATTGCTGCAGATGCTAATTCTTTGCATTGTTTAGTGATCTCTACCTCATGCTCATAAGATTTTTGTATAATATCTGGTAATCCTTTATAATCAGAAATTATCTTAGGCATTTCTCTTATTTCAGGTTGTATACCTAAACCTAAAAGATAAGCTCTAGCCCAATCTACATGGGCCATTTCTTCATGAGCATATTTATGCCATAAAGCCCCAGCTCCAGTATAACCTAAATTATCTAAAAACATGTACATATCTTCATACATTCGAGAAGACTTTTCTTCTTCTTGAGCGCGAAAATTTAACATATCTATACAATGCTCGCTAATCAAACTATTTTTGATTAACTTTTTTTCAGTTTTATCTCCTGTTGGAGTGTCGTTATTTAAAATCTCTTTTAAAGCCATAATTATTGAACTATATCATTTTGTTGATTAGGTAAAGGTTGTACATTTAATTGTCTAAAGTATCTAATATACTTCTCAGTTAAAGTATCTATAATAGCCATTTGCATATGTAAAGGAGCTGGATATTCTTTATCTAAAGCGTCAGGGTCTAAAGCTAAAATATCCATTGGGTGATTAAACATTGCTCTTAAAGAAACATATTTAAGTGGGTTATACTTGCCTAAGTTAAAGAAATAAATAGTATTTTTACCATTGTGGTTCATAGATGTATCTACCCAAGCAAAAGGTTTATGGGCAGTTCTTATTCTCACCCTGTGATTTTGAATATCATCTGTATTATAATAAACAGCAAATTCTTCTTGTTTATTTGCTAACCCTAAAAACTCTATAGCACTGTCATCAGGAGTGGCTAATAAAGTAGGCACTTCTATAGCAGGCACTTGTGAGTCACAATTAGGAATAAAACTACAAATAGTTGAAGCTAAATCTTTTTGCTCTAATATTATATTATCAAGTGTTTGTATTAAATATTTACTATTTAGTTTAAAAGTAGTAGAATATTTATTTACAAAATCAGCCCTAGCTAAGTCTATTTCATCATATAATTGCTCTATACTGAAAGATTGATCGCTGATGTTACCAGATAATCCATCTGCCACTCTATTTCTAATACTACTAGCAAGTTCTAAAGAAGTCATAAAAATCTTATTTATGAAATATAATATAAAAGATAAGCCGAAAAACTAAGTAAAATAAAAAACCCCCTTAACTTAATAAGAGGGCTTAGTATATAGGTTGTTAGTATTCCTATTATGCGATAAAAGCAGCGCTTGTAGCAACAGAAGAACCATCAGCTAAAATTAATACTTCTGATGTTTCTTGAGCTAAAGTTAAAGGCGCAGCAGTTACAGTAGCAGTTAAATCAGCTAAAGCAGCAGCTCTTAAAATAGCAACAGCAGCTAATTTATCAGCAGCACCGTTAGCAGCCAAACAAGTCGCTTCATTCATCCAAAGAACGAACTCGTGAGTAGCTGGTAATGGACCGTGGTCTGCAGCGATAGTAGAGATTTTTTCTGTGTAAGGAGCAGAAACTTTAAAATATAAAGCACTATAAGTTCCTCTTAAATCAACTCTAGTATCAGCTGTATCAACTCCGTATGGATCAACATTTCCTGGAGTAGCCATTCTAATAGACTCTTCTAAGAATTTACCTAATCCTTCACCTTCGAAAGCAGTAGCAACAGTTGCGTTTAAAGCTAAAGCTACCCAATTTTGAGAACCAATTCCTTGCGCACTTCTTCTGATTTCAACTCTTTTAAAAGAAACTGATTCGTATCCAGATAAAGTAGTTAAACGGATATCAGCTGCACCATTAGATGCTACTGAAAAAGGAAAAGCAGCAGTTGGGAATTCAGCAATAAAGTCAGTGTAAGCAGTAACTAAAGCTGTACGAATATCAGCAGCAGCAACAGCAGCTAAAGGCTTAGTTGTTAAAGAAAAAGTTCTTGTTCTTCCTAATTTAGAAGCAACTGCTAATTCTGATTGGTAGCGAGTAGTATCTACTTCAACTCTCAACTCAACAACTTCACCAATAGCAATACCTGCAGGAGCAGTTACAGTAAAGTCTTTACTTTCGTTAACAGCAGCTCTACCTCTACGTAATTGGATATCAGTAATAGCTGATAATTCGAAGTGTCCGAAACCTTCGATTAATAATTTGTCTGTTGCAGCTACAGCAGCAGCAGTCGTTCTTTCAACACCTGCGCTAGAAAATACTCTTACGCTATCAGGAGTGTTGATAACTCTTTGTTTGTCAGATAATGTAAACATTTGTTTAATTAATTTTTTGTGTAACTTGTACCAGTGTAATTACACGGTTTATAAAAAAAGGAGCTGGTATCCCCTAAAACTACTGTAATATTACAATTTTATTTTAATATATAAGGTAAATTATCACGTAGTGCTTTGATTTACTTGAACATGTGTATTTAATCTAGGATCAGAACTGTTCTCTAAAATTAATTTTACAACTCTTTTGATAATTTCGTTGCAAACATACTCTGGAAATTCTAATACCGCAGACGTATCTACTGGTACGTCTCTTTGACCTACAGTAAGATTAACTACTTCTGGTTTTTTTAAATAATCTAAACTTACTTCAGTAATGTTAAATTTTTTACTGTCACCATAATAAAAAGTTAAATTAGGTAAAACAGAACCGGCAGAGCCATCTGTAAAATCATGAAATACTCTACTTGCACTTGGCTTTAAATAAGCATTGTTTATAATACCGTTTGCAGTATGACTATTTAATTTTTTAGATGGTTTAGTGTCTTCATGTCCTTTTGGGTAGCATTTATAAGGGAATTTAGCAACTGTAGTTACGTTAGTTCCTACCATATGCCAATAATTATCAGGTGCTGGAAATTTAATAAAATCTGAACTATACCTTTTACCTGTAGTAATGTTTAAAATTACTGCAGGGTTAGAAGAATAATAGCCTGTATTATTAGAAATAATAAAGGTATTAGGTACAATTAATGGGCTGATATCATCCGTTATTTGTTGGCTTACTTGAAATTTATTATATCTTTCATTTATATACTCTTGAATACCTTTATTAATAAAATAATTATAATCATCAAGATGTAAAGAAGGGGCTTTTGCCTTCCTTAATTCTCTTAATATATTTTCATAAGCCCCTTTTACAGTCATTTTAATTACGTTTTAATTATTTTCCCTCTTCTAATTTCTTTTTTCTTGCTTCTTGAGCTAATTCAATAGGAGTTTGTTTTTTCTCTGTAGTTGGTTTAGCTATAGCTTTTTTAGAATTATAATAATCAGGATCTACATCTCTTTCTAATAACTCTAAAATATCTTCATTTTGTTGTAAAAAAGCAATAGCTGACTCATCAGATAACCCTAAAATAGTAGTACCATATTTAATTACTCTTGTTTCTGGGTCTTCAATAATGAAACGTGCTTTTTTAGCTTTTAAATACAACAAATTAATTTTCATTGATTTATCTCTATAAATACGTTCAATAGTCTTAGGTTCTGTTTTTGCTTTTTCTAATAAAAACTCTTCAACAGTATCTGGATTTTCACCTTCCATATCAAAACCTAATAACAAAGCTCTATTAACATGGTTAGATCGAGGATCATTAATAACTAATTCCATAGCTTTAAAAATGTCCATTGACTTTTTGTTTTTAATCTGAGACTCTCTACCTTCGATATGAACATAGAATAAAGCTTTAGAAGATTGAGCTTCCTCAAAAGACATAGCTATTTCCGGACAATGCTTTAACCATTGCCATGTTATTTTATCTACTTCCGTATTTAAATCTAAAATCAAACCGTCTTTTAAAACTAATTTAGTATTTAAATGCGGGTCTACTTTATTACCCACTGTTACATAATATTCTCTGGCTTCTTTATCTCGATCAGATAATCTTTCTACACCAGCCCACCAGTTTGTCATAGGGTCATATGCTGGTTGTACAGTATGTTTAGTAGTTTTGTAAACCGCTTTAATTTCTATAACTCTATCTGTTACAGTTCCATTTTCTAATTGTTCAATTTCTGTTATCATATTTACATATTTTATTATTATGGTATAATATACTTAATATTTTTTAAAAAATAAGGGGAATAAAATAAAAAGGGCAGCCTAAGCTACCCTCTTTTGTATTTTTTATTTCACTGCTAATTAAGCGATTCTTGCTTCTTGTACAATGAAAGATTTGTAAGGATTGAATACAACAGCTCCAGAGTATCCTAATAAGTGGTATTCTGAACCGTGAACTCCTGTAGAAACTTCTCCTGAAGTTTTTCCGTCAGCTCCACCCATTCCATGTAAGTTACCAGAAATCATTTCTGATCCTTCTAATGTGAACGTAGCAACGTTTGGACGTCCTGAAGATAAATCAGCACCAGTATCTAAGAAAATACCGTATCCACCTTCTGGGTACTCTTGAGAAAGTACTCTATCTGGCATAAAAGAGATAGTGTTTCCTTGGAAGTGGTAAGTATCAAACTCAGCACCAACTTTAACTTTTCCACCAGCTGCTTTAGAGTAGAAGTATGCTCCATCTGCTGAAGATTGGAAACGTAATTCAGAACTCATCAATTTACCAACTTGGTCGTAGAAACGCTCGTTACAAATAACTGCGTAAATGTTTCCTGTTGGAGCATCAGATTTTTCACGCATAGTAGCTAATACGTCATCTAATACGTCGATAGTCAAGATAGAGTAAGAGAATTTATCACAGTATCTTTCGATTTGTGGAATAACTCCGTCTCCCATTGGAATATCGCGTCCATGATCATCTTGATCTAAACATTTACCGTTAACATCGTAGTTAGTTTCAGAGAACAAACAGTTTTGCTCACGAGAAATTAAGAAAGTATCTAAACATTCTTTCTCTTTTTTATTCATCTTGTAATAAGAAGAAGAATCTTTACTATCTTTTCCAGTTTGGATATAAATATCTTCCATCATTGCGAAATCAGCTGACCAAGAAGTAGAAGCTCTTTGACGAGATAAGTAGTTACGGTGAGTTTCAGTGTTAGAAATCCACTTAGTATAACCTCTTTCAGATAATTCTGGGTGGTAATTTGAACGATAACGAGTATCTTTACCAGCAGCAGCATAAGCAGTGTTGATAGTCTTAGACATATCATTACCAACTAATACCACTTTGTATTCCCAACGAGATTGAGATAATTTCTTAGGAGTAGAAACAACGAATAATTGTTGTTTATTATCCAATGTGAAAGTATCGTTTTTATCGTAGTATCTTTCAGCTAAGATAATAGACTCTACGTTTTTGTTAGCTCCATCTCCAGAAATAGAACCCACGATTCTTACTTTTTTAATAAAGTTTACGTCGATATTCCACTCAATAACCATAGAGTTAATTGGTGTGAAAGATCCTGAACCTTTTTTAGGGTTGTAATAAACGTTTTTTAACGCGTCTGTCAACGTAGCTAAAGCTAGTTGTTTGTACATAGTAACTACAGTACCTAATTTATGAGGCTTAGCTCCTAATAAAGTACCGAAATTTTGTACAGTTTTTGTGTCGCCTAGATGCTGAACGACTGAATTTCTGTCTACAATTTTCATTTTGCTTTTGTTTTGTGGATGGTAGTGCCACCCTTTGTTTATAATTAATTAATACTTCCTTAAATTAAAAGATTTTTAAACTTTAAGGGAAAATTTAAAAATCACTGTGTAAATCATCTAAATCTACAAAATTTTCTTTTCTAATAGGTTCTTCTTTACTAGACCCTGAAGTGCTATTGTTATTTATACTCCCACTTATTGGTCTAGAAGGCATACCATTTAAAGCTTCATTTTTACCGTTTTGATAAGCTTTAGCAATTTCTTTTTTATAATATTGTTCTAAATTGTCGAAATAAGCTTCTCCATTTTTATACATCCAAGCAGCTTTAAATAAAGTTTTAGGATCAGAAAAAACTTCTTCCATAAATAAAGAGTCTCCATATTCATTAGTCTCTAGTAAATCATGTAAGATATTATTTTTATCTTCATCACTAACTTTAAAACCGGCAATATCGTTAATATCTTGTACTACGGTTACAATAGTAGACCTTTGTTCTTCCAACATATTATTGAACTCTTCTTGTTGTTGTAATTCTACGGTTCTATTAATTTCTTCTTGTTGTTTTGTAAATTGCTCTCTTAGGCGATTTACATTTTTTTCATACAATTTACTCTCTTTCTGCCTAGTAAGTTCTTCCGCTAAATCTTCTTCTGAAGCTTCTGGGTCACTTTCTTTTAGCCATCTCATCATAACTGCATCGTCAGCCATACTAGAAAAATCTGTAGAGTTAGATTCGTTAAAAGCTAAAATTTGCTCTACCCTTGCTTGTGCTAACGATTCAATAGATTGTTGTAGAGGTTGGTCTTGCTGTCTTAACCAGTTAATTAAACCTATTTCCTCTTCATCTAAACCATATTTAGACTCAATATCTGGAGAAGATGTAGCAGATAAATCTTGTAAAATATTGAATTTTTCTGATTCTGTTAACTCATTAAAATGTTTAGCCTCACCATCTTCAAAGTTAATCATACCCCCTACAATCCCATACTTAGATAAAAATTGTTCAATACCTGGTGTATTATCATCTACTTGAGACTCTCCTTCAGCTCCTATTTGGCTTCTGTCTGAACTTGTTTGGTCACTTTGACTATCTTTTTCATTGCTTGCACTAGTTTCAGAGGCACTTTGCCCTTCGGCTGTTTTTTCAGTTCCTTCTGTGCTTTCTGCATTTACTTCAGATGTAAATTGCGTTCCTTCTTGTGTTCCTTCTTGAGCGTCATCATCGTTATGTAATGCGTCAAGGTTTAATTCTTCACTCATATTATCTTATTTATTTGTTATTAACTTTCTTATTATAAAGAAAAAATTTTAATCTTTCTAGTTAGTTTGTACTGTCACTAGCAACCCTTAAATAAAATTTACCATTTATAATAGTTCCAAACCAAACTTGTTTCTTACCTGCTGTTACAGTATAAGAGTTTGTGGTATTAGCCGGATCATCTAAAAATACATACTCAGGAGAAAAGTTAAAAACTTTGTCTAAAGTATTATTAGAATTATCTAAAACAAAACTATGTAAACTTCTATTTTCAGCTTTAGTAGGATAAGTAAAACTTACCGGCAATCCATTACCTATAGGTGAAATATAATGTATATAAGAATGGTCATGCATTAGATTAGGAGTAATAACTGAACTATTATCTGTGATTAATATCTGTCTGCTATCTGTGTCAGGTTTGTTAAAAATCTGCATAGCTCTAGGATTCCTAGTTGATTGTCCTAGTATAGTGTTATTTAATTGCGTGTTTGGCATAATATATTTATTTAAAATTTTCTTTATTGGTAAATTCCGCTGCCTGTATTCCAAGGACTACTACCTAAACTAGTCGGAGTTCCTGTTGGAGGTACGTAAGGACTTCTACCAGGAATTCCTGTGGGTGGTACGTAAGGACTTACTGTGGGTGGAGCAGGATTAACATGATAATTAGTTTTATCTATTGTTTTGTTTCTTACTTTTTTACAAGGGTTTTTATCTATGGCTTCTCTTAAGCACATTAATAAAGCCTCGTCTTCTCTAGGATTACTATGATCGTTGTTTTCAAAATAATCAATAATCCCAGAAATAATTATAGCTTGAGCATATAATTTATCTAGATATTTAGAAGCCCCCATATAAGGTTCTTGCTGGGCTAAATTAAATTGT
>Ga0208898_1000248_pt1 | contig 43617 bp, 37 predicted proteins | sample VirMetDEL_Mar_4_FD_184513 | JGI IMG/M metagenome (GOLD analysis project Ga0208898, IMG submission 184513) | Aqueous microbial communities from the Delaware River and Bay under freshwater to marine salinity gradient to study organic matter... | ecosystem: Environmental > Aquatic > Marine >... | reverse complement strand
GTGGTCGCGTTCATGGCTCTCGTGTTTGGTTGTTTTTGGCGAAATTATTGATCACCAAGGGCCATGAACGTTCCCTTCTTTCGTTAACTAATTGTTATTTATATCAAATTTGTGGGGATGCCTCAGGATCAGATGAAAATCTATTTAGCTAATTAACCAAACAAAAACTCAACCCCAAACACCCTTATCTTTAAAAAAGCTCCCAAGCTCACACTTACGTAAAACCTTAAGAACGTCATTTAAATCTATTTCCACCCCACTTCTTACCCATCAAATATCTTCCACGGCTCTGTACATTGCGCTTTGAGCTAAACGGTATGTGACTTTCTCGTTGTAGTAGGTGCATTGTCTAAAGCTATCCGTTCCGCTGGCGTTGATGTTGATCCGCCCGCAAACCCAGGTACTGCCGTCGGCGTATGAGACACACCGGGGTTTTGGGTAAATGCATTATGCGTATGCATTCTATCTGTATCTCCAGTATGAGTCCAAGGCGTCTGCGTATAGGTATTTTTCTCATTATCATATGTTCTCGTACATGTTTCATGACGACGAGATACAGATAAACTTCGGTTCTGACTTCCGGCCGGTGTAAATTCCCGTCGTTGATTAAGCGTCTGAGTGATTTGTCTCACCTCAAACCGTTCCTTTTCTGGCGCTTTTTCTTTCTTGATGATTGGAGCACCACTGCCCCATGAGCCTTGTAGATTCATATTTTTTACCCTCAGTTGTTATATGCCACGTTGTACCGCCTATAAACATTCCCTGCACTGTTACTACCAAGTTTAAAGTGCGCATAGCACTGTCGCGGGACCAGCCAATAGTTGCGGTGCCTGTCCTTCTTGATATTGTGATATTGGGGTCAGATCAAGAAACTAAAGATAGCCCAGTACTCGTTTCACCATATGATGTATGGATGTTTGAGCACCTCTATCCTAGTAGAAATAGTTTTTGATCTGACACCACAATATCTTCGCTCTTTATTTCTAGTTAGACATTCTGGCCCGAAGTATGAGCTGCTTGAATTGCTTGCCCACCTGCCGACTGGCCCCGTACACTTGTTACGACTCCTGTCGTTACAGAGTAGTGATATGAATTATGTGTCCCTGGGTTCGGACCTGGTGTAAAATGTGATTCAGTGATACTGCCTGACCTGTGCCTTGTCATTTGGGCGACATCGCCATTAGGCCTAGTTTGTTGGTATCCGATATCAGCATCTTGGAGGTTCCTCCCCCCCCTGTTTACATTAGCTCGAAATGCTTGGACACCAACACGTGTAGGGTGTGAATTGGGTGCTAAATGATCATATGCACTCATATTAGACATTGACTGTTTCCTCTTAATCTCAATTAATATAAGTCAACTAAGGGGGTAGAGTAATACATCTACCATACCCATCTGTTGCTTCCACCGAAATTTGGTAACGGATAAAAAATTGCAAGTTTGGGGTCAGCTCTGACAATATTTTGATATTTTCTAGACAATTCAAAAAACGCCATTTTCATCTCTAAAAACCTTCAGTTCTCAACAACACTTCGAAGTTTCGTGATCTGCCCCTAATTTTCACTTTCATTAGTTTTGCAATAAGATTGCCAATTTAAGAATTCGGCATAAAAAAATAAAAATCTTTATTTTTCAATATACTAAAAACAAAACCGCTCTAACTTTATTCTATTGGTTGGGTTGTTCTTTACCCAATTGGGTTGGATCAATTCCCTCCCTGTCCTTCAATGCCCATGATTTCAAACACGTTGATCTGACCACCTTTTAGTAGAAAAATCTCTCGATACAGTTCTGGTGCGCTGAGTTTTCCCCAGTCGCAGGCGGTATAAATAAGGTAAGGCACCATGGAGTGTGGGTCGTCTTTGATTAGGAAGTCAGCCGCCCTGCGCAGAGATGCAAAAGCGTCATCACGGGTGAGCAGAGCACCATTAGACCTTTCTCCATTACCTCCTTCTCCATCACCTCCGCCACCGTTATTATGGACTGCGCCATTCTCAGACTCCCCATCGCCATTCATATCAGCACCATTATCTTCGCCTATTAACTGACTACTAAAAGACACACCTCGACGAGTAAGCTCTTGATGTAAAGTGTCGTTTATTTGATGCAAAACGCCTTTGATATCACTAAAGCTTGGACTCGCATCACCACAACAGTCGTCTAACCATTTTTGTAGCCGCTCTAATGATTGCAATGCATCCTCTAATTGGCTAATAAGAGCCAAAAAATACTCTGTATCGGTAGCGGCCAAACGTTGTTTAAAATCTTGGCTGGTTGGGCCTTTCCAAGGCGATTTGAGTTGATTTTGTTTTTTCAATTTTTCAAAATGTTGGGCATTTTCCCAATCATTCCAGCTCAGTTCTTCACCATCTAGATTCGTTTCAGTCATGGCTAAACTTTTAATAATGGGAGTGAGTTTGTCGTTGATCCAGTTAAGAGGGTTGGTTCGAAACTCCAGGTCGCCATCTAGCATTTTCGGGTGCATGTCTGCCCAATAGATTTCGCACATTTGTTGTATTAATAAAGCCGCTGGGGCGATGCCTCCTATACCTTCTAAATGCAAATTCGCTTCAAACAGCCAAATACCTAGCTGTAAATCTTTGCTTTTTTCAGCCAAGGCATTAAGAGCAATATTTTTAACTTGCGACCAGTCGGCGGTTTTAAATTCATAGGTCCAAACCCCCATCGGCAAAGTCGGATCGTCGGCCTTACGGGCTTCTTTAATACTAGAATACACACCATTATGGCGTACCGACGCACCCACCCTTTCCTCTCCTATTGGCGCCATTAATTGGGTGAGCGTATAGCCCATGTGAAATTGCATGTAGGCATCGGGGGAATGGGTAGCCGCTTCAAATCTCATAATGGGGTCCTATTTTAATCCTGTCACTATTCAGTATTTGATCATTGGTTATTTAACTATTAATCATTTAACCCCGGCGCCTGAGTGGGAAAATGGCGCGGTAAAACAATGGCATGCTGCTCACCTTTGTCATCACTAACAAACGCTTGTACCAATAAGTTTGATCGACTGACATACGCGGGTTCTTCGAGATACACTCGCTCACCTTTTACCCCCACAGGGACGTAAAACGACAACATACTCTCATTGTCTAATTCAGCAGAATCGCTAGCGTATAACGTCAGCCACTCAAACAACCCCCACGGACCTCGACTGACAAAACTTGCGGTTAATGCTTTTGCTGTCCCCAATTGAATACCGGGTAAGCCAATGGGCAAATAGGCTGAGCCAGTCGCCCAGCGCAAATCCAATTGCATGCGACTGCCGGGTGACCAAATGATAGTGTTATTGCCATTAGGGAAAAGCGCCTGTGTTCGACCACTTTGTAAGACCCATTCAATAATCTGATTACTGCCTTCTGAAGCCTTTAATAAATCACCTTGGGCGTCAAAAGTGACCTGCATGTGAACTTGCCACTGTTTATTCTTGGCTTGCCAAGTTTGAGCGAAGAAATCATCGATCACATTCATCTGCTCGATAAATTCACGCCAAGACGCTGGAATACTGCCGTCTTTTTGGTTTTGTTTATCCAGATCAGCTAAGAGATTTTCTGACTTTTCATGGTAGTCTTTGAGAAACGCCTGCAACGCTTTCGAGTTCAAATCCTGGTTACCGGCTTGGTGTATCTCAGCAAATGGATACCGACCAGCAACCTCTTGGTTGAAGCGTTCAGCTAAATATGTATAGCGTGCAACTAGGGCTTTTTTATCGGCACTGCTACAATGCAAACCAACCTGCTGCTCTATTTGTTCACGACGTTTAGCAAACCAACTTCCAGAACTGTGTGTTGCATCAAAATATTCACTCTGTGGGCATTGGCTATTGGAAATATCGGCCAGTTTTTGAGTGACCAGATCATTCAATAAGACAACCTGATTATTAGGCTCACCACGCTCAAAGCGCCCTAAATCTTGCAAAGTAGCCATCCATATTTGTACTTTAGGATCGCTTAACCCTGTGTCACTGTTTTGCAAGTATTGCAATAATGGCTGAGCATAATTAAACGCAAAATAGCTCATTTTTTGCTGCTGATTGGTCAAATAAAGTTCAGCCTGCTTATCATCCTGAATGTTAAACATCGCCTGAGCAAAATCTGGCTTTTGCCATTGAGGAAAAGGCAAAGGCTGATAGAGTTGATAATCACTCACCAGCCTGTCCAATTGAGTCAGCTGCTGCAAAATGAACTTCTGCACTTGTTGGTTAAGCCTTAAAACATTGCTGGTATCACCAAGTTGTTGAAGAAGTATCTGAATTTGTAACAGGAGCTCTTGAACCTGCTTAAAACTATTCACGGCGTCTGCGACACTTCTTTCACGATAATCAATAAGATCATTGACTGGTTTTGGCGCTTTTATGCGTTGGGCAGGTCGTATCATGGCTGCACTTAATAAGCGCTCTGTGACTTGTTGTAAACGCACATCCAAGGCACTGTTAAATAACGCAGTGTCTCCATGCTCATCAGTGAATTGTTGATAATTCACTAAAACATCAATCAGTTGTTGCAAAGGCGCTTGCTGCCATTGATCAACACCTTCAGATGAATCTATCACCGGAGGATAGCTGTCTTTTACAAAAGACAGCTCTGTAATAGCCTCGACCTTTTCGGCTAATTTTTGCAGTTCAGGTGTTTTTATCAATAGCCCTTTGGGGCCAAACTCAAACAACGCCCCAAAAGGAGCAAAACTTAACTCGGCAAAGCTTTCTCGCACGATTTGATCACACGATTGTGGCGAAAAGCGCTCGGCTAATTGCTCTAATTGACGACTGTCAAAACCATGCACTACCAATTCCTGGCGTAATGTATTCATTTGTTCGGCAATGCGGCCACAAGGACTAGTGCTGTTCGAGTTTGCAAGCCAATCATTGCTTGTCTTGACGGTCCATTGCCTTAACTTTTTATAATCTTGGATGACCGTAGACGCAGGCAAACGCCGATCTCTCGCCATCCAAACAGTCTGGGCATTGAAGGCTTCTAGTGGTGCTAGGGGAATATTTTCAGCATGTTGCAATAAAGCAATTTGTAGCTCGCCTGTGAGCGTTTCTAAAAATTGCGTACTAAGCTGACGGCTTACTAAGGATTCGTCGTTACGCATCCAACTAGGACTGTACTCGGCTCGACGTACCGCCCCAACAATAAGGTCACTGGCAAAATTAATACTATTGGGTACCGGGTTGTCATACAGATAATTAAGTAACTTAGCTAATGCCGTACTTAACCCGCGATTATTTTTTAATGGACCTGCGAGCGTTTCAAATGATGCTTGCTCATTTTCAAATTCAATTAAATTTTGCTGGTAATCCTCTAGCTGTTGAGACAATGCCTGATAATTACCCACTGCCAAAGGGGTTTGTGTTGCCAACAGCAGAGCATCAGCTCTTTGCTTTAATCGGCACTCCAGAGCAATAAAAAGGTTTTTTTCGAGCAAATGCTGCGCTACCAATTGCTGTTTTTCTACCTCAATCATGTCCAACCAGGACAACGGCATAGATATCGTCAACAAGCGCTCACCAACATAACTCAAACCTTGCATAAGCCTAAAAGTATCGGCGCCTTGAGCACTACAATCTACCAACATAGAATGAAGTTGTTTGAGTTTATCTTGACTAAAAGTATTAAATTGAACGACACGAGTAACATCGAACACAAACAGCAAAGACATTACCAATGCAGTAGCTAAAACCCCAATCTGAAATTGTCGCAACACTTTATTATTAGAAAATCGACGTTTTTCTAATATGGAGCTAAGGTGTTTTTCTGCAAAGATTTTTTGTTGAAAAACATCTTCAATAAAGGCCGTTTTATCGTCTAACTGCCCACAAAAATAAATACCTCTAAGGGGTAAAGCCTCTTGTAAGCTGCTACGAACAAAAGTCGACGCCATCACTTTTGTAAGCGGCTGCTGCAAAGCTGAAAATTGGTGTATGTAGAGCATAAACCTGTCTATGTCGGCTATTTCTTCACCACCGGATGCCACTTGCAGCTGAGTAATTTGTAAAGACGCCAATAATTGCGTAAACGCTTCGTGTATCCACTCGACATTAAATGCGGTTTCTAGGCGATACGGATTTGACCAACCGATCATCTGCTGTTTAACCTTATCATCTTGTGCTTTCCAGAAAGCTGGAAAGCCTTCAATGCGATCACATTGCGTGATAAAGACATAAACAGGCAGCACAAAACCCGTCTTCTTTTGAGTTTTCCAAAGTTGTTGAAACAGCTGTTCGCCAAGCTCTTCTAAGGCTGCCGGCGCATCTGGATGCAATAGAGATTCTGCAGAAATACATAAAATAATCTTATCAAGGGCACGCTCTGGGCGATACCAATTGAGTTGCTCAAGGTTATCATCCAAGGTATCGATTGAAGACTCGATGACCACACCATGGTCAAAAAAATGCCACCCACTAGCCGCGGTTAATAAGCGCTTCTCTCTTGGTAACAATTGTGCCCGCTTACCTTGTTTAATAGATTGCACTAATTGGCTTTTACCGCTCTGTTCCTGACCAATGATAAGCGACCACTCTACTTGATAGCGCCATTCTCGTTGAGTTGTTAAATACTCTATCGCATTCACTGCGCGGCGTATTTGAGCCATACCAACGAGCTGGCGATAACTTTTCTTCTTATTTTTTGGTTTTTCTTTTCCTCTAAATTTTTTAATCAACCAAAGCACTGGCATACTAAAAAGATCAACCAGCCATGACATAAATCGAACCAAAGACTTGGTCATTAACATGAACCATTTAGAGCCTTTTTTAATCAACCATAATCCTACCCCAACGACAATGATCACTAATAAGATGAGGCCAATCATTTGCCAAAGAGGATCCTGCCAAATCGGTTTAAGCTGCTCAATCAAAGGGGATAATCGCGCCACAAGACTTTGATACAATCGCTCTACTTGCAGAGTAATACGATCAAATTTTGAAATCGATTGCTCTATCCAACGTATCATTCCAGTTAGGTCAGTAGCCATTTTTCAAGCCCCTGATTCAATAACAACCACACCACTGCGCCTATTAAAAAATACAGGCTAATACTGTAAACAGTCCAACGATACCAATTCGATAATGGGGCGAGACGCTGCTCATATTGTGACGCCATGCAATGTTCATAAGCTTGAACATGGATATACTGAGCAGCTATAGGTTGATGTTGAGTGATAATTTTAAATAACTTATGGCGATAGACTTTTAATATGGGCTCTTTATCGCGATAACGCCCAGCAAAGCCGAGTCGCAGCGCAAGCAAATATACGGCACACAGCTGTACTTCAAGTTGATCATATTTGCCATGGGCTAAAAGAGTATTTAAATGCCTATAAAAGGTACCACCAGCTGAGCAACTATCATAAAAATGCTCCTCTAATAATACCCGCTGCCAATAATCTCGCCCTGTCCAATCTAATTCAATAATAAATAATTCATCAGCAAGGGCTACCATAGCAAAACAAGCTTGATCTAATAACACTTGCTGCCTTTCAGTCAATTTATCTCGCCAATACAAACGCTTATCACCTAGCCATTGGCTCAGGTGTAAACTAATGGCGGTCGCCATTTCTTCGTCATTAGGCATAGCCTGAAGTTTCAGGATTTTTTTTGCTTCTAAGGCCAACTGGTCATGATTAATCCAACGCTTAACCATAGCAATCTGCTGATAAAACTGATTCATCAAATTAACAAGATTGAAGTCTGTTCTGGCCATCGTCATTCACCCTCTTTCAGTTTCACATCATGAGGAAGATGCAAAACAATGCGCTTCGGTTGCATTTGCTTTAGCTTGCCATTGGTGCAAGCTAACACTAAGGGTTGTCCGGATTTAACATACAAAGGGTCAACTGAAATATAAAATAAAACGTGTCCAGGCAAAACGGTAATGCCTGTAGCCTCATCATATTCAGTTCGCTCAACACTGGCGCCTAAAAGGCGTTTTATAGAAAGCTCTTTGTGTATTTTTCCTGACGCAATTCGACAATCTGTCATCCATTGAACTAAATCGGACTGTGTTTGTTGTTGGCGGGGTTTTAACTCAATAAGTAACTTATTTCGGCTCCATGCTTTATCAAAAGCAATGGAAAATACGCCGTCTTGGCTTTCTTCAAAGACTAAACTTGAGTAACGTAAGTTCACTTCTTCCAGTCGCTGTTCGATATACTGAATAGCAAATGCCAACCCACTACCACAATCTAAATGTAGATAAGGTGGTAATTTAGGAGGAATACGACTTGAATCCAACTCGCACATTGAACCAATCAATCGAGCTAATACTTGATACACCATCCAAGGGGAACTAACACCATTATCCACTATCAATTCCAGCTCCGCTAAATGCTGAACCATAGAGCGAATCCACAATCGATGTTGATCACTAACACGACTCCCCAACAGTTCTTCGCCATTTTCAGAAAAACCAGCTAAAAGTCGTGCTTTTTTACGAATCATAAAAGCCATATTTTGTAAACGAAGTTGAAGGGGGAAGCGCTCCATTCGAGCTTCTTCATAGGCTATAAAATTGTCGGCTTCTATACGTAACATCGGTGGGCAATAGGATGTTACTTGGTATTGTGCACTATCAATTTTACTGATTTCCAAAAGAGGTAAAGCAACGTATTGCTCTCGTACTCGATTGGAAACTTGCAATGACAGGATGGGCTGCAATCGTAAAACCTCAGTCTCCCCATCTCCTGTATTGTCGTCTTTCGCCAGTTCCCCGTCGACGACATTAAAACGCTGAATATCAGAGCTGCTACTTGCGCTACCAGATACGCGAATAGGTACGGTTAGCTGAATCTTTAATGCAACCTGATCGTCAAACTGCACGTCTTTTTTTAAATCAATCTGAATAGGAGCGTGCTCAGTGACGTCATAATTTATTTGAAGACCATCGGGCATAATAGCCCGTAGTTTTTTTAAATAAACCACGCCTTCTAATAACCTTGCCTCGTCAATAGCCATATTTATTATGCCCCAATGATAGGGAATATTTCGCATCAAGCTCTGCAATTGATTCTCCCAATAGATATGATTTTGCTGAAAATGTTGGGGAGATAACAACATTCCTTCATGCCAACAAACAGAAAGAGGCAAACTATCAAATTGGCTCATGGTTTATTTTCCTCAAGCAAATAATTTTGCCTGTTTAAAGTTATTTTCAGCACCTTGTATTGAGTAAGGTCTGCTTGATATTGACCATCTTGGTCAAGATAATTAGCGAAAAGATAAACAGAAACGGCATTAAAATAATTTTTTGGCAAAATCAAAACGTATTCTGCTGTGTATGGCACCACTTCCTGTTCACTGACAACTAAATTTTTCTGATAACGAAGTAATAATCTTTTTTTATTTATGAACCAATCTGGACCGCTTAACGCACTCAACACTTCCGCCGCCTTATCGTTAAAGACGAATACAATATCCAGTGCAACCGGTACATTATTATTACTGTCGACAGAAGACTGTATGTAGACAGACTCTAATAATGTCTTATCAAAATGATAGAAAGGCACAACTTTCGCCATGCCTTTATCAAGACTATTGCCAATGCTTGCAGCCGTCTCACAACCTGACAAAAAAAGTATTGATAACCAAAACACACCATAAAAGGCAATCTTCATGGTATACATTTAAAACACCGTAGCGATTAAAAAACGAATACGTTGCACTCGTTGAGTCCGAGCGATTAGTGCTGATCCGTAACCTAATCGATTCGTAATACCTAATTGAGCACTCAGCAAAGTGGCATTGTTTTCTGCCTGACTGTCTGGCAAACAAATAAATGTAATCAAACAATCCACTCGTCTTTCACTAATCCAAGCCAATAGATCTCGTAATTGATAATGAAAAATACCACCAGGAACTAATTCACTGATACGCTGCCTAGTCATCGGCCCCAATTCAAGCTCAAATACGGCTTGTTGGTCCCAAACTCTCTTTCCTAAAGCCGCTTCGCTACCTAGACGATGATTTTTTTTACCAAGACGAGAATGATCAGTCGATTGCACACTAAGCCAACGACCAATCAAACTATTCATCTTCACCACAGGCAACGCCAAGACAATTTCAAACAGTTTTCTAACGGTTGACAATGTCATGCGACAGTTCGCCAAATGACCGGATAACGCTAATAAAGTATCGTCATGTTGACCGTGTAAACTTCGCTGCGTTGAATAGTAATGACCACTTAACGCCAATAAAAACTCCCCTATAGTACTTTCACTCGCTTTACTATTAGTGAGGGTATAATTAGTTTGAGCGTGAATAACATAACGCAATGCGTGAATACGATTATTAAAAATATTTATAAAGGCGGCCATTGCCCCCTCCCCGTAATATTTATCTTCACGCATCATATCGGAAAATGGCTCAGCCAACGGTCCGTCTAGTCCAGTCAAGTTATAATAAGAACACTCAATTGTGTGTTTCTTACTTTTCAACCAGTTTGTAGGGCCTGCTTTGTTATTTTTTTCTTTTTGTCTCACTGTCTCTTTTAATAAAGCTGTCTCCATCATGTCTTCAGAAAATAACACTTTTCGTATTTCTCCTGGAGGAAGACTACGTTGCAAGGAACCCACAAACGTAATTTTTGCTGTCAGGGATTCTAGTACATCGTCTTCACCCACCTTCATACCAAGTAGCAAATGCGCTAGCTGATGAAATGACCAACCAGCATCAGATTGGGTATAAAGCTGAGCTACAGAATAACCTTTTCGCCAATGCGTGGTTGCCATTGATGCCACACTCCTTCGCGTTGATCACTAATCAATTGCAGCTGTACGAAATGATTCAGTGTTGTATATAAACCGAAAAAATAGCTCAGTACGCTACCCAACAATAACGGGTTAGCATCGGAAAAATAATCTTCATTTATTTCCAATGAGATTTGATTGCCCCGACAATGTCCACGCCACATATCACCACCAATTCGCCTTGTCACCATTTGTGATGACATACTGACCAACCCTTCCAATTGTCGATTATGGGATGGAGACAAGGGATCACAATACAAACGTAGAATTTGTTTTAACAACGCCAAACGCTCATTGCCCGAGCCAAGGGCATCCAAGTTAAGCGACAATTGTGATAATAATTTTATATTGTTTTTACCTACTAAACTGGCACCTTTAAACTTAGTAGGTATGCCTAAAATAGAGGCGTTCAACATAGGACCTGAGCCAACTAACTGTAAGTTCTGTCCCTCACGAAGCGCCTCAGGCAAACGTCTATTATTACAAAGTCCTTGAACAATAAGAGTCTGATCGACGGGTTGACTGGGAGAGAAATCTGGATCGTAGATGGATAAAAAAGTGTCACATCCACGCTCTCCTGGTGTTAATAATCCAGATAGCCGCGTAACATAGTATTGATTAACATTACCTTTTCCATTGGGGCCTAACCATGAACTCAGCACTTGACTTCGCCCATTAAAAGAAATGCTTTTCACTTCCGTTATACTGTGTACTTCTCCTTGTAAATAATGCCTTTCATCTGCTAAAAGGCGATACTCATGTTGATTATGCTGAAGTTGAATAGGTTTGAATGTTTTTTCATATAGGTTTATTGCAGGAAAGCAATTTAACCTAAAGCAGCGTTTGTGTAGATAAATTGCATTTGCAGATTGTTCTAGTAAAAAAAGTATTTCAAAACTGTTCTGTGCATGACGAAGTACGCCACTATGATGCAATTCGGCTATATCTAAAAAATAAAATTTTTCCACAAAAGCAAAATATTCTTGTAATAATCTATAAGCTCGTTGACTACCAGCATCATCAGGTAAGACATTTTGATCATCATCAAAACCTTGCCATTTCAACACTTTCGATAAAGGGCAAGTGTCACTGTCCAATCGAGTCACTTTATCACCGATTCGTACAGCAACGCCTATTAAATCATCATTTAATAGTTTAAAAATTTTCGCTCTTTGCTCAATATCAGCAATATAAAAACGTAAATGTTCAATGGGATAATCTTGTATTGACTCTGTACCTATATTAGAAACTGTTAATGAAATTACCGATTGAAGATCGCGTCCAGGTGAGATATTTAGCTCGTCTAATCCAGAGAATAAATTTTTTGGCAATACCTCTGTTTTAATAATATCCAATGGCCATAATTGTGTGTGATAACAATTCTCAAATCGACATTCGATTTTTTCTTTTTGACCACTAATTCCTGTACGTGAAGCCGTGCCAATAAATTGTCGACCTTTATCGAAATTATAACCATTGATAAAATTTGCACCATCAGCTTCTACGTTCGCTTGCAATACCACCATACATGGTAGCGAGCGCACTAAATTCGGGTAAAGACTATGTAATAATTGATTTGGTATCTGATCTCTCTGTTGCTCTAAATCAGCGCGCAACCGCCCTGTCATAAAAGCAAAAGACTGAATCAATTGTTCTACATGTGGATCGTCTGAACGACCAGCACTCAATTTCAATTCTGCCGCAACATCAGGGTAAGTATGACTAAAGGACTCTACCGATTGACGTAGATAACGCATTTCTTGTTGGAAAAAGGGATAATTTTGAGACATAAACTTTCTATCCTGTATCTAAAATACGTCCAGTATTCAGCAGAAAAACACTGTAAAAAAATACAGCGTCTCCTTCGTCATTTTTTACTTTTCATCCAAAAATAAAACCCTGCTCAAAACGTTCATTTTCTAACTCAATTTTTAACTGACAACGGGACCGCTGATTGCTAATACCTATGTTTAATACCCAAATATTTTTGATCCGCGGTTCAAATACTTTTAATACTTGAACAATATCCTTTTGAAACTGAGTAATTTGTCCCTGATTATCTAAGGACTGATCCACGACAGCAGTCAATCCATTGCGATATATACCTTCCATGGTAGATATCGAACGATGACTATTGCCATCAACACCTGCATCTAAAAATCCGCCAAAGTTTAAAATATATTCTACGTTTTTTATAACAGACTCTTGGGTGCTGATTGTTTGTCCAGCATGAGTAATTTTTTCAAAAAAAGCTTTTGCCATTTTTGACATTACCCTAGCTTGATAAAGCCGCAATAGGACGATTTTTAGCCACACTCCAAGCAGCGGCCGAGAAACCACCTTGGTTCCCAACATTGGCACCTTGCACTTGATGATGCCAACCTATTTCCGTAAAGTTCAACTTAAACTGCTCAGTGGGCATGTCATTGGGATGAGATTGGAAATCAATTTCGCTAATCAATGCGAGACGCAATTCAAAGCGCATAATGATATTAAACTGATCTCCTGAGTTACGTAGCACCCAGATAATCGTCGGTGTACCACCAACCACATCGAGCGTTTTTGCCCTCAGACAAAAGTCATACATTTTAGGAGACGTCTGATCCACGTATTTCACACACGTGAAATCCGTAATCATAGGACGTCCCGATGTTCGAGCATTATTACTCACATCTGTTGTAATCTGTTGTTTAATGCCCTGATTGATAGACACAAGCTCTACACAGTTAGTCCAATCAAATTGTGCACCACCCGCATTCGCCTTTAATTCGCTCCATGCTGGGCCATCACCTTCGCCAGCAGCACCGTCTATAAGCGAACCAACTCCCGTCGCATCGGTATTGGTTCCATTAAAATTGGGAACGCCAAATTGCAATAGTATTAAATCCATGATCCCTATCTCTCTTAAGTAGTTAATGTATTAATTTCAAGGGTTAAGGTAACTCCGCCACCAAACGAATAGACGTCGTTAACTCTTCCAGTTGAAAATGCGGACGCAAAAATACAATAGAACGGTAGCTTCCAGGCTTACCAGGTACATCCGTCACTTCAATCCGTGATTCCCTGAGCGGATAACTCGCTTTCATTTCTTGCGGAGCACTATCGTCAACCAACACATAATTACTAATCCAGTTATTAAGATAATCAGAGACGCCTTCTTTGGTGGTAAAACTACCCACTTTGTCACGCATAATGACCTTAATGTAATGGGCAAAACGAGAGGCATTCAATACATAAGGCAGCATAGTAGAAATTCGTGCATTCGCATTGGCGGCATCAGTATTGTACTTTTGTGGCTGCCCTGTCGTTTGCCCACCAAAAAATGCCGCCTTATCGCTGCCTTTGCAGTGCAGAATCGCCATAAAGCCTAAATCGTTCAGCTCTTTTTCACGGCGATCGGTAATTGATACCTGAGTGGGACAAGTTAACTTGATATCACCTGCGGGTGTTTTAAAGGTATGAGCTGGCAAACCCTCGACTAATCCGCCGCCTTCTACGCCACGAATCGCAGCCAACCAACCGAATTTTGAGTAAGCATTGGTAATTCGCTGAGCGAGCACAAAAGCAGGATTACCCCATAAATATTTATGTGCATCCGATCCATCCACGTCCTCAATGAAATCAAAGCCTTCTGCAACCACAGTGTCGGGACCATAAGGTAGACGTAATAGGACTTTAGGTAGGGTTAAGGACACGTAACGAGCGTCTTCACTACTGCGGAAACTACGCCATTTTATTAACTCAGCACTTTCAAAAATCTTACTTAAATCTCTGGGTTGAGAAAGCGTAAAGAAATCTTCCATATCAAAGAGTTTTGCATAAGCAGATGAAATAAATGGAGCATGAGCTGACGAGGCAACACCAGAAATTTTTTCCAATAACTCTATGTCTTCTGGATGACGACCAAATTCGTAATCACCTACCAAGAAAGAGAAAGGATCACCACCATATGTACCAAATTCCTCTTCGTAGATTTTTTTGAACAAAGCACTTTGATCAAATTCCACCGCTTTTTGCAGATCTTTAAGCAAGTCACGTTTAGAAATATTCAAAAGACGAATCTTTAAAGAGGTGCCAGTCTCGGTATTCTTAACTAGAAAATGCAGACCACGCCAAGTCGCCTCCAATGCTTGAAATTCAGGAGCATGCATCACCAAATTAATCTGATTGGTCAATTGATTGTCAATTTCAGCAATTTTGTCTCCCATCAAATCACTGGCGTATCGCCCATTCAATTTTGCAACATCCTCCAATATCGAAATTGAAAATTCTCCAATAAGCTCTAAAGCGTAGGGAATTTGACTTTCATCTAGGGCCATACGGCCTTGTTTCAACATGCGGTTAATGAGATCTGTTGGTACCAACGTAGACCACTGTTCAGTCGCAGCAAAGAGATCCTTAAGCTCTTTTTGTAGCGTCTCATCAGCTAATATTTCCGCAAGGATGCCGTCTAGAGGATCATTACCATCTAGCTTAGCCATCATATCTCGTATTCGATTTCTCGATTCATAACGTTTATTAGTTACATCTATTTGCTTAACTAAACTAATAGGCTCAAAGGCATCGATACTGTTGAACAACAACTCAATATTAAGCGGCCCAGCACTTGTATCAAAGACGTTATCAACCTTATACACTAGTCGAACAGCATTACCGATCATCACATCGTTAAAGTTGTCACGATCTATTTCGACAAAAACTCGCTCTTTAACTGGAGGTAACAATACCGCTGGCATACCAGATAAATCAGCTAGCACCCCTACGATCAAAGGCAATTCACGTCGAACAATTGCATCACCTATTTCGACATCATATGTGATGTGTACTCTTGGTGATCTCACCCTGGATAATTTTTTCTGATTACTTTCCAAAATTTAATCTCCAACTTTCAAGTGAATAAATTGAATTACTGTCAGTTATTTATCATTTAGCCTGAAGTAGGTTTGGTTATTCCGAGTTATCGAACTTACCTCACCCTGTAATTCTAAAATTTTTAAAGCATTATCTACCGCCGCCATAGAATCAATTATTTTCTGTTGCTTTACCCACCAATCAGTGATTCCTAAAACAGTATCCTCACTATTTGGATGTTCCTTCAAATAATTCTTAATCAATCGAGCTACATCTGTTTGATAGTAGTAACTTATGCTCATCAGATTCGTCTCATTACATTTGTGATTTACCTTTAAAGCATAATGAATGCCAACTCTAAATTAAATTTAAACCATTGATTTTAAATAAAAATTTAAAAGCCACCATAATTTATAATAATTTAAACACCCATCAGGGTTATAAATACCCCAGGTTAAGTGGGTATAAAAAAACCAATCAGTGCCAAAAAAAAGGCCGTGCTTTAAGCACGGCCTTTTTTTGAAAAAATACATCAGTAGAGATGAATTTCATTACTTTTTATATGGTACTTTTTAACTAGCTTTCCAAACGCCCTTCTTTCCTTACCACATAAATTTGCTGCCTTTGTTACATTGCCATTAGTCAGAACAAGTAATCTAGATACAAATTTCGCCTCAAATTTTTCAATCGCTACACGTTTTGCACTTGAAAAAATCAAATCTACGTCCTGAATATTACCATTTTCATCAAATTCTTTTACGGCGATGTCATCGTACAAGCTACTGTGCTTAGGTTTATCATTCTCTTGTCGAATTAGAGAAGTAGATGATTTTTCGATTTCCGTAGTATCTAACAACTCACCATTTGCCAACAGATAATAGCGATGTACACTGTTCTCCAACTCCCTAATGTTGCCAGGCCAATGATGAGAGTAAAACCAATTCAATAATCTGTCACTAGCGCCTGTTTTATTTAATCCATACTGTGAATTAAGTTTTTCGATAAAGTGCTCTACTAGCAAAGCAATATCCTCTTTACGATCTCTCAGCGCAGGCACCTTTATAGATAAGATAAACAACCTAAAATATAAGTCTTGTCGAAAGTCATGATTTTCAATTTTAAGCTCAAGATCACAGTTGGCTGCCGCGATGAACCTAACATTTGTCTTTAATACTTCATTTGAGCCAATCGGTCTAAACTCTGACTCTTGTAATACTCTCAGCAATGCAGCTTGAGATTTTAACGATAGACTATCAATTTCATCTAGAAAAATTGTACCGCCATTGACTGAAGAGAGGAGCCCTTCTTTATCATTTTTCGCATCAGTGAAAGCACCTTTCTTATAGCCAAATAACTCACTGGCAAACAGCTCATCGGAAAATGTAGAACAGTTAATAGCAATAAAAGGTTTATTTACCAAACCACCACCATAATGCAGACCTCTAGCAACAAGTTCCTTACCTGTCCCAGTTTCACCAGTTATCAACACGGTTGCCGGGTACTGAGCCATTGCTTTAATAGAGTTCCTCATCTGTACTATAACTTGAGATTTCCCTATGATATTACTATCAATAATATTCATATATCCCTCTTATTCCTTTATAAATACAACACGTTAGGTATTTCGGCATCACTCTGTAGAAAAACCAACAGGAGTAAAACAAAATTTTGGTAATTCATTAGAAAAGAACAGTTATTTTATGTAGCAAGAAAAAGGCCAATTGCTTTCCCAATAATAGCGCCACTCTACAATACTAAATCTAGCTTAAATTGCTAAAAACGATACTATTTCGGGTGTTTTTTTACCCGACTGGGTCAATATAATCAAAGAAGGACTTAATAAAACTTTAGATTAGGATGCAGCGAAGATTATTCCAACTAAAAATCATTGAAGTGATTTTTTAGATCGAAACCTTAACAGGTCATGAAATACAAGCAGCTTCCCAGTAGGTGATTTGTGATCTGGCTCTGACAGGTTGTTTTTATAGCTCGCAGGTTACATACTATAAAATGATAATTTCACTCAGATACATTTCAACTTTAGAGCAGTGTTTACGAAAGAAAATTCAGGGTAAAAATACACTAGAGTCAAGTAATCATCATTAGTACAAAAAAAACCTCATTACTAAATTTATAGTAATGAGGTTTTTTGTTTACTAGAAAGTAACCACCAGCAGTAAGCAGAGAGATGCTCTTCCTGATGGTGATTTCCTGTTTTAGTACAGACCAAACTGTCTCATTTAAAGAGACAGACGACGCACATCGCTCAACAATGAATTCAAGAAGGTCATGAATCGACCCGCATCACCACCGTTAACCGCTCTGTGGTCATAAGACAAGCACAATGGCAACATGGTACGAGGCTCGAATTCTTTACCATTCCAGCGTGGCTCGATATCCGCTTTAGAGACACCAAGAATACCCACTTCAGGGCAGTTAACGATAGGCGTAAAGCCAGTACCGCCGATTGCACCCAAACTAGAAATAGTAAAACAACCACCTTGCATATCTGCAGGTTTAAGCTGCTTATCAAGCGCTTTTTTGATCAACTCGCTTGCTTCTTTGGCAATCTGCACAACCGATTTTTTATCTGCATCACGCAGAACAGGCACAACTAAGCCAGCAGGTGAATCGACCGCAATACCAATATGTACATAATGCTTCTGGACATACGTTTCGCCATCAGCCATCAACGACACATTGAAGCTAGGATTAGCCACCATAGCCTGAGCCACTGCTTTAATAAGGAATGGAAGTGGTGTCAATTTCACACCTTGTTTTTCCATTTCGCCTTTCAAGCCTTTGCGGAACTCTTCAAGATCAGAAATATCTGCTTTATCGAACTGAGTCACTTGAGGCACAACAAGTGCGTTGCGAACCATGTTCTGAGCAGTTAAGCGCTGGATCTTACTCATCTTAACAATTTCGACATCGCCGAACTTGCTGAAGTCTTGATCAGGCACAGTCGGAAGACCTGAACCCGTTGTTGCAGTAGCAACAGGAGCAGATACAGACTTCTGAACAGCCGCTTTAACATAAGCATGAAGATCTTCTTTGATGATACGCCCACGAGGACCAGTAGGACGTACAAGAGATAGATCAACACCAAGCTCACGAGCAAGCATACGCACAGCAGGACCTGCATGAACCTTTTTAGAAGGTTCAGACAATACAGCGGATTGGTCCGCTGATGGTGCTGCTTTTGCAGTGCTTGCTTTAGGCTCTTCCGTCGCTGCTGGCGTCGCTTTTTCAACTGCTTTTTCCGCAACTGGTGCAGACTCAGCTGGCGCTGAACCGCCTTCTACTTCAAGCTCAAGAACAAGATCGCCTTCAGAAACTTTATCACCAACCTTAATAGAAACAGATTTCACTGTACCTGATTTAGGCGCAGGAATTTCCATAGAAGCTTTATCAGTCTCAAGAACGATAATGGAATCGCCCTCTTTCACTTTATCGCCAGCCGCTACCGCAACTTCGATCACTTCTACGCCTTCTGCACCACCAATATCAGGCACTTTAACAGACTCAACGCCACCTGAAACAGGTGCAGATGGGGCTGGAGCTGACGCTTTTGGTGCTTCAACTTTCCCTTCAGAGGCAACAGGAGAGGATGATTCCGTTGTTATCACAAGGATATCAGCACCCTCAGAAACCGTATCACCTACTTTGATCGCGATTTTGCCGATCTTACCCGTAAACGGAGAAGGGATATCCATAGAAGCCTTATCCGTTTCCAATACGATTAAAGAGTCACCCTCTTCGACCATATCACCTTCAGATACACAAACTTCAATCACTTCAACGTCTGTTGCACCACCAATATCAGGCACAGACACTTTCTCTTCGCTAGAAGAAGATGCTGTTGTCGCCTTATCAGCAGATTTTACCGGCGCAGATGCTTCTGCTTTTGGCTCAGGCGCAGTTGTTTCTGCACCTTCAACCTCTATAACAAGAAGTTCATCGCCTTCAGAGACCTTATCGCCTTCTTTCACAGAAATGCTTTTTACTTTACCAGCCATAGAAGATGGAACATCCATGGAAGCCTTATCTGTTTCTAAAACAATAATAGATTGGTCTACTTCGATAATGTCACCAACCTTAATACTGATCTCGATAATCTCGACATCAGTCGCACCACCAATATCCGGTACTCGAATGATTTCAGTACTCACAGAAATCTCCTTTGTCTTATAGACGCATCAAACTTAAAAACTTATCTGGCTTAGGGAGAAAAATACACTAAACCAGATACCTAGCTTGTCAGGTAATTAGCAAGTGACAGGGTTTGGCTTCTCAGGATCTAAACCAAACTTAGCAATTGCTCCACTAACTACAGATGCATCAATCACACCGTCTTTCGCCAGTGCATTCAAGGCAGAAACCACTACCCAATAACGGTTAACTTCAAAGAAGTGACGCAATTGAGCACGAGTATCGCTGCGGCCAAAACCATCTGTACCAAGCACATTGTATGTACCTTTTACGAATGGACGAATTTGATCTGCGAACAATTTAATATGATCGGTAGAAGCAATAACCGGACCGTTGCCATTCAAGCATGACTCAACATGAGATACGCGAGGTTCAGACTCTGGATGAAGCATGTTCCAACGACTTACATCTAGACCTTCACGGCGTAGTTCGTTGAAAGATGTCACGCTCCATACGTCGGAGTTAACACCGTAATCATTAAATAGGATCTCTGCTGCGGCTTCCACTTCACGAAGAATAACGCCAGAACCAAGTAATTGAACTTGCTTCTTATTGGTTTTCTTAGCGTGAGATTTAAGCTTATACATACCCTTAATAATGCCGTCTTCAACACCTTCAGGCATATCTTCGTGCGTGTAGTTTTCATTCATTACGGTTAGGTAATAGAAAACACTTTCTTTTTCTTTATACATACGACGCAAGCCATCTTGCATGATAACAGCGACTTCGTATGAATAAGTAGGGTCATAAGACACACAGTTCGGAATTGTGCCAGCAAGAATATGTGAATGACCATCTTCGTGCTGCAAACCTTCACCGTTAAGTGTTGTACGACCAGCCGTTGCACCAATCAAGAAACCACGCGCCTGAGAATCACCCGCCGCCCAAGCCAAGTCACCAATACGTTGGAAACCAAACATTGAGTAGTAAATATACACAGGAATCATTGGAAGATTACTGTTACTGTAGGAAGTCGCTAACGCCAACCACGCAGAAAATGCGCCTGGCTCGTTAATGCCTTCTTGCAAAATTTGACCGTCTGCAGATTCTTTGTAATACATGATCTGAGTATGGTCATGCGGCGTGTAGCGCTGACCTTCAGAAGTATAAATACCCAGCTGACGGAACATACCTTCCATACCGAAAGTACGCGCCTCATCCGCAACAATCGGTACAACGCGCTCACCGATATTTTTATCTTTAACCATGACGTTCAATGCACGCACAAACGCCATAGTAGTCGATATTTCACGACCGTTTGTTCCCGCGATCTGAGACTTAAACGCCTCCAACGAAGGTACATCAAGTGCTTCACAATCACGACGACGTACAGGGAAATCGCCATGCAACTCTTTGCGACGAGAACGCAAATATTGCATTTCTGGACTGTCTTCCGCTGGACGGTAGTAAGGTAAATCTTTCAGCTCTTCGTCACTAATAGGAATACCAAACTTGTCACGGAATTGAGCCAATGACTCTTCATCCAATTTTTTCGTCTGGTGCGCAGTATTTTGCGCTTCAGCCGCTTTAAACATGCCGTAACCTTTAACGGTTTGAGCAAGAATTACAGTCGGCTGGCCTTTATGAGACGTGGCTTCAGCGTAAGCAGCATAAACCTTATAAGGGTCATGACCACCGCGGTTGAGATTCATGATTTCTTCATCCGTCATGTCTTTAACCATTTCAAGCAATTCTGGGTATTTACCGAAGAAATGCTCGCGGGTGTAAGCGCCGCCATTAGCTTTGTAGTTCTGAAGCTCGCCATCGCATACTTCATTCATACGTTTGATCAGCAAACCCTTGTCATCTTTTTCGAATAATGGGTCCCAGTGACGGCCCCACAAACATTTGATGACATTCCAACCAGCGCCACGGAATACGCCTTCAAGTTCTTGAACAATTTTGCTATTGCCACGAACAGGACCGTCAAGGCGCTGTAAGTTACAGTTAATAACAAAAATAAGGTTATCCAGTTTTTCGCGCCCAGCGAGAGCAATAGCACCTAACGATTCTGGCTCATCACACTCGCCATCACCTAAGAATGCCCATACCTTGCGATCACCTTGGTCAATCAAACCACGGCTATGCTGGTATTTCATAACATGTGCTTGGTAAATTGCCTGAAGAGGCCCTAATCCCATAGACACTGTTGGGAACTGCCAGTAGTCAGGCATCAACCAAGGGTGTGGGTAAGAAGAAATACCTTTGCCATCGACTTCGCGACGGAAGTTATCAAGCTGCTCATCCGTCAAGCGCCCTTCAATGTAAGAGCGTGCGTAGATACCAGGTGAAATATGGCCTTGGAAAAAAACCATATCCGCTTCTTGTTTTTCGCTTGTGCCACGGAAAAAGTGGTTAAAGCCGATATCATAAAGCGTTGCTGCTGAAGAAAAACTCGTAATGTGGCCACCAAGTGTTGAGTCAACACGGTTTGCCTTCATTACCATAGCCAATGCGTTCCAACGAATAATAGAACGAATACGACGTTCCATGAACACATCACCGGGCAATGGCTTCTGATTTTCAGGAGCAATTGTGTTTCGGTAAGGCGTCGTGATAGACGACGGCATTGACGTACCAGCTTTTGAAGCTTCATTTGTCAAACGATTTAAAATGTATTGCGCGCGATCAGGACCTTCTTCGCGAAGGACAGACTCAAGCGCATCGACCCACTCTTTGGTTTCAATTGGATCGATGTCTTCGAGAATATGCTGCTCAGTCATCGTGTTAATAACTCCCGCTATTAGAACAGATACTTAACCCACCAAGGACATTATGTGTATTTAAGCCTTGGAGGCTACTTAAACGAACCATCAGAGCTTATATGTAAGCCCCAGCCGACCTAGGATAAAACGACACCCTATTTAATTTGCGTTTAAAGCGTCGTTTTTATCCGTTCCAATGGCAATTATTATTGTTTTAAGATTATTTCCATTGCATCGACCACCAGTAAATCTAGTCGGTTCGCTTCCATTTTGGGTTTGGTTCATCAAACCCAACATTAAGTTTTCACATGCAAGATAGCCTTACTAGATGCACATAAAAATTCAAAACTGTTTATCTACTAGTACAGTACATACGTATAACACCGCTTCAACCTAGCATTTATTGGCCGTGTTTTACAAAAATTTTACCTTGCACCGAGCTTTTGCATAAGCACAAAGAGTCTAATTCGGGCGTAAGATTAACACCTATTCAAGAGATCGCCTAGCCACCCCCATAAAGATTGAGGCGTCCGAAAGGCTTTTGAATCTTTTTTACAGACCGAATCCTATCTAAAAACTGACAAAAAGACCACGTTATCGTGCTAAAGAGCGCTACACCACACCAAAATTCACAAAAATCATGAAGCCTATAAATACTGTGAATCTCGAATTTTTTTCGCTGTTGACCGACAACCAATTTCGTCAAAGTCAGAGAAAAACGTTATTCGATATCACTTAAAGACAAGAATAATACACCTCAAAGCGATGTCTTTACTTAGGCATATCCTGAGCCTTTATTACGCAAGACACCACGACAAAAAATAAAGACCATACAGAATGCCCGCCAGCCGACGATACGCTAAAAACATTTTATCCGTTAAAATTTGTTACAAATCAAGAAATCTAACGCCCTGAACATCAAAAACAACACTGACGCATCAAGGATATCAGGCTACAATAATGGCTTTATTTAAGTGGCTTATTTAGGACAAGACATGACCCTTTCGACTTCACAACTGGTAGAACACATGCAATCGCAAGTAGCTTTTGCATTAAAGGAAGATGTGGGCACAGGTGACATAACAGCCCAACTTATTCCAGATGATCAATACATAATAGCAACCGTCATCAGCCGAGAAGAAGCCGTTTTATGCGGTCAAGCTTGGGTAAATGAGGTCTTTTTTCAGTTAGGTGACAAGGTGATCCTTGATTGGCATAACAAAGAAGGCGATCTGATTAAACCAAACCAACCTTTTCTAACCCTAAAAGGCCACGCAAGAACCATTTTGACAGGCGAACGGACGGCATTAAATTTTTTACAAACACTGTCTTATACGGCCAGTGTAACTCGTCAATATTGCGACATTGTTAAGGGCACACAACTGACTATTCTTGATACTCGCAAGACATTGCCAGGCATGAGAGAAGCACAAAAATATGCGGTTACCGTCGGGGGAGGTAAAAATCACCGCATGGGATTATATGATGCATTTTTAATAAAAGAGAATCATATTATGGCCGCGGGTTCTATCGCTAATGCGGTTTCCATGGCACAAAAAATAGCACCGGGCAAAACCATTGAAGTCGAAACCGAAAACCTTGAAGAAGTTGCCATGGCAGTGTCAGCGGGTGCAGATATTATTATGCTAGATAACTTTTCATACGAAGATATGACGGTTGCTGTCAAAAACTACAGAGGACAAGTAAAGTTTGAAGCATCAGGAAACATGGACCAACAACGCCTCCTGCAAGTGGCCGCTACCGGCGTTGATTTTGTGTCCATTGGCGCTCTAACAAAGCATGTTCAAGCCATAGATCTTTCTATGCGCGTATCTCAGGAATCATTATGAAAGATAGTATTTTAGTCATTAACTGCGGCAGCTCTTCCCTGAAATTTGCCATTCTTTCTAATGCTGGACAAGATACCTTAGTTGAAGGGATTGCGGATAGATTGGGAACTGAAGAAAGCAGCATTACCTTTAAATTTGAAGGCGAAAAAAAGAGCATGCTACTCGAAGATGGCAGCCATAAAAGTGCGGTCGCTCATATTAAAGATTGGCTTAGTGATCATCCAGCCATCGCTCGCGCCTTAGTCGGAATAGGTCATCGCGTTGTGCATGGCGGAGAAACCTTTAGTCAATCCGTCCTGATAGATAATAATGTACTCAATGGTATAAAAGAATGCGCTCAATTTGCCCCTCTTCATAATCCAGCGCACATAAAAGGCATAGAGATTGCCTTCGAGCTTTTCCCAGGTTTACCTCAAGTTGCCGTTTTTGATACCGCTTTCCATCAGACTCTGGCCGCTGAACAGTATTTGTACCCTATCCCAATGCACTTTTATCGACAACATCATTTCCGTAAATACGGGTTTCATGGCACAAGCTACCGTTATATCAGTCAACGCTTGGCACAACTCGTAGCAGGGAGTGATCAGCAAGGTGTGCTCGTGGCACACCTAGGCAATGGCGCCAGTGTTTGTGCTATTAGTAAAGGTTTATCAGTTGACACCAGTATGGGTATCACCCCCTTAGAAGGCTTAATGATGGGCACTCGGTCAGGCAGCATAGACCCTAGCCTGCTGTCTTTTATCAGCCAAGCGGAAAACATTTCAGCCGATGCAGCTCTTGATGTATTAAATAAAAAAAGTGGTTTGCTCGGCGTATCGGAAATATCTAACGACTGTCGAACGCTTGAAGAGGCGATGGCGTCTGGAGACCAAAGAGCGAAGCTGGCTTTAGATATGTTTGCCGTGCGAACAGCGAAACACTTAGCCAGTATGGCAACCACTTTGGAAAGTATTGATCACTTGGTCTTTACGGGGGGAATCGGAGAAAATTCGTCTTATTTACGCCACGTTATTTGTGATCATTTGAAAGCTCTTAATATCCGTATAGACTCCACATTAAATGAAAACGCCCCTCGTGGTGGAACAACCAGTATTAACTCGGCCACGAGTGCAACTAAGGTGTGGATTATCCCTACGAACGAGGAACTAATGATTGCCTTGGATACCATAAGTTTGATTTCGCACTGATCAAGACGTTCTCCCATAATGGACTAATTTAGGATTCATCAACAATGTCAATAAATGTATTAATGACCGTTCCTACTGGCCCAGGCGTTGGATTAACGTCTGTCTCTGTCGGGCTTGTTCGCGCATTGGAACAGCAAGGCTTAAAAGCCAGCTTTTTCAAACCTATTGCACAGCCTCAACCCGGTGATAAGGGGCCAGATAAGTCAACCGCTATGGTGGCACAGGGCTCAACACTCACCCCTGCGGAACCCATTCCACTTCATGAAGCCGAACGTTACCTGTACAACGACAATATTGATGAACTCATGGAAGAAATCGTTGGACGATTTCAAGCAAGTGTCGAACCGGACTCAACGGTTATTGTAGAAGGGCTTGCACAGATTGCTGGCCATCCTTATGCAACAAGGCTGAACAAAGCCATCGCTCGCACCCTAGACGCTGGCTTAGTATTGGTCACAGCGCCAAACAATATGCGGGTAAATGAACTAGAGCATCATGTTGAAATCGCAGCAGGTTCCTACGGCGGCATCAAAGCCAATGACGTTATTGGCTGTATTTTAAACAAAACCACTCCAGGTTCGCTGGGTGTAAAATCATACGGCGACTTGTTTGCCCAGAGAGGGATTTTTAAACGTAATTTCAGTTTACTGGGGCAAATTCCAAAAGCCGACGAACTCACCTATCCTCGAGTTAAAGACGTTGCGGACTTTTTAGGCGCTCGTATTGTCAATGCGGGCGAAATTGAATCTCGCCGAGTTCAGTCTTACACATTATGCGCTCGTGGTGTGGAAAACATGCTAGAAGCGTTACGCCCTGGAGTGTTAGTGTTTACGCCAGGAGATCGTACTGACGTCATCATGGCTACCGCCATTGCAGCCTTAAATGACATTAAAATTGCCGCTTTGGTTTTAACTGGCGGCTATCAACCAAGCGAGTCACTAATGGCACTTTGCGGTAAAGCGATGGCCAAAGGACTCCCCGTACTGTCGGTGGAATCCAACAGCTGGGAAACCGTCATTAATATGCAATCGTTCAACCAAGAAATTCCATTGGACGATAAAGAACGCGTGCTCATGGTTAAAGAACACATCGCCCGATGCATAGATCACGACTGGATCAACTCGTTTGCAATGAACCAAGAAGAAAGAAAGCTCTCCCCACCCGCTTTTCGCTTCCGTTTAATTGAGCTTGCACGCTCTTTGAATAAACGCATTATTCTTCCTGAAGGTGAAGAAGTTCGTACCATCCAAGCCGCGTCTATTTGTGCGGAACGTGGTATCGCTCGCTGCACCTTGTTGGGCAATGAAACCGAAATTTTGCGCATTGCACAAAATAATGGCATTGAACTAAGTCATGGCGTAGAAATACTCGATCCTAACAGTATTCGTGAACGCTATGTGGCTCCCATGGTTGAGCTCAGAAAGAACCGTGGATTGACCGACATTGTCGCCCGTGAGCAACTGGAAGATAACGTGGTACTGGGTACTATGATGTTGCAAGTTGGCGATGTAGATGGCCTTGTGTCTGGTGCTGTCCACACGACCGCCAATACCATTCGCCCTGCGCTTCAGATCATCAAAACATCGCCCAATGCTAGCTTAGTCTCTTCGGTATTTTTTATGTGTTTACCGGATCAAGTATTGGTGTATGGTGACTGCGCCATTAACCCAGATCCGACCGCAGAACAACTCGCTGAAATCGCCATTCAAAGTGCCGATTCTGCCGCGGCCTTTGGCATAACACCGAAAGTCGCGATGATAAGTTACAGTACAGGCGGATCAGGAACAGGCAATGACGTGGACAAAGTCAGAGAAGCCACCGCAATTGCACAAAAACTTCGACCTGATTTATTAATTGATGGCCCTCTGCAATACGATGCCGCTATTATGGAAAAAGTCGCAAAACAAAAAGCGCCAAACAGCAAGGTGGCAGGCAAAGCAACCGTGTTTATTTTTCCAGATTTAAACACGGGTAACACGACTTATAAAGCCGTGCAACGAAGCGCGGATGTGGTCAGTATCGGACCAATGTTACAAGGAATACGCAAACCCGTTAACGATTTGTCACGCGGTGCGCTTGTAGATGACATTGTCTACACCATCGCGATTACAGCCATTCAGGCGGGCAAAATTAAAAATGATTAGCCCATACTAAAAAATTTACGACTTTTGTGGTGTCTACTTTTTAATTTAACATCTAATTTGGCGATTACGACACAGCCAAATTATTTAAATGAAAAAATGGTTAAAAAGTAGACATACCATTAAATGGCTATTAGTATTTATTCATGTCACAAACTTGGTGGTCATTATGTCTGGCAGCCTTCCTCACGTTATTGCAGTTTCTAACCATACCGTCACCAGTACAGCCACGCCTGGCTACACAACGTTTGATTTGCGCTCTGATGAAGACACCAATATGGCAGCTCTAAATGCCCGCAACGCTAAGGCATCAAGTGATCTTGTCATTACCATATCAGAACAAGGACAAGCTTTATCACAGAGAAATCGTAAGATAATTGACGACGATGAAATCAATCGACGCGATGATTCTGAACTAGAATCAGAGGAAGAATTTATCGAAGACGATATAACCCCCTTCGTCAATACAACGAATAAAGACAGTAAAATGGCAAGCTATCTAGAAAAAAAACAGACAGGAGACTTTCTTGATCAAATCGTTTAACCTATAAAACGGCTTATTATTGAAGCCTATGGCAGGACGCCAACATCTAATGACCTTCAAGGAGTGAAGAATGCTACCCTCTCGCCTCACAATACGTGGTTTTACATTACTAGAATTAATGGTTGTCATTGCAATCATTTCTATTTTAGCCAGTTTATCGGCTCCCACTTTCACACGTCAGATCACCAAAGCGAAACTGATCGAAGTCCAAAATCTGGCAACCCAACACCAGTCATTGATTGAAGAGTTTATTCTTCTACATGGCAGCTTTCCTAGCGAAACGGATTTTAACTTAATAAAACATGCGCTAGATGCAGACTCGATTGTGAAATCGATTACTGTCAACGATCAAAGCAAAGGAACGGGACACATTCAACTCACATTGAATGACAGCACAGGTATTACAGAAAATCAGTATCTGAAATACGCACGTGATACAAATAGAAACTGGCATTGCACCTCAGATTTAGCCGCTAATGTGCTTCCCTTACCGTGCAAAAGTTTGGCGGGAGATGAACAATGACGCTAGAAGAAATGATTGCTACCGCGGTCAGCCAGCATGCTACAGACCTTCACATCGAACACTCACAGTCTGCGACAAAAATCTATCAACGCAGCTACGGTATGCTGCGTAAAATAGCCGACTTACCTCAGGATACGAGCTTAATTAACCGCATCAAAATGCGTTCAAATTTAGACCTATCTGAAACGAGACGAACGCAAGAAGGGCAGTTTTTATTCGAAGAAAAACATCGCAGTACTTTTGTACGAGTCAGTATCATCGCCACCGTTAAAGGCGAAAAGGTGGCCATGCGCTTGCTACCAGAGAAAAGTCGCTTAGCACTGAACGACATTGGCATACAAACGCCTCTTCTCAACACGCTAAACGCGACCCTTCGCTACCCAAGCGGCTTGATACTAGTATGTGGCGCAACGGGAGCAGGCAAAAGCACCTCGCTGTATTCCTGTCTCGATACGTTAAATAACGGCACTAAAACTATTTTCACCATTGAAGACCCAGTCGAGTATGAAATCCCTGGGTTATTTCAATGTGAACCAAATTCCGCCATTGGCCTAGACTCTGCCACTCTTTTAAAATCCTTTCTAAGGCAGGATCCGGATGTCATTATGGTTGGTGAGGTACGTGATGCCATTACAGCCAACCTTGCCGTTAACGCAGCACTCACCGGGCACCTGGTACTCGCCACACTACACACCAATTCAGCCCTTGACGCCATACATCGTTGTCACGGTTGGCAGGTAGACTTTTTTTCGCTAGTGAGTTCGTTAAAGCTGATCATTCATCAATCTATGCTGTATAAATCGGCGTCTCAGCATCCCATATTCAATGGTTTACAACCACTATGGGGTGAGGTCTTACCAAAAGATTACGATGCCCTAATATCAACGCCTTCTCTCTGGAAAGCATTCCCTTCTCAAAGTAGTGAGGCTTAATATGCCTTGGTATAAAATTAAGCACACACATGGGAAAATCGATTACTGCTATGAGTTATCTGAGTGTGAAGTCGCCTTTGATTTCATAAGACGTCGCACTTGGCAAATATCGATCGAGGAATGGAAACCTAAAAAGCTAGATTATCAATCCCTAAAAACCTTTTATGAGGAGCTCCAGAATGCGCTGCACTCAGGCTTACAACTGAATCAAGCCATCTCTCATTTTGCACTTTCTTCTTCCCACACTATTCTCTCTACAAACTGCCAAGCACTATTGAATGAACTAGAAAATGGCCGCCTTTTTAACGATACCCTGAGTAAACTCACCAAGCCTGCCGCAGCGCCCTATTGTCAATTACTCAATACCCAAGGAAGTCGAGAAGACTGCGAAAAAAGCCTAAGTATTTCTATCCGTCAGCTTACCTCTCTACTTGATTGGTCACATAGACTATTAAAGGCTATTGTCTATCCATTTTGTATCATTCAAATAGCACTGATTATACTCATTGCTAACCACGCCATGCAGTCACCTAATGTTGAGCATTATTATGTAAGAATAGTAAGTGACATCGCTATTTATGTGGTCTGTAGCATTGCCCAACTCAGCGTCATCAACAGCCTTAACAAGGGCCATGCATGTACTTGGCTTGAAAAATACAGCCAAAACTTTCGGCTCACCAAGCTTTTTTCGCTACTCAATAGCACAAGACAAACAGGTGTCACCTTGCAAGAAGCGCTAAAACACATGCCAAATTATTTCCAACATGCTGAAACAAAAGTGCAAATCTATCAGGTTTATTACACCCTACACCTAGGAAAAAGTTATGCATCCAGCTTTCCAAGCACTTGGTTTCCTCATGAATCGGCCATCGCTCTTCATTCTGCGACAAAGGATGGCAACATTGAAAGAGCCTTGATTCTTGCCACAAATGAGCATGAGAAACGCTGGCAAAAAAATATAACCCTGCTTGAAAAACTCATACCTGCAGTTTGTCTTCTCATTGCTGGCGGGTTTGTTACTTCCACACTCATTGCACTATACAAACCACTACTTGAAATACATTGATGAATATGACTACCATCGAATGCCTTTTGTATGTTTTATTGATTTCCAGTCTCGGTAGTTATGCTGCCGCCTTCACAATAAGATGGCCCGTTAAAAACCATTACTTATGGAGAAAAGAAGCCCACGCTTTACTCTCATTACCCTTCACAACCAAAGAGCCTGAAATCGTTTTGAAGCGTCGCTCCCAATGCATGCATTGCCATCAGTTGCTTGTATGGCAAGACCTAATCCCAATAGTGAGCTACCTATTACTAAAAGGAAGATGTCGCGCTTGTAAAAAGCGAATTTGTTACCGTTATCCCGTAATTGAGAGCCTTCATTTAGCCTGCTGCCTTCCCTTGCTCTGGCTTACTGATGATATCTACCAGCTTGTGTTGCAAACCATTATCATTAGCAGCTTAATCACGTCTGCCGCTATCGATTTTGAACACCAATTATTACCAGACGAATGCACAGTGTTGGTACTCGCTTGCGCCCTTCTATGGCATTTATCAACCAACACCCTACACAACAGCGTATTAGGCATGCTAATTGGTTTTAGTCTTATTTATGCTTTAAGACAACTTTATCTGGTCATAAAAAAATGTGAAGGTATCGGGTTAGGTGACGCAAAACTCATCGCTGCCCTTGGTGCATGGCTTGGGCTATCTAATCTGTCAGCGCTGTTACTTTGTGCAAGTTTAAGTGGAATCCTATACACTATGCTATTAAGTCGAAACGGATCTAAACCGATGGCATTTGGTCCTTTTTTAATTTTTTCAGCCCTATTGGTATTTTATTTATAAACCTATGACAAACAGTTCCCCTACTATCATTGGTCTTGCTGGCGGTATTGGTTCTGGCAAAAGCACGGTTACAAAATATTTTAATGAGCTGGGAATTCAGAGCGTTGATGCGGATGATGTTGCAAGACTGGTAGTGAAACCAAACTCCGATTGCTTAAAGAAAATTCACCTGCGCTATGGCAACGACATATTACTAAATGATGGGACGCTCAATCGAAAAGTACTGCGGGAGATTATTTTTGATCAACCCAAAGAAAGAGAGTGGCTTGAAGCGTTAACCCATCCTGTTATTCGACAAGAAATAATGGCTCAACTTAATGCCACCACCTCAAGGTACGTCCTGCTTGTTCATCCTCTATTATTTGAGACAAAACAAGACACACTGTGCAAATGGGTGATTGCGATTGATGTTCCAAGAGAAATACAGATCCAACGCATCATCAGTCGAGACAATGTCAGCCAGGACAGTGCAGAAAAAATTCTTGTCACTCAATTGGCTAATAACGAACGCATTAAGAGAGCTGATTTCGTCTTGGAAAACGCTGGCAATATTGCTGATATGAATGCTAAAGTCTTAAAATTGCACCAAAAAATTTTAGAGTCATTACTATGCTAAACAATAATACAGCAACCTTAGTTGCCTGTCCTACGTGCCAAACAAAAACGCCTTGGTCTAAAGAGAATGTTGATCGACCTTTTTGCAGCCCTAGATGCAAACTGATTGACTTAGGTGCATGGGCAAGTGAATCTTATGCTATTCCTCAGCAAACCTCAGAAGAGGATGAAATTTTCTCAGAAGATCTGGTCATTGACCCCAATAAATCCTTTTTATAATTGCTAAACACGGAATGTAATTATTTATGGCACAACAAGATTTTTCTAAGAAAAAAGCATTACTAATTGAGGATATGGCAGAAGCTCGGATCATGCAGCGCAAAATGCTGACAGACTTCGGGTTCACCTCAATCGACATTGCGATGAAAGCAGAAACTGCAATCGAGCTTCTGCGAAATCATTCTTTTGATGTCATTTTATCTGATTACAATCTCGGCAATGGTAAAGATGGCCAACAACTTTTAGAAGAAATACGCCATTCGAAACTAATACCACACACAGCAACCTATTTAATGGTAACAGCCGAAACCTCTATTGAGATGGTCATGGGTGCAATTGAATATCAGCCTGATGGCTATATCACAAAGCCTTTTTCTCAGGCCGTCTTACAAAGACGACTAAGTAAATTGTTAGAAACGAAAGAAAGATTACTCGAAGTCAACATGGCGCTGGATGCAAACGACTTTGATAAAGCAATACTCACTGCGAAACGCGTTAGCAAAAAGCACCCTTCACTGCTTGGTAAATGTGAAAGAATCATAGGTGAAAGTCTTTTAGAGATCAAAGAATACAAAAAAGCCCTATCTCTTTTTAATAAAACACTTAAAAATAGAAAAATGCCTTGGGCTCTGTTTGGCAAAGCAAAAACCTATTTTTTGATGGGTGAACTGGAAAAAGCCGAGCAAAACTTTCGCCAGCTCATGCTTGATAATCGATTTTTTGTCAGTGCTTATGATTGGCTTGCGAAAATCCAAGTCAAAAATGACAAGCTCGAAGAGGCACAAGCAACGCTGATCGAGGCAGTAGGCAAATCCCCGAAAAATATTCTTAGGCAAATGGAGTTGGGTAAAATCAGTCTCTTGTTGAACGACTATGTAGCGGCAGAAATGGCTTATCGACGAGCGGTTTTTTTAGCAAAATACTCTTGTTACAACACAGCGGAGGTTTATCTAAAACATCTAGAGTCTCTTGCCAGAATTTCTGACAGCGGACCACTACTACCTCGACAAAAAGACAATTTTGAAAACACTCTCAAAAAAGTACATGAGTCTTTTTTTGATGACCCAGACAACAAAGCAAAAACCTATGGCTATGAAATTGATGTTTACCTCGCCGATAACGACAAGTCAACCGCCAAACAAATTTTCGAGGCTTGGCTTAGTGAAGTAAAATCTGGTAGCGCAACACCACCAAACAAACAACAAACTGCTATTTTCACAAAATCTTTTGGAAGCTAAAGATGAAAAAAATCGACATCAGTACCATCTTAGCCAGTGCAATACATGAAAGTAAAAACCAAGTAGGCACTTTACTGTATCAGTTACAAAGCCTTAAAGACGCTATTAATAATGATGACGCTCACCAAAAGAAAATCATCTCAATTGAAGAATCTCTAAAAAAACTCAATGATGAGTGGGTAGAATATTTATACCTTTATAAACTCGCCTCAGATGGCTATGAGCTACATGTTGATACCTTTTTGCTCGATGAATTTCTTGACGACCAAGTATTTGCTTTATTCCCTTCAGCAAAAGCCAAAAACTTGGAATTAGAGTATGTCTGCGATCCAGCCTTAACAGGCGTATTTGATGAGCGCCTCATGACAGCTGTGGTCAGTACAGCTGTCTATAATGCTTTACGATTTGCAAAAACAAAAATTCGTATCAGTGCAACGAAAAACGCAGATTTTCTTGTTATTTCTGTTGAAGACGATGGAAAGGGCTTTAATCAAAGTGATGATCAGCAAGATGTCTTTCTGGAAGGCAACACTGGATTGGGATTGTATTTTGCCGAGTTATCCGCAACAGCTCATGTGATCGACACGGTAAAAGGCTTCATAAAAAAAGAGTCTTCTTTGACGCTTGGTGGTGCCAACTTAAGTGTGTATTTACCACAACCCTCTGCAGATCAGTCTCTCTCCTTTAAATAATTTGCCAATAACGCCCCTGCTTCCTCTATATGCTGCCTCAATAAAACGAGCGCAGCATGTTTATTTCTAGACTCCACAAATCCTAATAATGCCTCATGTTGATGTTGACTCGTTTGTCGATAAGCCAATGGTCCATATTGAAAACCTAAATAGCGAACAGCTTGCCGATTTAGACGCTCTACTTCACGGTGCAATGTTGGCCTATCAGCCGCACGATAAAGGCTATCGTGGAAACACCAATTCAATTCACCACGATGAATAAGCGTTAAATTCTTTTCATTAAGCGCTTCAAGAAAATCCCTTGCCGCGGCTATGTCCCTTTGTGTGATGTGATCAAATGCTAACTTTAACAACTGACATTCTAACTCGGCCCGCATGAAAGAAAGATCTTCGGCTTCCTGCCAATTTAAGTCAGGAATCATCACGCCAGCCTTACCATTTGGTACCAGCCACCCCTCTGCCTTTAATGACAGTAAAGCATCTCTGACTGGAATTCGGCTAACACTATAGCGAACAGATAAATCTTTTTGGCGCAATGGCTGCCCTTTGGGTAATCGGCTGTTTAAGATATCATCTTTGATTTTTTCACTAATATCCACGCAATCAACCTTTTGCTTTCAATTTAACATTGCCGATTATAAGACAGATTGCCCCAAACAAGATCCCCCAAAAAGCAGATGCAATCCCCCCAAATGACACACCTGACACGGTCACCAAAAAAGTCACCAACGCCGCTTCACGATTAGCATCATCCGCCATCGCATTTTTCAAATTCATTCCAATGGTTCCTAATAGTGCAATCCCTGCTAAAGCCGCCACCATGGTGGCCGGAAAAATTGAAAATAAAGTAACAACCGATGCGCCCGCTAATCCTGCAAGCCCATAAAAAATACCAGCAGATAGCCCCGCAATATAACGACGTTTAGGATCTTTATGGCACTCTTCACCAGAGCATATCGCCGCGGTAATGGCTGCGAGATTAAAAGCAAAGCCACCTAAAGGAGCCAGTATAATTGATGTAAAACCAGTCCAACTAATTAAAGACGACACAGGGGTTTGATAGCCACTACTGCGCATGACAGCAACACCTGGAATATTCTGCGAAGTCATCGTCACAATGTACAAAGGTATACCGATACCGAGCAAAGCACCTAGGTTACATTCCGGCCACACCCAAACCAAACCACCCACTTCAGAAGGAATATTAGACACAAGGGATCCATCAGACCTTGCCAAAACAAACGCAACACCAGCGACCAAAACGAATAAGACGGCATAACGCGGAACTAGACGCTTACTGAGCAAATAGGTCAGTAACATAATACCAACAAGAAACACATCACTCATCATGGCATCGAAAATTGACAGCCCAAACTTAAAAAGAACGCCCGCCAACATGGCGCATGCAATCGGTAAAGGGACTAAACGCATTACTTTATCAAATAAGCCAGATACGCCCGTTAATAATGTTAGCACGCCCGCAAAAACGAATACGCCAATAGCTTCAGCATAAGTAATATTACCCAAACTTGTGGCAAGTAACGCCGCGCCGGGCGTTGACCAAGCGGTTATCACTGGAGAGCGGTACCACAGAGACAGAAAGAAACAGGTCGCCCCCATGCCGAAACCCAATGCCATAATCCAAGAAATAATTGTGCTTGAATCTGCACCCGCCGCCTGAGCAGCTTGAAAGACAATGGCAACCGAGCTTGCAAAGCCAATTAACACCGCCACAAAACCCGCAACTAATGCACTTAAACTCATGTCGTTTAAAATTCTAAGCACAACTCAACTTCCTTGGAAAAACTAAAAGAGTGCTAACTATATTTCATCAAGGCTATTTTTGTATACATTTTTGCAAATCTAATTACTGAGTAAGCATGTAACCGACTAAACCCACGGCAAACCCCATTACGGCTCCCATAGGTGGAGCCCAATGCTTTTCTAAAGCAACCTGAGGCGCAATATCTTGAAACACCGCATATAAAATTCCTCCAGAAGCAAATAACATCAGCCCTGACACAATTGATGGCCAGTCAGACAACCAAAAATAAGCGATCATTCCAGACACAGGACCACACAGTGCCAAGACAAAAAAGCACAAAATGATGCTCCAAGGACGATAATCAGAAGATGACCTTAACTCTCGAAACGCATTAAAGCCTTCGGGTAAATTTTGCATCGCAATCAACACAGCAAGTAGCACCGCATTGGTACCGCCTAAAGCAAATGCAGCGCCTAAAGCCAATGATTCAGGAATAAAATCGGACAACATGGCGACTAGCTGACTCATTGACGTCTTTTTATGAGATAAAAAAATATCCAACCACATAAACATCAAGCCACCAAGAAGAAACAGCACAGCAGCACACCAAGTAGAAAAATGTGCACTTCCCTCTGGCACAAGGACCAGAGCAATCGCGGATAACAACGCACCACCACCAAAAGCGGTAATACCATGCATTAGCTCTGTTTCTAGCCATTCTGGTGTTATACGTTCAAAATAAGCGATTAAAGCCCCAAAAGGCATCGCCAATCCCGCTAATAATGTCAACAAAAGTAAGCAATACAAAGGCGTCATAGCTCGAGTACTCCATAAAATATCACGCCATTATCAATGGAGAATGGGGCATTTGTCACCGCTATAAAATAAGGCGCCCTATGAGCGCCTTATTGAGGAGTTTTCAACGTATAGAGCGTGCTAACTGTTGTTACCAAGATAGGCATTTAGAAACGCTTTCGTTCGCTCTTCTTTGGGTTGAGTAAATATCATTTCTGGTGGCCCTTCCTCAACAATGGCACCGTTATCAAAAAAGCACACTCTATCACTGATTTCACGTGCGAAGTACATCTCATGAGTAACGAGTAGCATGGTGAAATTATCTTCTTTGACGAGATTTCGAATAACGTCCAAAACCTCATCCACTAGCTCAGGGTCCAATGCTGACGTAATCTCATCCAGTAACAGTATAGATGGCTTCATAGCTAAAGCACGAGCAATGCCCACCCTCTGCTTTTGCCCTCCCGACAAATCATTCGGATAACTGTTCGCCTTATCTGACAAGCCTACCAGTTTAAGCAGTTTTTCAGCCGATGCCTCAGCCTCTTCTCGTGAAATACCTTTGACACGCATTGGTGCCTCGGTGATATTTCGCTTCACTGTCATGTGCGGAAACAAGTTAAAATGCTGAAATACCATACCAAGATGATGTCGCATTTTATGCAAATGCTTACTATTGGCTGGAACATACTGGCCCTGCCAAGGCATATGCCAAAGTGACTCTCCCGCCACATTAATATAGCCACCATCAATGCCTTCTAAAGTCATCAAGATGCGCAACAATGTACTTTTACCAGAACCACTTGGCCCAATGATCGAAACGATTTCGTTTTCTTCTACTTTAAAATTAAAATCACGGAAAATAACGGTATCGCCAAAGCACTTTTTAACATTCTTAAACTCAATAATTGGCGCATTCATTTCAAACTAAATCCTTCTTTTGGAAAGCGTCTTTCAACTTGATGGATGCCGTAAGCTGCTGCTACGCTAAACACAAGATACAAAATTCCCACTAACGTGAATGGCTCTAAATATCGAAAATTTTCAGAACCAATAATTTTTGCGATCTGCAACATCTCCAAGAGCGTAATAGCGGACAGCTGAGGAGTTTCTTTAAACATCGCAATGATATAATTCCCTGTGGCGGGAATCATGGGGCGAATAGCCTGAGGTAAGACAATGTCTTTATAGGTGTCTATCAAGGACAAATTTAACGCTCTTGCGGCTTCCCACTGCCCTTTTTCAATACCATCAATCCCACTTCGGAACACTTCAGATAAGTAAGCGCCATAATGAAGCCCCAAGGCAAACACGCCTGTGGCAAGAGGTGATAAACTGATCCCGAATTCAGGCATTACGTAATACAAAAAGAAAATTTGTACTAATAACGGTGTACTCCGAATGAACTCAACGATCCAGTAAACATTGGTTCTCAGTACACGACTGCTGCTACGACGCAGTAAAGCAAATACTAACCCCATGAAAATGGCAAAAATGCTGCCTAACAATGTGGCTAATAAAGTGACTTTTGCTGCCGATAAAATCATCGGCAACACTTCCCAAGTAAATGCCCAATCCCATTGAAATCCATTCATGAATGAATACCTCCTCGACCCAGCCCCTTACTCAAATGTGTTTCTAATCGTCGGATGAAAAACACTAAGCACTGAGCAATTACGAAGTAAAACAGCAAGACAACACCAAATATTTCACCAACCTGTAGAGTGGTATCTGCCAAAGATTTGGCCTTAAAGGTTAAATCGCCAATCGTAATGAGGGATACCAATGAGGTGGCTTTTACTAACTCAATGGCCAAATTGCCAAAAGGCGGGATCATATTAACAAGGGCCTGAGGCATAATTATGCGCCACAGCCGTTGTGAGGCCGTAAAATTAAGTGCTATTGAAGCTTCATACTGCCCTTTTGGAACGGCTTGAATAGCGCCTCGCACGACTTCTGTTCCATAAGAACCAATATTCAACCCTAAAGCCATTACTGCGGCTGTCATTGCATCAATTGTGATACCAAAAAAAGGCAATACAAAATAGATCCAATACAACTGAATTAGTGCCGAAGTTCCACGAAAAAACTCAATATAAAAAATAGCAATTTGTTTAAAAGGAGCTGGTGCATACAGACGAATCAATCCGAAACTAAAAGCCATCATGACCGCTAGAGGTAGAGCCATCGCCACAATTTCAATGGTGACAATGGCTCCCTGGAGTAATACGGAGACAATTTCTCCAAATTCCATAGGTTATTTCCCCAGTATTATTGACACAATTCTTTTGCTGTCATGCCATCAGGTGAGGTGTGTTTACCAAAACCATAAGGCTCAACCATGGCAATATGCTCTTCTGTATCAACAAAATTTGCGATTTCATCATTAAACGCATCGCGCAAAGCCGTATCTGCTGGACGGAAACCAAAACCACCATACCCCTTAATTGTCTCACCATTAATCACTAAGGTTTTGAATGGCTGAGCCAACTCAACACGATCATCTTTTTGACCTAAAGACGCCATAGTTAAACTTGTCCCTGCAAGCGCATCAATTCGACCAGACTTCAATGCTGCTACACCAGAAGGGTAATCAGGTAATGTCACAATTTTGCTCATTTCTATACCAAAATCTCGAGCATAACCGTACTCTACCGCACCAGACATAACCCCTAATTTGACTGACTTATTTTTTATATCATCATAGCCATTTAAGCTTTCTGGATTACCATTTTGAACCAAAAAGCCCTCACCAATACTGTATGTTGGGTTTGAAAAAAGAATTTGTTCACAACGCTTTGGCGTAATGTACATACCAGCCGCGATGACATCAAAACGGCCTGCACGTAAACCAGGTATCAAAGAACCAAATTCTGTCACCACAACGTTCACGTCATTAACACCTAATTTATTCAAAACATGAACGGCAATGCTAGGCGCTTCACCCGCCGGCTTTCCATCCGAAGTGGTGTAGCCATAAGGCACTTCATTTGCGACACCAATCGTAACAGTACCTTCGTCGCGTATCTTATCTAACGTGTTTGCCACAGCAGCAGTAGAGAAGAGAGCCGCAGCAATATTAATTAGAGATATAACGTATTTTCGTGATAATTCTTTCATAATAAACCTCATGTTCCTTAAGAAAATGCTTAAAAAATAGCAATAAGTCCTTTTACACTAAATAAAATGCAGCAAATGATCAAGCATTATTTAGATCTGTAATTATTAGATCACACATCTAATAACGTTATTTTAACGAAAAACGGGTGCCCCCCTGATAAAAACTCAGAGTAAAAGTTATGCTATACACCTCAACAAAAGTGACACTCAGGACGTGAATTTAAATGTAAAATATCGGATGTTTGAACGATATAGCTAGAAGGTCACAACAAACAATGATGGCTTTCCACGGGAGTGTTTTGCCAGTATTGGGGGGTTACTCTTACCAGCCATTACAACCTCTCTTACAGGTACAGGCGAATGGCAAAAACAGTTCTCAGCCAATTGAAATTGGTCCAATTGGCTAGGCACGTCAATCAATATATTATTTAGCCAATCTCGTTAATTTATAACCAATACGGGTAATGCTACACGTACAGTTAAACCATGAGGTAGGGTATCTTCAAAGGACAAAAAGCCCTCGTACTTGTCGACAATATTTTTAACAATCGATAAGCCAAGACCAGCTCCATCCACTTCTCCTGAACGAAAAAACCGTTCACTTAGCCTCTGTTTTTCTTCTTTGTTTACCCCTTTTCCTATATCAATGACGGTCAATTCAAGTTGATTAACAGACTGACTCCAGACAACACGAATCAGCGATTTTTCAGGTGAAAATTTTATCGCATTGCTAATAAGATTTTGTAATAGTATCTCTATATGATTAGGCTCAACGTAACAATTCCACGATTTTCTATCATCAACCTCTAAACTAATTTCAATATTTTTTTTCCACGCCAGAGGAAGAATTCCTGCGATCATTGATCGACTAACAGCTAAGACATCCGCTTCTGTTTTAATCACTGTTTTTTGGTGTTCAAGACGAGCTAAAGCAAGTAGCTGAGAGACAATCCTAGTGGATCTATCCACCCCTAAAGTCAACTGCATTAGAGACTGATTGCGTTCTTCATCAGTCTCTGCTGATGCAGCATTCTCAGCATGAACTCTTAGAATACTTAATGGTGTACGTAATTCATGGGCAGCATCTGCTATCCAACGTTTCTCCCTGTCCATTAAGGAGTCAATCTCTACCAGCAATCCATTTAAAGCATTTTTAACGGGAAGCAACTCTTCTGTTGCGTAAGACAATTCAATTGGCTGCAATCTACTCGGTGTCATCGTTTGAATTCGTTGCGCAAGTTGCTGGAGCGGCTGAAGACCAAAACCAATGGCTGCCCACACCAGCAAAGCAAGAATTGGCCACGCTAATATTTCCGGAAACAAAGTTTGAAAAACAATCTGCTCCACTATCTCATCTCTCACATCAGACCGCTCAGCAACCACCACCTTAAGATTGCCTTTCACCTGATTTAAAGTGAAAGTTCGCCACTGATAGTGGTCTGCCACAGCATTACCATAACCATAAATATCGCTTTTTTGCTGTAATAAAAGCATCGAATCAGAGGCTATTTTTAGCTTGTCAGCGTGCCAGATTTGATAAAAAATTTTACTTTCGTATTTATGACCAACAGATAAGTCAGTATTAGCCTCATCAATTAATAAGGGTGATATGGCACTAACATTCGAATCAAGTTTTTCTATGTTGCTCGACAAAGTGAGTAACAGCCGAGCTTGTTGGGCCAACCTAGCATCAAATAATTCTTCTACTTCATGATTCGCAAAGAACAAGCCGATCAGCATGATAGTCACACTGGTTACGCTAAAAAGACACATAACAAAAAACAAGGTTCTTCTTCTGATAGAACTCAGAATCTTTTTATTAAGCCACTTCTTGATCAACAACATAACCGATCCCCCGTATAGTACGGATTAAATCGGGGAATAATTTCTTTCGTAAATGGTGAATGTGCACTTCTAAAGCATTACTTTCCACATCATCCCCCCAGCCGTACATCAACTGCTGCAAAACATCACGTGTAAACACATGACCTGGCTGACTAACAAGCTCATGTAGCAAAGAATATTCTCGCCGAGTAAGGTTGATGTCTTGATTTTGATAACTCACTTTATGACTAGCAGGATAAAGCACAAGGCCCTTATAGTGAATTTCACTGATTGCTCGTCCATAACTTCGACGTAATAATGCCCTAGCTCGAGCCTTGAGTTCCGTTACATCAAAAGGCTTTACTAAATAATCATCTGCTCCCAAATCCAATCCAGCCACTCTGTCTTCCAGCGCATCTCTAGCTGTTAGAATTAAGACAGGGACAGCATTTTCATTTGCTCGTATTTGTTTTAATACGGCTAATCCATCTAGCCTTGGTAAGCCCAAATCCAATATCACCAAATCAAACACTTCATTTACTAAGGCTTCTAGGGCATGAATACCATCATGAAGCAAATCTACTGTATACGCTTCACGCTTCAATGCGGTTACCAAGCCATCAGCCAAAGACGCATCATCTTCCACTACAAGTATTCGCAAACCTAAACCTTCCTTCATATAAAGACCAAGACAGATTCATACACACCGTTTAACTGCGCCCCGTATTGACGGACACGGATCAAATGAGCGTAATTACAAAAGAATAGTAGAATTGCCGCAGCAATGACACAACACTTCAACAAAAACACACGATATCGCATAAACAAATAGATGCTACAGCAACAAAACTCAAACACCGTCATCATTTAATACCCCTTAAGATATCTATATTCCAGTACTATAAATACAGAACCTTAAGGAAAAATTATCACTGGTACTTTAGCGTCTTAATAATTGCTTAGAAAAAACACTAGCACCAAACGCACACTTTGAGCTGAGCATATGGGACGGTAAATTTTAAGCAAAAAAAGCCCTGACAGGTTCAGCCATCAAGGGCCTTCTTAATTAAATCTTGATAACGACCTATGCTTATCCCCTTGTGGGACTCTCACATGGCTATCCAATTCAACCAAGCCCACACTACCGTCGGCGATGGCGAACGCCCGTGGCATGTATAGAGTCACTTCTGGTTTAGGGATGGGATCAGGTGGTTCAACGCCTCTAGTTATGTATTCAAAACTCACTTTTTGAGAACGAAAAAAGCCCTGACAGCTTCAGCTATCAGGGCCTTCTTAATTAAATCTTGATAACGACCTACTCTCACATGGGATCTCCCACACTACCATCGGCGATGGCGCTTTTCACTTCTGAGTTCGGGATGGGATCAGGTGGTTCAACGCCTCTATGATCATCAAGAAAACTGGTTTGTTTTATTAGCAACTCTCTAATAAAACCAAATTTTCAATTGCCTAATTATTGTTAGGCATTCTTAATTTAAAGCTTGACGATAAACTAGTATCACATGCTTATCTGTCAGAAATAGACCCACACTATCGTGAAAATCTATGTCTAAAATATTAAAGCCTGACGATAAGCTAGTATCACATGCTTATCTGTCAAAAATAGACACACACTACCGTGAAAACCTATGTCTAAAATATTAAAGCTTGACGACGACCTACTCTCACATGGGATCTCCCACACTACCATCGGCGATGGCGCTTTTCACTTCTGAGTTCGGGATGGGATCAGGTGGTTCAACGCCTCTATGATCGTCAAGCAATTCGT
>Ga0208898_1000238_pt1 | contig 44251 bp, 57 predicted proteins | sample VirMetDEL_Mar_4_FD_184513 | JGI IMG/M metagenome (GOLD analysis project Ga0208898, IMG submission 184513) | Aqueous microbial communities from the Delaware River and Bay under freshwater to marine salinity gradient to study organic matter... | ecosystem: Environmental > Aquatic > Marine >... | reverse complement strand
AAATATATGCTCAACGTTATATTGTTTTAATTTATTTAAAGTTACTAATTATTTCTTTACTATTTAATTGATTTCAAAGATTCGTAAAATCTAATTAAAATTAAAATGAGCACTATTATTGAAAATATCATATTTATTTATTTAATCGTATAGCATAATTATTAATTAATGCCCTCAAGACGCATATAAGCCCCTCTAAGAGACTCTCTCTTTTCTTTGGTACTTAGTATCATATCACGATAGAAAAGACTTATATGGAAGAAGTCTGAGTCGTGACACCTAACCCAATTGTTAAGTGTCTCTAGCCTCGCATCGCATACGTTAATTAAATACACAATTCTTAGTTTATTGTATAGTTCTATCTGTTTTTCTAGCATTGCTATTATTTTTATTTTTTAACATCTCCCCCCAAACACCTTGCTTGATGTCTTGAACGAGTTGATTTATTGGGTAACTCATCTCCATCTGCTCGATAGATTCAAAGTTCCAATCCTTTAGTTGGTTCGCAAGTAGGTTAACTGCTGACATAATTAAGTTCTCTCTTCTAACCCTCACATCGTAAGGATTTAGTCTGTCGTATAAGTCTAAACGGTATGTAATTTCCTGCACTTGCTTTTGCACTGAAGGATACATCTCTGCGTACTCCTTTATCTTATTGTTGGAGTGTATGATAGTTGCGTGGTTACGACCACCTAGCGTCTGACCGATGTCGTTGTATGATGCACTTGTGTACTTTCTGCATACGTAGGTAAACATATCTCTCGCCCTAACCAATTCGCTTAGTCGGGAGTTACTTGTTACATCTGTAATCTCTAATCCATAGTAATCCGATACATCTGTTAGTATCCCATTTAATTGTTCTTGTCTCTTAGTCATCTTATTTAGTTTTATTTTGTTTATTTATTTATTTGTTGTAATGATAACTGCGAATAAAGTTAACCCTCCGGGTCGCTTAACGCTTAACCTTATTTGCGTGTTAGCAACAATAGCTACTCGGTTACTTCAAACTTATATCCTTTTTCAAGTTTAGTGCTTATTTCAGCAACCACCGCTTCGTGCATTTCATTTGCTTTATCGTCTGCATCTACTTCGGCAATAGCCCAATCACTATCAAAATACACTTGCTTACTTACATCTGCGTCAAAGTATCTTTTATCATTTTTATCAGCGTGAAAAGCCATTGTTTCAAAGTATCTTCCTGCACCAACTGTATCAAACTTATCGTCTATTTTCATAAGTCCTACAGAAGATACTACAATCTTAATATCATTATAAGCAAGCAAGGTATTTCTTCTAAATCTACATCTATCAGCACAAATGAAATGCCCTGCCCACCCTCGTTCGGTTCTAATTACACCGCTACAGTTGCTAACATTGTGTATAGCAAATGCCTTTTCGTCTTTCTGTTTAGTTTTTACCATAATTTCAATCTTTAGTTTTTAAATTAAGTTTAGTGTTGGCACTTGCCATACACTCGTCCGTTAGCATTAATACTACTCTTTAGGTATATTAAGCCAAGCAACTACATCTGCATTGTGGTCTATTTCCAATCTTTCTACAATTAAATATTCATCGTATTCTAATTCGTAAAACTTGTCATCAAGCACTTTATGATATTGTAACTTCCCTCTATTCTCTAAAAGTTCATAGTGTACCAAATCGCCAAGAACTAACCTATAAGGCAATTTCAAATACCAAGTGTAGTAAAATCCTTTTTGGTAAAAGTGTATAATGTGGTCTATCATTTTATTTAAGTTTTTAGTTAATTAATCCGTACTAATGCTAACAATGTATAACACACATTAAAACGATGTGTTATACTAACCGTTGTATGCCATTAACAAGCTATCACACCAATTTCTATTTCATCAAAATCACCATTGCTTAATAAATAGTATCTTATTGATTTAATGTTGCAAATCCTAAAATCATCACCATTAAAAAAACAACAAATTTGGTCTCCTTTTTGGGGTATTTTAGGTAGTGTTGTTAATACTTCAATTTCTTCTTCTAATTCAACTATTCTAACTGTAATCATACTTTAAAATTTAACGGCATACAACACAAAATAAATTGCATTGAAACGCCAATTTATTAATAACGTTAGGCGTAATTAAGCCATACGAACCAAATATCCTTTAGCGTGCTTTCTTAAACTTTTCTTTTTCCCTCTATCATCGGTTATTTCAAACCAAGAGTTATACCATTCTTTCCAATCTGTATCAACTCGTGTAACTGTATATTCTTTACCTTCTGTAAGGTATTTACTCATCACCTTATCAAAAATTATCTTGCGTCCAGCTTGCAAATCCTCCCAAGATAAACTACGCCTAACACCAGATAAATTTAATTGCTCGTGATAAGCTTCTACAATGTCAAGTGCTTTTAAGTATTCTTCTCGTGTAATCATAATTTCTATTTTTTTTAGTTTAACAATAATCATTGTTGCTATGTCCCTCATCTTAATTAATTTTACAATGTAATAAACGTTTTATAAAATCTTGGTTCGCTTCATCAAATTGAATCTCTAGGTCTTCAATTATTTGCATTATTACCTCCGCACTTTCGTCCTCAAACTTTTCCCACACTACTACATCGCTTGGTATTTCTACGTTGCATAGGTCATTCATAATTGCATTGTTAAGTGAGTTTAGTTGCTCCTCTATGTTGTCTCCGCACAGTACAAAACTTGCGGCTCTTAATAAATTTGTCATCTTATTTAGTTTTAATGATTGTTGTTAAATTAAATTTTCTACACCATACAATTCATACCAAAGCCCATAGCTACAAGTCCACCCTAGTTTCTTTAGTCTACTTTGTCTCTTTTTAATATCAGCAAATGCGTATTTGTAGTCATCCCAATTGTCTACTATCTCTTTTATGTTGTCTGATAAATTATCATATTCTTGTTCTGTCATCTTATTTAGTTTTAATATTAGTAAAAGGAGAGTGTTTGCTCCATATTTTATCAGCTCTATCTTGGTCGGGTAGGTCTAATCTCATTTGTATAAGTTTTTCCATATCCTTAAGACCTCTCTGATAGGTTGAGTCGCTATCTGACCTCATATAATACCAATCTGCATTAGATAGTAGTGCGTCTAGGTGTTCGTATTCGTTCATTTTAATTTAGTTTTAAAGATTAATATTTGATTTGAATGTATCTACTACATCCTTGTCGATTAAGTTAATTAGAGCCTCTTCAAATGCGTATGATGGCACTTTACTACCGATAATCCAAGTATTAAGTTCATTAATAGTGTACTCTCTATCGTATGTCTTCCAATCATAGATGGTGTATATTTCATCTTGCCATTCAATAACCCATTCTAACTGACAATTGTTGTCGGCTGATACTTCGTTGTATGTTGGCTGACCAAGTGCATTAAATAGTTCGTAGTATGTGACACCTCTTAGCGTGTTAGTCTTGTAAGTTCCGTTGGTTAAGCTACCAACTTCGTGTTTCATTAGTTTTTTCATCGCATATGTATTGCTTAGTATTACCTCATATTGAGGTTCGTTTTGATTTATGAATTGATTAAGCACTTCGTTTATTGTGTTAATTGCTTCTTCCACTTTTAGTTCTTGTTCTAGCGAAATATCACCACTTTTTAAATTAAAATCTTCGCAAATTCCCACCCAATCTACATTAAGATATTCGGGCGTTAAATCTCTTTTTGTGTTTTTCATCTTGTTTGTTATTTGTTGTTTAAAGTTTAATAATTTGTGCAAATGTAATGATTGTATTTAATTCCATCAAGAATATTTTCAAGCCTTTCTACAGATTTGTGTATCAAGTCATCGTATAGCACATCGTAAGAATGGTGCAATTTTACATCAGTATTATAGATGTCTTTAATTAAGTCTTCTTTTAACATCTGCTCTGTTATGTTCTTAACACCGACTACCTTTGAGTACCCGCTATTATTTACAGCGGATACATACTTGTTTAGATTATCTTGAGAATCAAACTCTCTGTAGATGTTACGGTATTGGTTGTTGTAGTAACTCTTGATTGTGATTTGATACTTTTCCATTTTGTTTTTATTTAAATGTATTTTATACTGTATTAATTTATTTTAACAATTGTCAATTTCACCGTTTCCCATCATTGCTTGGTCGAATTGACTTATTTGCCAATATCTGTCGTGATGATTACTTCTTAAAAAGGTTTTAGCTTCTATTAAGCAAGTGATACTTTCACCTTCTGCACATCTTAACGCAACCCAATCACCTTGAAAGTCGAACCGCACAAATACTAAAGATTTTAGTTTTGAAAGTTCATCTTTTATAGATTGAATTTTGATATTAACTTCTTGAACTGTTGGTTGATGTTCCATCTTAATTGTTTTTAATTACTAATTATTTTCACCACCAAAACCCGACATCGGGTGTTCTGTCGGGCGGTGTGGGTGTATGCTATACGATATGTATATTTTATTTATTTATAGTTTAGATATTGATGCTGGTCTTTTGCCTATTTGTCCCCAAATAAAATTGTGTGCATCATTGACATTTGAAAAGGGTACGCTTATTATAATAGGTTGGCTATCCTTACTTACCCATACTTGCCATTGTGTTAGAGTTTTCATCTTGTTATTCATTTAGTTTAAATTTATTTAATTGTTGTAGTGCATTAGATAAACTCTATTTCATCAATATGAGCCTTAAACACTTTCTCATTATCATTTGGGTGCATACTTTTTACGTTAACAAACCCGTTTACGATAATACTCACCACTTCAACAAGGTCACATCCGTAAATACCTTTCTTACCTACTATACTATTTGTCCCAAAATAAAATTGATGCTGGTCTATTGTTTGATATTGCATTAATGATTTTCTTATTAAGTCAGCACTTTTTTGAAAGGCTTTATTAATTTGAAGTCTTTCCATTTCCCAAACGACTTCTATATTTGATTCCATTCGCATCATTCGGTCGATGTCATCTTGAAGGTCTTTAAGCATTTTCTTTGTGGTTGTGTTTAATTTCTGTGACATTTTAATTTAGTTTAAGTTAGAGAAGGGGAAATACTCCCCCCTCTGTGATTGTTTACTGATTGATTGAAATAAAATCTCTACCACCATAGCTATGGTCATAGCTTACACTTGATGACTTGACAACTTTGTAGGTGTATACATCGTATACCAACTCATCATTGTTATAACTCCACCATTCACCCTCAGCTAATTCATTAGCTATGTTAGATAGCTTAATTCTTGCGTCACCTATGGTATCAAATCCATCTGAATGTAACTCCCATAGCTGACCATCTTTTCTTTTAATAATTGAACACTTCATAATATATAATTTTTAGATTAGAGGAGGGAAATACTCCCCCCTCTTTGATTGTTTTACTTGTTGATATAGTCTACCACCTTTGTAGCTTGTTGCATTGCGTAGACGCATTCTTTTGGCTTATCTTCTAAATACTTGCACCACCCTTTGATGTATGCTTGGCTATTAGATTCGTTGTCTTTTGGCTCAAGACCCAACATACCTACTAAATACATTGCTGATATTTCAGCGACCAACTCTTCCTTGGCATACGTTGTATCCCCCCACTTATTGACTTCTAACAACGTCTTTCTGTTGAGTCTGTCCTTGTGACCCGTACTGTGCGCCAACTCGTGAAATAGCACCTTGTAATAGCTATCTGCATCAACAAAGGTATTTATCTTTGGCATATTAACTATATCCCTATTTGGCGAATAATACGCACTGTCTTCCAAGTGAACCAACTTCAAGCTACCTTGCTTATCTATATAGCTTTTAGATAGGGTCTCAGCGATTTCGATTGGTTCGTTGGTGACATCTGATACAACCTCATCCATCACCTTTGGCTCAATACCCGTACATTGTGCTACATTGTACACGTGAAATGTAGTTAGGCTAAATGTCTTTCGATACCTTAAATTGCCATTACTCATTCGTTCATTTGGGTTAACTAGCTTAACTAACTTTTTCGGTACAAATTTGTCTGTTGAATTATCAAAGTAGCCGATGTTCCAACGTGTTATTGGAGTGTACTTTTTATTCTCCGCCTCAATGACTCTCCCGCCCTTTGCCATAACTTGATTCCACGTTAGCCATTGGTTATATTCGTAACCCTTATCTATCATTTCAAAGTTTAAAATGAAAATGTTGAAACCATTATAAAACCTATCAAGTGCTAGGTTGAATGGAGCATTAGCTTGACCCGACTTCCAAGGCTTAAACCAAGATAAACCCTTAGCTTTTAGACCTTCAATTACCGTTTTGTTGATTTTCTCAAAAATTTGATTTTGCATTGTATTTGTTTTTAATTGTTAATGATTTTTGATTACTTGGTTAAATGCTCTTTTGATTATGGATAAATCATATTTCAATTCATCCAATTGTCCTTCGTTATTCACGTTATATCTTTTTGAAAATCCATATGAATAACTACCTTTTTCCTCTTTGATGTAGACAAATTGATTTGAAACTACAATTGGCACTCTTATGTCAATGTAGTACGGGAATGTTCCACCTGCATACGATGTTGGTATATCATCTGCATTTAGTACAGATGGTAGCATTTCATTGATAGCTATAACTCTGTTCATTATAGCTTTTGATACTTTTTTCTTAGTTTTCATTTGATTGTTTTTAGTAGGTAACATCACCTACCACCAAAGCCCTGCACCATTTACGATGCAGGGCGAGTGGTTGGTTGGGGGATTGCTTATGTTAGTGTTATAGTCACATCTACATCATCCAATTTAAAATTAAATCCAATGAACCCATTAGTATTAACATTGGCTTTTGAATGGTAATCCAATTGTAATGTCATCACCACCTCACTTGAATAATGACCTTGAAGCATTACCTCTCTTCTTCTCATATCTATGGAATAAAATTCGTATCCAAAAGATTCAACCGATTTATTAATCATTTGAACCGTCTTTGATAATTCTTTAAAATTTTTCATAACTAATTGATTTTTAATTGTTTAATTGTTAAAGTGCTGATAATCAGCGATTTGTGTTATTTTGTAAGAACGACCCTTTCGGACTGCAATACTAAGATTAATTATTAAATCTGATTAACATTTTATCAACATTTATAATAATTTATAATCATTCTAAATAAGGAACTATCTTTCAATAATAGAAACGCACACGCACGTAAACAAAAAAATTGGATTGAATTGTTAACAAATGTTAAATAATTTAACTACATTGTGCAACTACTTGATTATCAGGTAAAAGAATTATCTTTTTTTTCTGGTATCTATGTACCATATCGCATCAAAGTGCCTTAAAACGTCTTATTTGAGGTGATGTAAAAACAATGAGACATACAATACCTTTCTGAAATAGTTACCAACAAAGTGAATGTTGATAATTAAAAGTAAAGTTTTGTTTGGTTATTAATATTAAATTGATTATATGGGTTTGCTTTATCCATTCTCTCATTGTCTGCAACATTGAATGAAACGTAGCTATATAGAACTTGCCAATAGTTAGTATATGCTGTCGCTTCGGAAAAAGTCAAAATAGTACAGCGAATTATCTAAAAGCCAAAACCGAAAACCGAAATCTGTGAAAAATTGGGGGAAGGTGGGTAAAACGAAATGGGTTTTCTGTGAGGATTGCGATGTAAATGTCAGTGTATAACCCCAAATCCCTAAATATGTGACGTGGTAAAAAAACCACTCTATAAGAGACACCACCCCTTCCTCTATACCCCTTGCTCTACTTACTTTCTTTATTTTTCTTGACCCTCCACTTTTAAAAACAGAGGGTCAGACCTTTTTTTTTCTTATATTTGCATTATATTATTTAAACCCTAGACACATTTTTATGGAAGTATCACAAGCAAAAACATCGTGGTCAGATGACCATTTACTACAACTAACAGACCCACATAACCACAGGATAAGGTATGACAGGGTAGGATTCATTTGGGAGCACTATTTAGATGGTAAGTGGGAGCTACATTCTGTATTTAAGTATAGGACTCACGGATACTACTTCCACCTTATTAGATTTTGGACGTACAATTGGAGTAAGGAGCTAATGGATAGGAGAGTTAGTATGTCTAGGAGTATTATAAATGGGTTTGATTCTTTGTATAAGGACTCTAAGAAGGTAAAGAAGATATCTGAGGACGAAAGTTTGGGTGTGAAGGAGAAGTTTGAGTTGATTAAGGGGATTCTACCGAATGAACCTTTAGCTTATATAGCCGATGCATTGAATATTAGCTTGAGTACGTTGAAAAGGAGGATTAGATAAAAAAAGAGGGTGCTGTAATAAACAACACCCCCTTCTAAACTCAATGAAAACATTAGTGATAAACAATCAACGGTGCTAAGTTACGAAACTTTTATGGAAAAAACTAATATTATCGGTAATAATATATAGTGTAGACTGTTATTTCTTAACAGGCATAAAATAAAGTTAATAATATGGGTTACAAGACTAAATCAATGCTTCACCAGATAGGTGGAGAAACCATAAAGTCTTTCAAGGGGCATAAAGCCAGGAGAATGAGAGATAGTAATGTATTTGTTGAGACAGAAACTCATACATATATAAATGACAAGGGAGAGGAAAAGGAGTATGAAAAAATAGTGGGGTTTAAAGACAAAAATCCTAACCTTAAAAAGGGGCAAAAGCCAAACGAAGGTATGTCAACTCATTATATGGCAGATGATAAAGATAAACTAGCTTGGCCGTCAATATACAAGACTGATTCTGGAGAATGGAAAGAGCAAGGTCCAGCTGAAGCTAGAGAAAGAGGAGAAATGTTTGAGTTTAAATCAACTAAAAGGATGAAAAAGTTTGCTAGAGAGGGTAATTGGAAGAATAAAAGATTTGAAGACGGTAAATTTTTAAAATAATGGCTAAACCAAAGAAAAAAGGTGGACCTAAGCAGAAGTTAAGCCCTGAAGCTAAAAAAGCTAAGGCTGAAAGAGACTTAGAGATAGCTAAAAGCCCTAGGAGGATGAAGATGAAGAGGGATAATTATGCCAAAAGGAAAGAAGCGGAGAAAAAGTTTGGTAAATTGTGGTTGTTGGGTAAAGACTACGACCACGAGGACGGCAAGTTTGAGTCTGTAAAGCGTAACCGTGGTAATGACGGTAATGGTACTAAGAAAGAAGGTAAATAAACAGATATGTTTGATAAATTAGATAAGTTTACTAGAAAAAAAAGAATACCAAGAAACCGCCTTGGAAATAAATTAGTGAATGAGGAAAGTTTGTACGAAAAATCTGAAAGAAAAATTGAAAAAGCTAAATCAAAAAGCCCTAAAAGATTTGAAAAGATTAACAAGAAGTATGGCTATGATGAAGCTGGAGCAGTTGCTGCTGGTTTAGGGCCTGACGAAACAGGTCACTGGCCAAGCAGAGACCCAATAACAGGTAGGATATTTAAAGGTAAAAAACACCCTACGTTTTATAAGACATTGAAAGGAGAAGAAGAAGCAGGATACGAAATATACAAAAAAGGTGGAAACCTTTACTCTAAAGAAAAGAAATAGATATGAAGGAGTTACCAAAGGCTGTACAAGCAAAACTAAAAAAGAAATAACAATGGCAATAAATTATACATACCCATTAAAGGGTGCGCCCTCCACGGCAGATGAGTTCTTAATTATAGATAGTGTAGACAACTCAACCAAGAAGGTTACTGTCGCTAACGTATTAGCCTTAGGTGGTGGTGGTAGTGGTGGAACTGGTACTGTAACCCAGATTACGTTTGCTGCTCCATTAACGGGTGGTATTATAACAACTACAGGAACTGTTGGGTTAGGAGTTGTTGGTGTTGCTAATGGGGGTACTGGTAAAGAAGGTTTGCTTTCAAGCAATAGGAGTCAAGTATTAGCAGTAAATGCTGGTAGAACAGGTTACGATTTTGTAGACCAACAAGTAATTGAAACTATAGAGGCTGGTGAAGCTTTATCTAAGGGAGACCCTCTATATGTAGTAGGTTGGAATAATGGCACATCTATAGTAATTGTAGGTAAGGCTGATTCGTCTCAAGGGTCAAAAATGCCTTGTGTTGGTGTTGCGGCAAATGATATAGAACAAGGTGAGGTTGGAGAAATGATTGTTGTTGGTGTTCTAGACGGAATAGCAACAAACAACCTTCAAGGTAGTCCAGGAGTAGGTGATATAGTTTACGTTAGAGTTGGAGGAGGATTTACAGGTCTTAAGCCAGACCAAGGTAACTTAATACAGAACATTGGAATAATATTAAAATCCGCAGGAGCTGGGGCTGGTAGTATACAAATAACAGCAACTGGAAGGTCTAACGACATACCTAACATACCATCTGCAAATGTATGGATTGGTAGTTCAACTCAAGTTGCTACTCCTAGAGCGTTTTCTGGTGAGGTTAGTTTATCTAACACAGGTGTTACTGCCGTAACAGGGATTGATGGTAATGTATCTATACAAGGGTACAGACCAATTATTACAGTTACCGCAGATTCAAAAACACTATTGCTATCTGACAGTGGTAAGTACATAAATTTTGAGGGTTCTTTTGGTGGGTCTAATACTAAGTTTTTAACATTACCATCTGCATCATCTATAGAGGAATTTACAGTTGGAACAGAGATAGAAGTTGTAAATAATAGCACGCCTTCTGGAGTAGGTCAGCCACAACCTACATTAACTGTAAGGGTAGACCTTGGAGCTAATCCAGGAACCATAAATGGGTTATCTAACTTTGTACTTACAAATAGATATTCTTCTGCAACTTTAAAATTAATATCTAATACTAATAACGTAGCAGTGTGGCACGCAAGAATAGTACAATAAAATAAATAATATGGTAAACCCAATATATCAACAAGGCGAGGAACTACTCTTGAACCAATTTGGGTCTAAGTACTTAGGGGTAGCAGCACACACCAATGTAAACTCTAATGAGTTTATTGTTCAGGAGGATGCAGTTATATCTGTACTTACGGGTGGGGATTCTTCAACAGCTGCTAACGATGTAGACTACAAGGCATCTATGAGTCTTAGTGGGGTTACATTAAAACAAGGAGCATTGATAGTTGCACCACAAGGGGAGTCATTCCAAAGTATGACAATAGATAGTGGTACTATAATGGCTTACAACTCTGTTGTTGGTGGAACAAAACCTAGTGCAGTTCCATTACTATTAGACTTGTATCCTGATGCTGCGGCAGCTTACTCTTTAAGAAAACTAAGAACTGATTACACAGGCTCAGCTATTGAAGTCAGAAAAACAGTTGGAGGTGAAACCTCTATTCAAGATATTGGATTTGTAAATGGAGAACTAGATACAACTTCTTTACTTTCTTTTGCAGAAGGTGGAGATGTCTTTGTAACTAAACGATATGACCAATCTGGAAATGGCTATGATTTGCAACAAACGGCAGAATCTGCACAACCTCAAATAGTAAACGCAGGAGAATTATATACATTTAATGGTAAGCCTTACTTTTTAACGGATGGGGTTAATGATGTAATGAGAACTACTACAAACCCAATATTTGGGACAGACTCAAGAAGTTTGTTTTTTGTTCAAAAGACAAATGTAGTAGGGGTTACGGGTAGGTTTAATTTAGCTGCTGATACAGGGGTAACAGGAAGGGCTTGGCTTATAACTCCTGAAGTAGGGGCAAGAACAGTCTCAACAACTTGGGTTTCATCCACTCCAACAAGTATTACAAGTCCTTCTTTAATTTCTAATATCTACACTTCAGGAAATCTTCAATCAGGTAATTCAATGTGGTTAGATGGCGTTTCAGTTGTAAGAACTTCAGGAAATGATGGGCCTATTGATACAATTGATAGCAATATGACTGAGGGGGCTAATAGTACTGCAAATTTTTATGATGGCTACATTTCCGAATCTATAATTTACAAGACCGACCAATCAGCTAACAGAGAAGGTATAGAAGCTAACATAAATACACACTACACAATTTATTAATAAAAATAAAAAAAATGGCAAGTAACAGTAAGGGTGTAAACCCAAGTAGATTAATAGGTACATTCGGCTCTAAGTATTTAGCGGAAGGCACACATACATCAGTTAATGCTTATGCGTTTATTGCACAGGCTGACACTGAAATTACAGTGCTTCTAGGTGGAAATGCAAGTACAGGAGTAGCTACAGATGACTACCTAACATCAATGTCTTTGTCTGGTGTTACATTAAAGCAGGGTGCTTTGATACAAGCCCCAGCTGGAGAGTTGTTTCAGAGTATCACAGTAGATACTGGTGGCGCATTAATAGCTTATAAGTAATGCCTTTTATATCAGCATCGGTAATATCCCCATACAACAGCATTAGGGGAGGAGCCGAAGGAGAGTTAGTGCCATTGCTATTAGATTTATACCCTGATGCTGCGGCTGCTTATTCTTTGAGAAAGCTAAGGGCTGCTTATTCAGGTCCAGCCATAGAGGCTAGAAAAACAGTTGGAGGTGAAACTTTTGTTCAAGATATTGGATTTGTAGGTAATGAATTAGATACAGCTTCTTTACTTACATTTGCAGATGGAGGGGATGTTTTTGTTGCTAAATGGTACGACCAAAGTGGTGGAGGGAATAATGATGTAGCACAAGTTAGCGAATCTGCACAACCTCAAATTGTAAGTAATGGAGTTGTTGTAACTACATCAGGTAATTATGCTATTGACTTTTCGGGTTCTACAAAAACTTTAGTAAATGCAACATTTGATAACTCAACTCAAGTTGGTTCTGTTTTTACAATAGTTAAAAGCACAACTTTAAATGCTCAAGTGATTACAGATTCAGCAGATTTGGCAAATAGGCAAGTATCAGGTTTTTATGCAGGCAATCCTACAGTATTTTCAATAAGTAAAGGTATAGGTTACAAATCTACGACTCCTACTAATACCAATATGAATTTACTATCTACATTCTTTGACGTTAATTCAGACTTATATCTTAATGGAGTTAAAATAATAAATTCTGCAAACATAGGAAGTGGTACAAGATTAGGCTTCACTTTAGGTTCAGGGGTTGGTGGCGCTGCATCATTTGAGGGTAGTATTTTTGAGGTTATCGTTTTTGATGGCCAAAATAAATCAAGCGATAGAGTAGGAATAGAATCTAATATAAACTCAAGTTATAACATATATTGGGACGGTTCTCAAACGGGTTTATTAGATGATTATCCTAGTGCTGCGGCAGCCTATTCATTAAGAGCATTGAACTCAGCATATACAGGTCCAGCTATAGAGGCTAGAAGAAGTTCTGATAATGCTATTAAAGATATTGGTTTCCTTTATGATGGTAGCTTAGACACAGAATCTTTACTTTCTTTTGCAGAAGGTGGAGATGTTTTTGTTGCCAAGTGGTATGACCAAAGTGGTAATGGAAATAATGATGCATTACAACCATCTGACGCCCAACAGCCACAAATTGTTGATTTAGGTTCAGTAGTTACATTGAATGGAAAGCCTACAATATTGAGTTCTGTTGGTAAAGCGATGTACACAGCTAGCAATAGCGTTCCTGTGGTTGGAGATTTAGGGGAAAGGTCATCTTTTTCTGTTTTAAACTCAAATGCGTCAGGTCTACAATTAGCAATAAGTTATGTAGATGGGGGTACAAATTTATGGTTTCCTATTGCGTTTAATAATGCTGGAAATGCTGTTTCAAGAAATAGTGACCCTGCATCTGCTGCAACTGCACCTTACACAGCGAATAGCGATGTAGTTTTTACGTCATTATTGAATAGCACAAACTCAGAGGTTTTTATCAATGGGGTTTCAGGTGGAGGAGCTACAGGATTTATTCCTCAAACAGGAACTTCAAAAATAAATGTTTTCGCAAGATATGCAAATGTTTGGAGTTTAGTTGGGCAGGTTTCAGAAATAATTCTTTACCCATCCGACCAAACAGCTAACAGAGTAGAAATTGAAACTAACATAAATAACCATTACACAATTTATCCATAATGTATTATAAAGGAACAAAAACAGAGTGCGATGCTTACAACGCATTTGTAACAGCAGGACAGAATTATATCGGAACAACTACTCAATGGGCAGAGCCTTACGAAGTAGATGGATTTTGGTACATTATTAAAAATAGTAATTACCTTTCAGAAATGGTAGAGGTGGAAGCTATGCCAATAGTCAGCGAAGAACTATAAAACAACAAAGCAACTTTATCTAATTAAATCTACTCTATGACATAAACAATAAAAACAAAAGCATATGGATAGCGAGAGCCTTATATTAATAGTAAGTGGTTTAGCTGGTGCGTTTGGGATTAAAGAGGTTTGGAACATCATAAAAAAGAAGATGGATATCAACCACTCTGTGTCCTCAAGCCATAATAGCTACAAGCAAAAAAGAATAGAGGAACTAGAGGATGAGCTGAAAGAAGCTAATCAAACTATACTTGAGTTAACGATAAGGGTATCTAAATTAGAAGAAAGAATGCTGCACGTTGCAAAGAATAGAGTAAAAAAGTAAAAAAACAAGTAATAATAATAGTAACAACAATAACAAATAAAAATTAAAATGGCAAACGAAGTAATTAACTTAGACACGGTATTTAGTGGTTTCAATAGTGGAACAGACTTGCAACCAAAAAACACAAGAACAAATAACCAAGGTGTAAAAATCAATGACATCGCAGGGTTTGGTAAAATTGTATCTGCCGCCCCAACAGCAGAAGCTGGAGTAAAAGGAGATATGGTATTTACTACTGACGGGGAAGCTTCTGCAATACTTTACCTATGTGTATCTTCAGAAACTTTTACTAACGGAGTTGGCAATAATGACGCAGCTTGGGTAAATGTGGAATTAGCAGCATAATAAGCCTTAACTCCAGGTCAAAGGAGTAACAATCTAATTTAATTTAATTCAATATAATTATGTCTAACGAAATCGTTAAGAACTTAAACTTCGGAGACGAAGGTAAAAATAAAGTGTTTGAAGGTGTATCAAAATTAACACGAGCCGTTAGTTCCACATTAGGAGCTAGCGGTAAGTGTGTAATGCTTGAGGACTCATCTGGCAAACCACTAATCACAAAGGATGGTGTAACTGTAGCAAATGCAGTTATACTTCTAGACCCTGTTGAAAATATGGGTGCAACGCTTTTAAAGGAAGCAGCTAGACAAACTGTTAAAGAAGCAGGGGATGGAACAACTACTGCTACAGTATTAGCACACTCTATATTAAAAGAGGCATTTGCAACAGACAACTACAACTCAAGAGAAATCAGAGATGGTATTAACTCAGCAGTTGAAAAGGTCGTTAAGTACCTAGAGGGCGAATCAGTTGAAGTTAGTGGTGATATGCTAAAGCAGGTTGCCACAATATCTTCTAACAACGACTCTAGCTTAGGTAAAATTATAGCTAAGGCTTTTGAGGATGTAGGAGAGAATGGTGTTGTTAGTATGGAAATATCTAATGACGAGGAAACATCGGCAGAAATAGTTGATGGAGCTTCAATTGATAAAGGATTAAAGAATCACCACTTTATTAATAACAAAGAGAAAGGTACTTGTGAGTTAAATAACCCACTTGTATTAATTGTAGAAAGCAAGATACCTAACGTAAGAAAGGTACAAAGCATTCTTGAGTACGTAATTAAGAACAACAAGGAACTACTAATTATCGGAGATGCCGATGAACAGCTAGTTACAGCGATTTCAATGAACGTATCTAAGGGTAACATTAAAGCTAATATCATTGACGCACCTGACTACGGTATTAATAAAAAGCAAACATTACAAGACTTTGCTGCATTGACTGGAGCAACTGTAATAAATGAGGACTTAGGTGACGATATGGATTTAATTGACGTAAGCCACCTAGGAACGTGTTTAAAGGCCGTTACTACACAAGATGATACTATCATCCAAGTAGAGGAGATTAATGACGACACAAAGGCTCTAATCAAGCAGATTAAAAAAGAACTTAAGACAACAAAGATTAATGGTAAGAAACACTTGCTTGAAAGAAGGTTGTCAAGACTAGCTGGTAAGGTTGGTGTAATTAAAGTTGGTGCAAACTCAGAAGTTGAGTTAAAAGAAAAAGCTGACAGAGTAGAAGATTCTATCTGCGCTACTAAAGCTGCTATTAAAGAAGGTATACTTCCAGGTGGTGGAATTGCATTACTTAACGCTAGTGGTAAGGTAACCCCATCTAATATAGGAGAAGAAATACTTTTAAAGGCTATTCAAGCTCCATTTGAAGTTATAATGTCCAATGCTGGTATTACTAAGTTTGAATACCCTACTAAAAAAGGACGTGGGTACAATGTAGTTACAGGAGAAGTAGTTAATATGATTAAGGCGGGAATTATTGACCCACTACTTGTTACAAAGAGTGCATTAAAAAATGCGGCATCTGTAGCTAATACGATACTTGCAACTGATTGTGTAATTAATAACTTGAGAGCATAATGAAGGCAGTAGGAAAGTATATGTTGATAGAGCCTGTAAAAGAAAAAGAAGTATCTACAAAAGGTGGTTTAATTTTAGGAGAGAGCCACAGAGAAGATATAAGATACAGAGAGGCTAAAGTAAAGACCATTGGAACCTTAGTTGAAGGAGTGCAAGATGGGGATACCATCTACTATGACAGACACGCAGGGTTTGATATGGAGATTGACAAGGTTATTTACAAAGTAATCAAGGAGTTTGACGTAGTAGTTGTTTTATAATGAGAGGTGGAAAGTTAGAGTACTCCGACTTAAGAGACTTAAGCATACTTAAGCACTACAGAGTTATTAGAAAGTGGGCAGCGAAGAATAATGATATTAGTACAACAGACTTAGAGATACTAATATACTTAGACTGCGTTGGTCTATTTAATAGGTTAGACTTTATAGATGGTCAGTACTCACACAGTTGGGACAGTGCAAGGTGGTCTAGGCTTATGGATGGTGGTTGGTTGACAGTATTCTCAAAGAGAGATAGAGTTAACACTAAGAAGAATATTTACAAGGTATCATTCAAGGGTAAGAACCTCATCAATAGAATCTACAAGATAATGGTTGGAGAGGAAGACATACCAACAAGTACAAGACGTAATAGTATAATGAAAGGGGCGACCTACACAGATAAAGTTCTTATAAAATCAATAAAAGATGTTAATAAAGATAAAACAATAAACAATGGGATATAAAACAAAGTCAATGATTAATGCAGTTGGTAGTACTTATGGAGGGGGGAATGTAGACCCTGGCTATGACACAGCCGCTAATTTAAAAACAAATTTAACAGAGGCAGGTAAGTCTTTCGGGAAACTTGCAGGGTCATACTATTCTGAGGATGTCAGAAAACCAAGGCTTGAAAAAAGAGCTAAAAAAAATGAGGCTAAAGCTTTAAAGTTAAGAGAAAGAAGTAAGAGACTTTATGGTGAAGAAAAAGATGCACCAGAGCCAATCACAAATGCTACTTTTAATGTTAAGGAGAGAAAAGGTATTAACACCCCAACAGAATCAAATCCAGTTGTTGACGAAATTATGAGTCGAACCCAACCTTTTAGTTCTTTAAACACTTCAGAAGACTATGATTTTAAAACTAAAAACGGTTATTCTTTAGCTAAAGACATTTTTAAGAGTTTAAATGGAGGAACCGAGTTTAGCGAGAGTCCTATTGAAATGAAAGGAGACGGATTCAATAAAGGAATGTTAAGAAAAAACAAATACAAAAAGTAATATGAAAAATATACTAAATCAACTAGGGGCGACTGCAACTAACTTAGAAGGGGCAACTCCACAAGAAATGCAAGCACTAGGTATGAATCCTATGGGTCCTGCTGTTCAAGGCCCTATGGCTACCAATCCTATGATGCCAACAACAGACCCTGCTGTAATTCCACCAGTAGTTCCAACAGCTAACAATTTTTCACCAACAACCAAATCAGTTGCTGACTACACATACGGTAGTGATGTAGCTAGAGGTTACTAAAAACAAAACTATGAAAAGCAAGAAGATGGTAGAAACAAAAAGACCTTACGCAGAAGAGCAAGGGTTTGACGCAATTTGGAATGGTCCATTAAATATGGATAATATGCCAAGAGGGTATGGCTCAAGTAGTGGATGTAATGGTATTCAGTTACTAGCTAAAAATATGCCAGCATACCAGCCAGGACCTATTACAGAAAAAGCAAAGGGATTCAAGTTTTAAGTAATGGCGGCAGACTTAAAGCTCTACGTTGCTAATGCATTAGTAATGATGATAACTATGTCAGACATAGAAGTCATACTTAAAATACTTTTATTAGTTGTCACAATAGGTTACACTATTTTTAAGTGGCTATCTGCTATTAAAAAATACAAAGATGGAAAAAATTAGTGAACACATATCATACAAGGAGGCTGTTAGAAGTTCTACTGCTAAAAGATTAGGCATAGAGAACACCCCCACTGAGTTTGATTTGAAGAGAATGAAGTCTATATCCAAAAATGTATTTGAACCTCTTAGAGAGGCTGTAAATGGCCCTATACGCATTAATAGCTTCTTTAGGTCTAAGGAACTAAATAAAGCAGTAGGTGGAAGTGGTACGTCTCAGCACTGTAAAGGAGAAGCTTTTGACTTAGATGACTCTTACGGTCATATGTCAAACGCAGATATGTTTAAATACATAAAAGACAACCTTAGCTTTGACCAAATGATATGGGAGTTTGGTGACGATGAGAATCCTGATTGGGTGCACGTTTCTTATGTATCAGAAGATAAAAATAGAAACAGGTGTTTAAGAGCTGTAAAGGAAAATGGTAGAACTGTTTATATTGTAATATAATGGCAAAGAAGGTAAGTAAGAAAGATATGGCTTGTAATAAGCCAAAGAGAACATCTGGACACCCTAAGAAGTCTCACGTTGTAAAGGCTTGTGAGGGTGGAAAAGAAAAGATAATTAGGTTTGGTCAGCAGGGTGCTAGTACGGCAGGAAAGCCAAAAGCTGGAGAGTCTGCTAAGATGAAGGCCAAGAGAAAAAGTTTTAAGGCTAGACACGGGAAGAATATAGCTAAAGGTAAAATGTCTGCTGCATATTGGGCAGACAAAGTTAAGTGGTAAAAAATAAACATATATAAAGATGAAAGATAAAAGTATGATTAATATGGCAGGAACTTCTATGGGCTCTGGATTAAAGATGTGTGGAAGCCAAGTAGGCAAGCATATGAAAATGGGTGGACCAAAGATGATGGGTGGTGACGAAAAGAAAGGGTTTAGAGAGTTATTTGCTGAAAATAGAAAAGCTGGTAAGAAAGAGTTTAAGTACGAAGGTAAAATGTACAACACAAAAACTGCCGAAGACGTAGCAAAAGGATTAAGTGATAAAGACCTATATAAAGCATATGAAAGAGCATACAACTCTACAAGTTCTTTTGATAATGTGCCTGGTTCTGAGCAATTAAAATCTAGAAACGAAATAGAAAAATCTTATTTTAACGAAGGCGTAAAAAGGGAATTAAAACAAGAGGCATTAGACGTTATTAAAAAAGGTATGATTGCTGGTGCTGTACCAGGCCGTAGACAAGCAATGAAAGCTACTTATAAAAAATTAAAGCCATAATTAATAATGGCATTTAAGTTATCTAACCCACCATATAAGAACGAACCGACCCCAGTCTACCAAGCAGACTTGGGGCCTGGTGTTCTTGGGCAAAGTAATAACAACGGCACTATCATAATAAATGAGAAGTTAGACCCTAAGTTTCACGATGAGGTTATTAGGCACGAAAAAGTCCACATAAATCAAATGTCACGAGGCGACTTAGATTATGATGATAAGAACATTTATTGGAAGGGTAAGAAGTACTCAAAGAATAATCCTAAGATAGCTATGGCAAGTCCATCTAATTCTCCTTGGGAAAAAGAGGCTTATAAGAAATCTAAAACTAAATATAAAGATAAAAAATACAATGTCTAAGAAATTTAAAGATACAAAGTTAGGTAAGTTTTTAGGTAAGACTGCTCCACATATATTAAATATAGCTGGAGACTTATTACCAGACGCAGGGGTTTTAGGTATTGTTAAAAACCTTGTAGAGAAAGACGAAAAGATTAGCCCAGAAGACAAAAAAGAAGCTTTAGCTCAAACTAAAGAAATGTATGAGTTAGAAGTAAAGGATAGAGAATCTGCTAGAAATAGAGAGGTTGAAGTTAAAAAGGCAGGTGGGAAGGATACTATGATGATGCTTACAGGTATCGTTGGGTTAGCTTCTTTCTTATTTATCATATACGCAGTAGTTTACGAGGAAGGAGTTTTACATAACGAACTCTTTGTACATTTAATGGGTATGGTTGAAGGTGTTGTAATTTCAAACATATTTGCCTACTATTATGGGACATCAGCAGAAAAACAATAAAAAGTAAGTAATTATAAAAAGAGTAAGAATCAAATTTAATTTAATATGAATAGAATTACAGATGAAGAGCTAGAGCTTATCAGAGAGCAACAAACAAAAATTGCTCAAATTAAACAAGACATCGGAACACTAGAACTTAGGAAGCACGAGGTTATGGGCGTAATGCTTGATGTAAATCAAGAAGTCGAAGAAACAAAAACCAAACTTGAAGAAAAGTATGGTCGTGTAAATATTAATCTTGACGATGGGAGTTACTCTGAGGTTGAAGATATAACTAAGGAATAATGAGTAATGTTATAAGAAAAATCAGCATAGGGTCTGATTACAAAAATGACGCTATGCACTACTCTGTTGGACAGCAGGTGTATGGTGGTCACGAAATATCTGATATTCTCTTCAATGAGAAAGATAACTCTTATAACATCTATATTCAAAAAGAAAAAGAAACATTGCCTTGGAAAAAGTTTAATTCTAATATGGCAATATCTGTTGAATATGACTTGCAGTATTAATGAAAAGTATTCACGATTTTATCGTAAAACCCATAGAGGGTCGATACAATAATACTGTTAAGGTTGACGATGTTGACCTCATTATAAATACAAGAATTGAGGAATTTAAAAGTGTAAGCAAGGTGGCAGAAGTTGTCGCTTTGCCTTTATCTATAAAAACTGACATTAAAGTTGGAGATAAAGTAGTAGTACACCATAACGTATTTAGAAGATTCTATGACATTAGAGGGAACGAAAAAAATAGTAGAAGCTTCATTAAAGAAGATATGTATGCTTGTTCCCCTGAGCAGATATATATGTACGGAGCAAATAAGACTCATCTTAATTATTGTTTTGTAAAACCAATACTAAGTGATAGCATATTTTCTTTAACAAAAGAAAAACCACTTATAGGTATTTTAAAGTATGGCAACAAAGGACTAACAAACTTAGGTATAAATGAGGGAGACCTTGTTTCATTTAGACCTGAATCTGAGTTTGAGTTTATTATAGATGGGGAATTATTATATTGTATGAAATTTATTAATATCGTTGGAAGCTATGAACGTAAAGGAGATGAAAGAGAGTATAATCCTAGCTGGGCAAAAAGCAGTTCTTGAGCTTATTAAAGTTGCTGAAGAAGCTATCATAGACTCAGGGGATGACATAACAGCGGATAGATTAAAGAATGCAGCAGCAACTAAAAAACTTGCAATATTTGATGCATTTGAAATACTTCAACGTATACAAAATGAAGAAGATATACTAAACGAAAAACCTAAAGAAGAAACTAAAAAGAAAGAGTTTAGAGGGTTTGCTGAGGGAAGAGCTAATACTAAGTAATATGTACGAGCAAAGTTTATACAGAGTACTAGACAACCACATAAAACCATCAACACTAAATAAAAAGAATATATCTAAGTCTTGGAAGTACGGATACAATGAAGATTTTGATGTTGTTGTAATAAGTAAGACAGGTCAAATAGGTGAGATTTACGAGATACAAAACTTAAAGATTGCTCTACCAAAGGAGTTTGATGTTAAAAAACTACCAGGAAATAAGTGGTCTAATATTGAGTATCCAAAAGAACTTAGTAGAATAAAAACAATATTTGACTGGGAAGAGTATCCAGAAGAATTTAAAGAAGAATGGTACGATTACATTGAGAAAGAATTTGAAAGAAGAGAACAAGGATTTTGGTTTAATAATAAGGGTAATCCTACTTATATTACTGGCACTCATTATATGTACTTGCAATGGTCAAAGATTGACGTTGGACACCCCGACTTTAGAGAATCAAATAGATTGTTCTACATATTTTGGGAAGCCTGCAAAGCTGACACAAGGTGCTTTGGAATGTGCTACCTTAAAAATAGACGGAGTGGATTCTCCTTTATGTCGTCTGGAGAGACAGTCAATCTTGCTACAATATCAGTTGACTCAAGATATGGAATACTATCAAAGTCAGGGCCTGATGCAAAAAAGATGTTTACCGACAAGGTTGTACCAATCTCAGTCAACTACCCATTCTTCTTTAAACCTATACAAGATGGAATGGACAGACCCAAGACTGAACTTGCATATAGAGTACCAGCATCTAAATTTACGAGGAGGAAACTTGATTCTAACGAAAAGCAAGAAGATATCAAAGGGTTGGATACTACTATTGATTGGAAGAATACAGGCGACAACTCCTATGATGGAGAAAAATTAAAGTTACTTGTACACGATGAGTCTGGTAAGTGGGAGAAACCTAACAACATACTTAATAACTGGAGGGTAACAAAAACTTGTCTTAGATTAGGTAGCAGGATAATAGGTAAGTGTATGATGGGTTCAACATCAAATGCTTTAGATAAGGGAGGAGATAATTTTAAAAAGTTATACTATGCATCAGACGTTACGAACAGAAATAGCAATGGACAGACTGCTTCAGGACTATATTCTTTGTTCATACCTATGGAATGGAACTACGAGGGATACATTGATTCTTATGGACTACCTGTATTCGATAAGCCAGAAAAGCCAATTAAAGACACATACGGAAATTTAATTAGTAAAGGAGTAATAGATTATTGGGAGAATGAAGTAGAAGGTCTTAAAAACGACCAAGATGGATTAAATGAATTTTATAGACAGTTCCCTAGAACGGAACAGCACGCATTTAGAGATGAAGCAAAGGAGTCTATATTTAATTTGGCAAAGATATACCAACAGATAGACCACAACGAAGGGATGAAGTCTAGTTCATTAATAACTAGAGGAAACTTTCAATGGGAGAATGGAATTCAAGATACAAGAGTAATGTTTATGCCAAACCCAAAGGGTAGGTTTTATATAACTTGGATTCCTCCTGTATCTTTACAAAACAGAGTTATCTCTAAAGGTGGAACAAATTACCCAGGTAATGAGCATTTAGGAGCTTTTGGATGTGACCCATATGACATATCGGGAACAGTAGATAAGAGAGGTTCTAATGGTTCTCTTCACGGACTAACTAAGTTTAGTATGGAAGATGCTCCAAGTAACCACTTCTTTTTAGAGTACATTGCAAGACCTCAGACAGCAGAGATGTTTTTTGAGGATGTATTAATGGCTTGCGTATTTTACGGTATGCCAATACTAGCAGAAAATAACAAACCAAGGTTATTGTATCACTTTAAGAACAGAGGGTATAGAGGATACTCAATGAATAGACCTGATAAAAAGTATACAAGACTATCCGTAACAGAAAGAGAGATTGGTGGGATACCTAACTCTAGTGAGGATATAAAGCAAGCTCACGCTGCTGCAATAGAAACATATATAGAGGAACTTGTAGGAATTTTAGGTGATGATGAGATGGGGGACGTTTACTTCCAAAGAACATTAGAAGATTGGGCAAGGTTTAATATAAACAACAGGACATCTCACGATGCTTCTATAAGTTCAGGATTAGCCATTATGGCTTGTAACAGAAATCGTTACGCACCAGTAAATAAAGTAGTAAGAAAAAACATAAGTCTAGGGTTTAAAAAATATGACAACTCTGGAAGTTATTCAAAAATAAGAAACTAAATGAATGTAGTTGCAAATCCAAATAGCGTATTTCCTAGCCAGGTTGTTACTAACGCTGAGAAAGATAGTCCAGAATATGGAAGGCAAGTTGCTCAAGCTGTAGAGTCTGAGTGGTTTAATCAAGGAGGGTATGGAAATAGATTTGCTACAAATTATAATCACTTTCATAGTTTAAGATTATACGCTAGAGGTGAACAGCCAGTTCAAAAATATAAAGACGAACTTGCCATAAACGGAGACCTTTCTTATTTAAACTTAGATTGGAAGCCCGTACCTGTAATTTCAAAGTTTGTAGATATAGTTACAAACGGTATCACAGAAAAAAAATATGAGATTAGTGCATACGCACAAGACCCTGCATCTATAAAGAAAAGAACTAACTACGCTGAATCTTTAATGCAAGATATGATTGCTAGAGAAGAGTTAGAAATGATAGAGCAGCAGATAGGGATTAATGCATTTAATACTGCTGACCGTAGTAAAATACCTGAATCTAAAGAAGAGCTTTCTCTTCATATGCAACTTGACTATAAGCAATCAATAGAGATAGCGGAAGAAGAAGCTATTAATCAAGTACTTGCTAAAAACAAGTTTGATGAAATAAGAAAAAGATTCAACTATGACCTAACCGTTCTTGGTATAGGTGCTGTCAAAACAAATTGGAATAAAGCTAATGGGGTGAAAATAGAGTACTGCGACCCTGCAAACTTAGTTTACTCATACACTGAAGACCCTAACTTTGAAGACATATACTATGTAGGAGAAGTTAAAGCTGTTACAATACCAGAACTTAAAAAACAATTTCCAAATATACCTCAAGAGGAACTAAAAAGAATTGAGGATATGCCAGGCAATAGAGAGTACTTGACTGGGTGGAAAGGGTATGATGAAAACACAGTTCAGGTTTTATACTTTGAGTACAAGACTTACAACAACCAAGTATTTAAAATAAAGACAGGACCAAACGGGTTAGAAAAAGTTATACAAAAATCAGATGACTTTAACCCACCTGAAAATGATACATTTAAAAAAGTATCAAGGAGTATAGAGGTTCTTTACAGTGGTGCTAAAATTCTTGGAACAAATACAATGTTGAAGTGGGAACTGTCTGAGAATATGACAAGACCATACGCAGATACTACTAAGGTAGAAATGAACTATGTTCTGTGTGCACCAAGAATGTATAATGGAAGGATTGAATCTGTTGTAAGTAAGATTACAGGATTTGCTGATATGATTCAAATAACACACTTGAAACTACAGCAAGTTATGACAAGGATGGTCCCTGATGGAGTATTCTTAGATGTGGACGGGTTGGCAGAGGTTGATTTAGGAAACGGAACTAGCTACAATCCAGCAGAAGCTCTTAATATGTACTTTCAAACAGGTAGTGTATTAGGTAGGTCAATGACACAAGATGGAGAAATGAATAGGGGTAAGGTTCCAATCCAAGAGCTTACAAGCTCAAGTGGTGGAGCTAAGATACAGTCATTAATCCAAACGTATCAGTACTACTTACAAATGATAAGAGACGTTACAGGATTGAATGAGGCAAGAGATGGTTCTGCTCCATCTAAGGATGCACTCGTAGGACTTCAAAAGATGGCCGCTAATCAATCCAATGTTGCAACTAGACACATACTTCAAGCAAGTTGTTATTTAACTCTTAGAGCTTGTGAAAACATATCTATGAGGATTGCTGATTCATTACAGTTTGCCTTAACTTCTAACTCGCTTCAGAATAGTATTACAAAGTTTAACACGGCAACATTATTAGAAATGTCTACCTTAAACTTGCACGACTTTGGTATATTCCTTGAACTAGAGCCAGACGATGAGGCTAAGGCTCAGTTAGAGCAAAACATACAAGTAGCTCTACAAGGCGGTGGTATAGACTTAGAGGATGCAATTGATATTAGGCAAATAAAAAATCTTCAGCTTGCAAACGAAATGCTAAAGCATAGAAGAAAGAAAAAACAAGAAGCAGCAAGACAAGCCCAATTAGAAAATATTCAAGCACAAGCAGACGCAAATGCACAGGCTTCAGAAAGAGCTGCTATGGCAGAAGCACAAAAGCAACAGATTGTAACAGCAGAGAAAGTAAGTCTTGAACAGGCTAAATCTCAGTTTGAAATTCAGAGAATGCAAACAGAGGCTGAAATAAAAAGAGGGCTTATGGCTGAAGAGTTTAACTTTAATATGCAACTAGCTCAGATTAGAGCAAATGCTGAATTGTCAAAGGAACAAGATATTGAAGATAGAAAAGATAAAAGAGTAAAAATACAAGGAACTCAGCAATCTGAGTTAATTGACCAAAGAAAAAATAACCTATTACCGAAAAACTTTGAAAGTTCAGGTAATGATGTTATGGGGGGGATTGGTTTAGGACAATTTGACCCAAAGTAAATAGAATTTTTTAATTTATATTATATTATATTATGTCAGAAGAAGTAAAACAAGAAGGTGACTTTAAAATAAAGAGTAAGCCTAAAATGAAAAAATTAGGTAAGACCCCTGAAATTTCTAAAGTAAATTTATCTACAGATAAAAAAGTTGAGGAAGAACCTACCAAGGTTAACTTAAATCAAGACAATGCCAATAAAGAGCAAGAAACAACAACAGTGGTTACAGATAAACCAACCGAAATTGTACAAAAAGTGGATACAGAAGTATCATCAGGGGAAAGCTCCATTCAAGATGAAGGGGTTATTACTATCCAAGAAATAAAAGAAGAAGAAGAAATTCAGAGTGTTTCGAAAGAAATGTCAGAGGCTGTTAGAGACTCAAACATTACTGGAAAGCCACTACCTGAAAATGTTGAAAAGCTTGTTGTCTTTATGGAGGAAACAGGTGGTACTGTAGAAGATTATGTTAGATTAAATGCTGACTACAGCACAGTAGACAATAACACATTATTAAAAGAGTATTACAAAAAAAGCAAACCGCATCTTGATGATGACGAGATTAATTTCCTTTTAGAAGATAACTTTTCATATGATGAAGACTTAGATGAAGAAAGAGATATACGCAAGAAAAAGCTTGCGTTTAAAGAAGAGGTTCAAGAAGCCAAAAACTTTTTAGAAGACTTGAAGGGTAAATATTACGATGAGATTAAGTTAAGACCAGGCGTAACCCAAGAGCAACAAAAAGCAATGGAGTTCTTTAACCGATACAACGAAGAGAAAAGCTTAAATAGCCAAAAGCACGACAGGTTTAAAAAAGCTACATCTGAAATGTTCAACAACGATTTCAAAGGTTTTGATTTTAATGTTGGTGACAAAAAATTCAGGTATGGTATTAATAATCCATCTGGTCTTGCTGAACAACAGTCTGATGTCTCTAATATACTTGGAAAGTTTCTAGGGGAAAACGGAGAGGTAAAAGACCACAAAGGCTATCATAAAGCGATGTATGCTGCGTCTAACGTAGATAAGATTGCAAGTCACTTTTATGAGCAAGGTAGAGCTGATGCTGTTAAGGAGGTTGTGAATGGTTCTAAGAATCTATCAGACCAACCAAGACAAACTTCTGGGGATAGCGTGTTTGTAAATGGGATTAGAGTTAAGTCTATAAGCGGAGTGGACTCTTCAAAACTAAAAATTAAAAAAAACAAACTTTAAAAATTAAAAAAAATGGGACAATTTGGAACTAACGACCCTTTAGGTGTATTTAACCTAAAACCAATGCCAACTAAATCTTTATTGGCATCTAATTACATTGATTTCACTAGCGATACAGGTGGAAACTTTGCACAGCAATACCTACCAGAACTTTACGAAGCTGAGGTAGAGAGATACGGAAACAGAACTCTATCAGGATTCTTAAGAATGGTTGGTGCAGAAATGCCAATGACTTCTGACCAAGTTGTATGGTCTGAGCAAAATAGATTGCATATTGGATACGAGACTTCAGGAGCTGCTAATACTGCTGAATCTGTTACAGTTGGAGTTGTTGCCGATGGTAGAATTACTTTAGGTTCAGGTCATAATATGGCAATTAGAAAAGGAAACACAGTTGTTATTGAAGGTGTTACTGGAACTGGAATAGGAGTTACAATTAAAGGTTATGTTTCGGCAATAAACCCTGATGGCGACAATGCTAAAGAATTTACAGTATTACCTTATACTGCTTCTAATTTAGGTACTGCTGGATTTGGATTAAACGACACAATAAACATATTTGTTTATGGTTCTGAGTTTGCTAAAGGTCAATTTGGAATGGATGGTTCTTTAGAGGCTTCATTTACACAGTACAGCAACAAGCCAATTATCATTAAGGATAACTACGAAATTAGTGGTTCTGATGCTGCACAAATTGGATGGGTTGAAGTTGCTGCTGAAGATGGAACAAATGGATATTTGTGGTACTTGAAGTCTGAAGGAGAAACAAGACTACGTTTCCAAGATTACTTAGAAATGGCAATGGTTGAAGGAGAATTAGCTGTTTCTACTTCTGCTGTTCCTGCTGCTTTGTCAACTGCTGGAGTTACTAGTGCTGGTACTGAAGGTCTTTTTGCTGCAATTACTGCAAGAGGTAACGTATACCAAAATTACGCTAATGGAACTGGAACTTCTGGTGCTGGACAAAGAAGTGCTTTGCAAGACTTTGACAACATTCTTGAAAACCTTGACAAGCAAGGAGCTATTGAGGAAAATATGTTATTCTTAGATAGAGCTACTGCTTTAGACTTTGACGATATGTTAGCTGCACAAAATTCTTACGGAGCAGGTGGTACATCTTACGGTGTATTTGAAAACTCTGCTGAGATGGCAGTAAACTTAGGATTTGACGGTTTCAGAAGAGGTTCTTATGAGTTCTACAAGACTGACTGGAAATACTTAAACGATGCTTCAACTCGTGGGTTGATTGATAACGTAGAAGGTGTTATGGTTCCTGCTGGAACAAGTACAGTGTATGACCAAATGTTAGGAACTAATATCAGACGACCATTCTTGCACGTTAGATACAGAGCTTCTGAAGCTGACGACAGAAGAATGAAGTCTTGGATTACTGGTTCTGTAGGTGGGGCTTATACTTCTGCTGAAGATGTAATGAGAGTTAACTTCTTATCTGAAAGATGTTTAGTTACTCAAGCTGCTAACAACTTTGTATTATTTACAAAGACTGCGTAACAGCAAACAACAAATACTACTTGGGGTCGCAAATTGCGACTCCAAGTTTTATTATTATTTTTTTATATTATATTATATTTTATTATGGCAACAAAAGAAAAAACAAATTCTGCTGCAAAGTGGGAAATTAAAGATAGACTTTACTATCTAAAAAATAACGTATCACCTTTAACTTTGACATTGGCATCTAAGCACTCTCAAAGACATCCACTAATGTACTTTGACCCAGAACTAGGATACGAGAGAGAACTTAGGTACGCAACAAATCAACTATCCCCATTTGTAGATGAACAAAATGGGCCTGTAACATTGGCTCATATTGTTTTTAAAAATGGAGTGTTAATGGTTCCTAAAGAAAAACAAAACTTACAAAAACTTTTGTCTCTATACCATCCTTTAAGAAACAAGATGTATGCAGAGCAAGACCAAGTTGCTGAAGCAGTAAACGAGTTAGAGGATATTGAGCTTGAAATTGAAGCTTTAAATTTAGCACTACAATTAGAGGTTGACCACGCAGAGGCAATACTAAGAACCGAGCTTGGTAGTGCTGTGTCTAAAATGACAAGTAAAGAGTTAAGAAGAGACTTAATGCTACTTGCTAAAAACAATCCAGCATTATTTATTAGTCTTGCAAATGATGAAAATGTTGAACTTAGAAGCTTTGGTATTAAAGCAACAGAAGCTGGTATTATAAAGTTATCGTCTGACCAGAAGACATTTGCTTGGTCTGTTAATGGCAAGAAGTTAATGGAAGTACCATTTGACGAACACCCATACTCAGCATTAGCTAGTTGGTTTAAAACTGACGAGGGTATGCTAGTATACAAAAGTATAGAGAAAAAATTCTCTTAATATGTAACTATATTTATGGGGTAGGCTAACTTAACGGTTGGTCTACCCTTATAAATAAAACAAAATATTAATATGGCAATAAATGTAAATACGGTATATAAAACTGTATTACTGATACTCAATAAAGAAGAACGAGGGTATGTAACTCCTGATGAGTTTAACAAGATTTCTGCCCAAGTTCAATTAGAAATTTTTGAGCAGTACAGCGATGATTTAAACCAACAACTTAGAGTGCCTCAAAGCGATAATGACTACGCTGATAGGGTAGCTAATATTGATGAGAAGCTTGCCATATTTAAGACATTCGGTACAGCCACATACGATGCGGCAACGATACCAACCAACCCTTACTTTACTCTACCAACAACCGACATATACGGTAATACGGTGGAGTTTTATCGGTTAGGGGCTGTTGTACACAAGGATACAACTGAGTTGCAAAGACTTCAAAGAATGGAGTTCTACAACATACAAAAATCTCCTCTAACTAAATCTACAGAATCTTTCCCAACTTATTTGTTTGAGAATGAAAAGCTATTTGTAAAGCCTGACAGCATTACAAGTAATATAGGTGTAAACTTCTTAAGAAAACCACTAGACCCTAGATGGGGGTACTATATCGGCTCTGTTGGGCAATTTATTTATGACCCAACTGTTTATGGAGCAAATCTTATAAACACAGGGGTTAATACATTAACAAGCAGTATCACTACACCATTAACGGGAGGGATTATTGGAACTTATAACGGTGTTGCCACTACGGGTGAAACTGGAGTAGGACTTATAGTAAACGCAACAGTTAGTTCTGATACGGTAGTTACAATAGATGTTGTTAGTGCTGGGGTAGGCTATGTTGTTGGAGATGTAGTTAGCATTGCAGCAGGGTTATTAGGGGGTACTAGTACACAAGTAGACATCACATTAACTGCCGCTAACTTTAATGCTAATAGCACATATGGCTCTACACAAATAGAACTTGATGTATCTGAGCAAACAGACTTTATACTTAGAACATTGTTTTACTTTGGAGTTGTTGTTAAAGACCCACAAATAATACAGGTTGCTGCAAGTCAAGTACAACGAGATGAAATAAACGAAAAAAGCTAATAAGATATGCCAAATCCAAATGGTGGTTTAATCACCGAAACTAATGCACAATACTACGCTGGACAGCAGGCTTTTACTGGAGATGCAGTCAACAGGATTTTTATATGCACGTTTAACACTGATTTAGTTGCAACGGTAGCAGGTGTTTCTAATACAAACTTTTCTGTAACAGTTAATGGAGTAATTGTAACTAACTATACCTTATCTGCAACAAATACAATTACATTCAATGTAGCACCTATTAACGATGCCGCAGTTGTTGTAAGTCTTATTGAAACAGCAAAAGAAGGGAACTACGGAGGTTATCAGTACACATCGTTAAATGATGTCATAAATAACTTTATCGTTGCTTACGTTGGAGCAGGGAAGCTTATACCAAGTGCTAAAAGAACTGACATAATATTTCACGCAAAACGTGGAATGCAAGAGTTTAGTTACGACACACTAAAAAGTATTAAGTCACAAGAGCTAACTATATCGCCAAGTCTAACGGCAGTTATACCACAAGATTATGTTAACTACGTTAGATTATCTTGGATTGATAGCTTAGGTATAAAAAGAATTATATACCCAAATACAAACCTTACAATAAATCCAGCAGAAGCTCCTGAGCAAGACTCAACAAGTGAGATTATTCAAGATAATCTTGAAGAAAATGTAGACACAGACCCATCTCAAACGGTGGAAAGATGGAGAGCAGCAGACACTAAAAAAGTAACTGGGCTATACACTGAAGAGTCTATAAATGCAGGATACAATGTTGACGATATGTACGCTAACAGTTTATATTGGGGAGGAGCATACGGACAAAGATATGGAGCAGACCCTGTACTAACTCAAAATAACGGATGGTTTGGAATTGATGAGGTAAGAGGAGTGTTTACTTTCTCAAGCAATTTAAAAGGCCGTATAATCGTCATAGAGTACATCTCAGACGGTTTAGCGTATGACTTGGATACTAGAGTCCCAAAGATGATAGAAGACGCTATGTACGCTCATATAAGTCACGCAATTATTTCTACAAGAATTAACCAACCTGAGTACATCGTTAATAGATTAAAGAGAGAGAGGAGTGCAAAGTTAAGAAATGCTAAGATAAGGTTATCTAATATTAAGATAGGTGAGCTTACGCAGCTTATGAGAGGTAAATCTAAGTGGATAAAATAATATAATATGCCAGAAGTTAAAAATATATTTGTCGGGGCTAAGATGAACAAAGACCTTAACCCAAGGATGATTTCAAACCAAGAGTACATAGACGCAAGAAATGCGGCAATAATAAATTCTGAGGGTAGTGACTCTGGTTTATTACAAAATGTTAGTGGAAATACTTTACTAACTGACTTTGGGCTAACAGGAATTAACTTAGAGATTATAGGGTTTTACATAGACCCAACAAATAATATATTGTATTCTTTTATAACAGATTGGAATGACACTAGCCCTGACCAATCTTCTAGATTTGCCCCATCTACTTCTAGCCACTACATATGTGCATACAATACTAGTACCAACACTGGAACTGTTTTAGTCAGTGGGCATTTTTTAAACTTTTCAAAAACTAGCCCAATGTTGGGTATAAATTTACTTGAAGATTTATTATTCTTTACTGACAATAGAAATCAACCAAGAAAAATAAATGTAGTTACCGCAGCTTTAAATCCTACATACTACAGCAAAGAAAATCACATATCTGTAGCGAAGTATTATCCTTGGCAACCAATGAGACTTGCTAAATATACACCAGTAGCAAATCCTTATGCATTGCTAGTAAACAGTTTACTTACTGTTTCATTGCAACCATTACTAATTCCAGATGGAACATATTCGGGGACAGTTGGATTACTAGGTTCTGGATGGACAAGTAATTTTGGAACTGACGCTTTAATAGAATTTCAAGCTAATGGAAATATAGTATCAGATGTTAAGGTTTTATCTAGCGGAAGTTTGTTTATGCCAGATGTATCTATAATAACAGTAGCTAGTGGCACTTACCCTGGTCAAACCAGCGATATAAAGTTTACTGTTTCTTCAGAAAACATAGACCAAGAGTCTACTATGAAGGATGTTGTTTCTAAAAATTTACCTACAACAGAACTAGTCACGATTTCAGGTACGCCAACTTCAACTGAATTTGATTACTCTGGGCTTGCAATAAATACTAATTGGATAGGGTCTACCATTACAGCAACTGAATCTGATGGGACAACCCCTAGAATAAAGGTTTCTGATAATATAAAAATAACAAATATCTCAGATAATACAATTACCCACAATGCTTTTAGTGGTTTAGTTGCTGGAGATAAAGTAACAATAGGAGCAAATCCTTACTACGATGAATTTTTTGATGGAGATTCTGAATTTTTATCAGACAAGTTTGCAAGGTTTAGCTATAGATTTAAGTATAATGATGACGAGTATTCTTTAATAGCTCCTTTTTCACAGGCAGCATTTATCCCAAAACAAGATGGTTACTTCTTAGATGAATTAGGTGTTCCAACAAATGTCAACGATGAGGTAAATATATCAGACGAAAATCGGGCTATAAAAAGCACAATAGTAAGTTTTTTTGAAAACAAAGTCAACTCAATGGAGTTAGTTATTGATAAACCTTCTGGCGTAGCTTTATTTAAAGATATAATTGACGAGTTTAAAGTACAAGAAATAGAGATACTATATAAACAATCAGACCAGGTAGCAATAAAAGTTATAGACACTATTTCTTCTCAAGACATTATAACATCTGATGGATTGCAATACTTATATAAGTACAAGTCAGCTGCTCCGATAAGAACATTACCTTCAAACGAAACAACAAGAGCCTCTGATAAAGTTCCAATAAAAGCTAAAGCCCAAGAAATTGCTGGCAATAGAGTTATATATGGAAACTATTTAGTGAGAACATCTAGGCCTACTTCTTTAGGATATTCAGTATCTTCTTCAGAGAAGTTTAAAAAAGGAGTATTGAACTCCGTAAATCAAATAGAATATCCTAATCACTCATTAAAACAAAATAGGTCTTATAAGGTAGGTATTGTTTTAGTAGACTATTTTGGGAGGCAGTCTGATGTTATTGCATCAAAAAACTCTACAATATACAGTAGTTATAGAAATGTTGCGGACGGAGTTATTGGAGCCACAAGTTCATATATGGGGAATTCTTTAAAAATACTTTGGGATTCTATAATACCTAATGAAAAAGAAGGTGGATATGCTGGAATATATAGCGAGTCAAACCCTCTTGGCTGGTATAGTTATAAAGTAGTAGTTCAACAGCAAGAACAAGACTACTACAATGTATACTTACCTACAATACTAAATAACTACCCTCAGGATAGTGGCACTACTACATCTAAAGATACTGCATTTATAACTTTATTTTCTGATAACATAAACAAGGTTCCAAGAGATTTAAAAGAAGTTGGTCCACAACAATTGCAGTTTTCAAGTTCCGTTAATTTGTTTGCAAGGGTTACCAATACTACATTTAATTCTTCACTATCAACAACAAAACAATATCAACCAAGCACAAGCCCTGATACTGTTACCTTAATAGGAACTAGAGATGACATTGGTGTAAACTTAAAAATAGATGGCGTTAAGTACGACACTTCTCCATTTTTTAGTGTACCAAAAGTTTATATTCCTGGAGATGATACTGTAAACCCTATTAAACCTATAGTTAGAAACATAGGCTCAAACCCATACATAGCCAAAGTCGCAACTCAAAACAGGGTAGGGGCTACTGGAGCAACTGCAACTACGGTTACATTTGAAAATACTAGGTTAAATGTTTATGAGACGGAGCCTTTTGAATCTAACTTAGATATATTCTGGGAGACAAGTTCTTCTGGGGTTATATCAAACTTAAATAAAAATATTATTTCCTCTTCTAATATAAACCAACCTTTTGCAATATCAGATTGGGTCTGGTCTTTTTCAGAGTCAGATGGTCCAGGAACTTATGTTACAGAGCCATTTGACGTTGTTAACACAGCAGGGCTTCCTTTAGCAAACTTAGGGACAGTTACAGCTAAATTAATAAATGTTTCTACGCCTATAGTTGCAGAGGTTGGCGGAATATTTGAACTTGTACAAGAAGCTGACCCAAGTTACAAGTGGAGAATAAAGCTTATTGATTCACCTATTTCTTTTGTTCCACAAGTTTTTACAAACTCATCTGCATTACAGTCTGGCAATTGGTCCTTTACAATAGAGTTTACAAATACTGTTGCAGGTGAAATTTTTACAAAAACAATTACTAATTCTGGAAACAATATACTTGAAAATGTAACCCCAACATCATTTCAACCATTTGGTATTGCTATAAGCAACAGGGAGTTATTATCATCAAGCCTAACAACGCAATTTGAACCATTTGTGTATTTTGCAGGCTCAACGCCTTTACCCGTTGAATTTCAATTTAAAAATGGGGCATATTCTGGTTCTCTTTTAGGAAGTGTTGAGCAAGATATAGGGTTAGTTGTTACGATTTCAAAAGTAGAAGTATTTTCTCTTTATTTAGCACCATTTCCAGGAGGATATATCCCTTATAAGCCACTAGAGCCAATAAATAGTTATATGAGAGTCACTAAATATCAAGCAAATATTTTTGGCACTCCTATAGGCTATAGATACAATCTTGAATACAACAAAAATTTTACTTGTGTAAATCCATATGCAACTACTGAATCAGACTTTTATAGCTATTCCCAAAGAGCAAATAGCCAATTTAGAATAACTATAAATATTAAAGACGCTTCTGCAGGAACAGGATTTAAAGAATCAAATCATATTGTTCAAGGTGCTTTAGGAGATTTTATTTACTTGCTAAAAAATACTAATAACAATTAAGGTATATATTTATGGCATTAGTTAGAGAAATTACATACTTCAACTCTTTTATTATAAAGAAGACCGTAGAGTCTGGCCGTGGAAAGGCAAGCTGGCCTTCTCTACCTTGGAACCCAAATGGATACCCAACATTTCCACTAGAGGTTTCAACTACAGATTCTGATGTTGAATATGATTGGTATGTTGAGGAATCTAGAATAAGAGGTGGATATAATAATACACAAGTAGACTTAGGTGTAAAGGCATACATAACAGAAACAGAAGACACAGAGTTAGTCCTTGAGAATGGATTAATATACTCTGGATTATATAACTCTAGAACTGGAGTAAACGAAACAAATGTTTTTTCTACAGGGGAGAATATAACAAAAGAAGTAGACCCTAGATATGGAGGCATACAAAAGTTATATACGTCTGACACAAACTTAATTATTTTTCAAGAGGACAAAGTTAGTAGTGCACTAATAGATAAGGATGCAATATATACGGCTGATGGAAACCCTGCACTTACAGCTACTCAACTTGTTTTAGGTCAAATTAACCAATACTCAGGAGAGTACGGTATAAGTGATAATCCAGAATCATTTGCATTCAAAGGTTACAGAATGTATTTTTCTGACAAAAATAGAGGAGCAATAATGAGGCTTTCAAGAGATGGCCTTACTGAGATAAGTAGGTACGGTATGAGGGATTACTTCCGTGATACGTTAGCAAATATTTCAGAATCTTTTGATGCTACCAGTGAGATTGTATTTTATTCGTTATCTCCAGTGTATCCTCCAGTTGGGCCTGGACAACCTACTCCTACAAGTACCGATACTTGGGACATTGTAGGTGGAGTTAATGATAGCAGTGTATCTAAAATAGAGTTAGGTATGGCGACAAGTAGAGCATTTGGAGGGTTAAATGGAATCTATGTAATTAGCATTACATCTATTAATACTACAAATAACACAGCAACAATAAAATTTAATCAAACGATTCAAACTGATAACTTTGCAAGCGTTGACTTGTATCTAATTAAATTTGTTAAAGATAAAGTTGTAGGTACATACGATAACTTTTACGATAAGTATGTGGTATCAATGCAGCAGACTGAACTAGAAACTTATGACACCGCATCATTCAACGATAGCAATAACGGATGGACTAGTTTTTGGGACTACGACCCAAGCTTTGGTGGTACACTAAACAATATTTATTATACAACAAAAGGTGGTTCTATATGGAAACATTACGATGAAAGTGTAATTAATAATAGGGGGACTTTCTATGGAACTTACTACCCAACATCTGTTACGTTATCTTTCAACCCAATGGTATCTGTATCTAAAAACTTTAATACAGTAAACTACGAAGGGACAAACGGTTGGCAGGCTGATTTCTTTTTATCAGACCCTACGGGAAACTTACAAGGTAATAACTATAAAGACGAATCGTCATTTATATACAGCTATGACGAAGGTTCTTATACTGAATCAGGGGTTACATACAGAGTTGGATTTAATATAAAAGATAATAAATATTTTGCTAACTTAGTAAACAAAGGAGTTCAAGCTAACGGAAATAATACAATTGCATTTGGAATGCCAGGACAGGTTGTTCCAGGAGCAAGTATGAGTGGAATAAAAGGATTTTTTGCTACAGTTAAATTAAGTACGGATAACACAACAGATTTAGGTGGTCCTAAAAACTTATTTGCAGTATCGTCTAACTTTGTTAAATCATAATCAAATGGAATTAAAAAAAATAAACAAAGATGCTGAGCTATTACAAGAGCTTATAATAAACAACAAGGACATTGATGGATTTTATGGCGATGGGAAAAACATACCCGAAATAGCAGAGATTCCTATAAAACACGACTTTGCGGACCAAGTTTACCTAAGACAAATGACTATGGAAAAAGACCAAGTTGTTGTCGGAGCAATACATAACCACAAACACATTTGGTTTTTAATGAAAGGTAAGATAACCGTTAATGATAATGGTGAAATAATAGACCACATCGCCCCTTGTTATATGGTATCTGAGCCAGGCTCAAAAAGAATTATATATGCTCACGAGAATTCTATATTTGTAAACATTCATAAAAATCCATCTAACACTAAAGATATAAAAAAATTAGAAAAAGAAATTGTATCAATGACGATGGGAGAGTTTAATAAAAAAAATAATTAATTATGACATTTATAGCAGTAGCAATCGGTGTTGGAGTAGCGGGCTCTATTGGAGGAGCTATTCATAAAAATAGAACAGCAAAAAGACAAGAAAAATCAGCTAGAAAAAATGCTGATTTAGCTAGAGCTAGAATAGCTTCTCTTGAGGCTAGTAGACAGGATATTATAAATCCATACGAAGCTATAACAGACTTGTCAGGTAACTTAAGCAACACATACAATAACCTAGGTGTTGCTACTCAGGCTGCTGAAATGCAAATAGAGCAGACTGATATTGCTTTAGCTAATACGTTAGATACAATAAGAGCTACGGGTGGAGGTGCTGGAGGAGCCACTGCACTTGCACAGGCTGCATTACAGAGTAAGAAAGGAGTTTCTGCAAGTATAGAGGCACAAGAGTCAAAGAATGAACAACTAAGAGCACAAGGAGAGCAACAACTACAACAGTTGGTTATGTCAGAACAACAAAGAGTCCAACAAGCGGATGCGGCAGGAAGGGCTTTTGTTTACGGAGAGCAAGAAAACAGAGAGATGATGGCGTTAGATAGAGCACAAGCAGACTTAAATAACGAAGTGGCTAGAAAACAGGCTGCTCAACAGGCAAAGTATCAAACAACTTCAGATATATTTGGAGGAATTTCTGGGGCTGGATTTAATTTCGCTACTGCTGGTATTGGTGCTTAAATTTAATAATAAAAAATATGAACGATAACTATAGAACTGCAATAATAGAGGGTAGCAAGTCTTTAACTCCTGGAATGTCTGAAGGTATTGAGCAAGCTTTAGAGGCACAAAGGTTAGCTATAAAACAAGCCAACGCTAGAGAGGAAATTAATAGAAAAAATAAACTAAAGACAGAAATTGCTGTTCAAGAACAGATTGCTGGGATTGTAATTCCTAAAGAGTCAGCATATGGAGAGGTTGACGTTGCCAATCAAATGAAGGGATTGATAGCTACTCATACCGCAGATAAAGTTGCTATAGAACAAGGGACGGCTACTGAAGAACAAGTAAAGCGTTCAATTGCATATAGTAATTATTTTAAAAATATGGGGCAAACATTTGGAACTATGTCTTATGTTATTGATGAATTTTTAAATATTAAAAATACTAAGGGCACTGATGGAAAATCAGAAGGGTCTATAGATTTAAGTAGTGTTGACCCAAGATTTAATGAGTTATTAAATATACAGGACCCAAACTCTACTGCTGAAGGGAAGGTTTCTATTGATGTAAGCTATAAGGATGGTAAAGTTCAAACATATCAAGTAGTTAAAAGTGAAAATATAAGAAAAATAAATAGAGAGCTTTACGAGTCTGAGACTAATCCTGAATTAAAAAAGAAATATTTAGATGAAAGCGGAGAAATATCCGATACATTTAAGTTATCTTACGATGAGATTCAAAGCTTTGTTGACAATAAAAATGGCAATATATACTTAACTGGCAATCAATTTGGTACAGTTCCAGGCGTTTCTCCTGTAAAAGATTATGCAATTAAAAACGAGATAATTGGAAAAGATGGTTCTCCAAACGCAGATTATATGTCACAAATCCCATTCCAAAGAACAATAACACAGGACGGTAGGCGTGTTGTTGTTGATGTTACACGACCAGAAGTAAACAAAATAGCAGGAGCTTTAAAATCAGAGTCTAATGCTTTAACTAGACTGATGTTTGGTGGTGGGGAAAATTCAGCGTATGCTTCTTTTGTCAAGGCTAACTTTGATAAGTTTGAGGGTAGTACTATTGATAAAGATGGGAGTATAATGGTTCCCTTACTTAAGAGAAACGAAGCTGGAGATTATGAGCTTGATGAGAATGGAAACTATATACCCGAAGATAGTCCTACAGAAATTGGTAGTAGTAGTTTAAGTGGGGGTAGATTTAATATGCGTACTGGAGTTGGGAATGAAAACTTAGGGATGACTAAGGAAGACTTTGACAAGGCAAATAGGTTCACTCAGGATGTTGCAATGATAAGCTTAAACTTAAATGGGGCAAGCAAGGAAAAAATAAATACAACAGCTACTAATGCAATAAATGCAGTTCCTGATACTACTGAGGAGGTTAGAGAACCAAATATAGCGGAGCTTAAGATTATGAGAAAAGAAGAAACAATAGAAGGTGTAGTTGATAAACTAAAAGAATTTAATAAGATTATTGAACAACCAGCCTACTCAGGAAAGGTTGACCCTAATACATCGATAGAAAAAAGAGTTGAAATTGCAGGTGATGCAGAGAAGAGAAGAAGTGAGGTTGATAAAATAAAACAAGAAGTTTATAATGTATTAAAGCCTGATATGCCAGAATCTTCAGTTAGGATTGAGCAAAAAGGAAACAAGTTTAAGCTTTACATAAAAGTTCCATATGACGTTCAATTTAAAGATTCAGGAGAGCCAAATGTTGTGTACTTACGAAGAGAAGTTAATGAAGTTCCTTTTGATATAGATGACATAAAAGGGATTGAAAAATACTTAATTGATAAAATGATTGGACTTGACCCTAAAGAGGTGTCTAAGAGATTCCCTAAAAAAGAAACCTCAAAAAAAGTAGAAATATCAAATTTAGCTAAAGGACTTTAATATGAATGAAATAGAACTATTAGTAAGAGATTTATATGGTAAATATGCTCCAAATGATTTTTCAGAAGATAAAATATCTTATGTAAAAGAAAACTACGAAAACCCTGAAGATTTTGTAAGAGATTTCTACGGTAAGTATGCCCCTGAAGAATATAGCGAAGACAAAATGAAGTATATCAGGGATAATTATTTATCTACCACTACTACATCAGAAGAAGTATACTTGGGAAAGCCCGAAGCTGTTCAGGATGCTGCACCTGTGACAGCGGAAGAAGGGGCAGTAGGTACGGAATCAATATTGGAAGATGGTTTATTGGACTTTCCAATTGAAGGAAGCCTTAGTTTAGATAACGAATTACAACCAGAATATCTTATAAACGACAAGAAGGTTAAAAGAAGTGATTTAAATGACAAACTATACGATTCTGATTTTATAGAGGAAATTCAAGACGGCAAGATTAATGTGTCGGTAAAGAATGACCCTAAAATTATGGACTTGCTTGAGAGACAAGTTAATTCTGGTAGTCAGTGGGGTGATAAAATAGAAGCATTCAATAGTGGACTTGCTACATTAGCTTCTGGAATTACTGGTGTTCAATCATATATAGAGGATGTAATTACAGAAATAACAGGATTAGAGCCTACAGGTATGGCTTTGATTCAAAAGGGAGCAAGAGACCAAGTATCTGAGTCTTTGGCTAAAAAAGCTGAAGAGTTAAGCAATCAACAAAGAGCGTATAAGGATGACTTTATAGGTAGTATATCTGAAGGGAATATATTAGATGCTACGAATATTGGATTTAATACTGTAGCTAACTCAGCTCCGATGATGGTAGTTGCTGGGCTTACAGGAGGTGCAGGAGGTGTTTCTGGAGCTTTAACTAGTGCAGCAACAATGTCTGGAATTATGATACCAGCAGAATATGCAAGCACTAAGATATCTGAAGATGAAAAAATTAAAGAGTTGTCCGATGGGGACAAACTAACTAGAGCGTTCCTTAGAGGTGGCGCAGAAGGTGTGTTTGAAGGTCTTATGGGGCCTGTTGGGGCTAGGTCTTTTTCTTTATTTAAGGATGGGGTTAAAAACCTAGTTAAGACAGCAGCAAAAGAAGGTGGAGTTGGAGCAGCTAAAGAGGTTGCTGAAGGAATTGGTAAAAAAACTGCACTAGAAGTATTTAAGACGTTTGGTATAAGCACTGCTGGAGAGGGTGGCTCTGAAGCTTTAACATCATTGTCGCAAGACCTAACTGATGACTACTTAGGTATTCAAAACCTGTCTGTGGAGGAATATATGAGAAACGCTGCTGAAGCTGGTGCTTTAGGTATATTTATGGGTGGAGTTACCACTGGTACTTTAGGTGGTGCAGGTCAAGTTATGAGTTACTTGCCGTTAAGAAACCAAAAGGTTTACCAAGGTGCAAAAACAGAGGTTAGAGAGAAGCAAGAAAGCGGGGAGATAAATAATGAAGAAGCCAAGCAAATGGATGACGCTATTGAGTCAGCCAAAGTAGCATTGGATAAAACAGACCCAAGTCTTAGTGAAGATAATCAAGAAAGAGTTGCAAAGCTTATAGATGAGAGAGAAAAAATAAAACTAGAGATAGAAGGTCTTGACGAAAACCAAGTTCCTGTTCAAAATAAAAAGAACAGAATAGATGAAATAAATAAAGAGATATCGGAAATAGGAATAGAAAAACCATCGACAGAGGAGGAGACTGGTGCCCCAATCACCCCAGAAGAATCAGCGAGTGTAGAGACTGCACCTGCGGAAGAAGTAGTAGGAGAAAGTGATAATAAGGAAGAAGTCAGCTACAATGGTATTTTTTCTGTTGAAACAACTGGACTGTCATCTATAGATGATGTGGCTTTTTCTGACAAAGAAATGAAGAGTTATCATAAATACTATAAGGACAAAGAGTCCGAAATAGTTATGATGTCTCCTGATGAGTATTTAAAAAGAGTTAGAGAAGGGTTTGGAACTGATGTAGATGAAAATATACTAGAAGGCAAGCAAGAAAACATACAGTCAGGCATTGATAAAGGAGATAAGATTGATATGCCATATATTTATTATGACGAAAATGGGAAAATGATTAGTCAAGAGGGTAGAAATAGAGCTACCTTAGCAAAGAAAAAGGGGGAAGAATTAATACCAGTGGTTGTTCAGAAAAGACTATCTTTTGATGATAAAGTTGGAGATGCTCGAAATGAAATAGCTGATGCTGTAAAAAATGGAATTACAAACAAAGATGATATATTCAACTTTATTCAGTCAAAATATGGACTGCATAGAGATAAGAGGGGTTTTATTGAAAGGAATGTAGATATAGATAAGGTTATAGCTACTAACACTAAAAGCGAAACAGTATCAGAAACGGAACAACAGACAAGTGGTGCGGAATCCACCCCAGAAGAGCCAGTGAGTGTAGAGACTGCACCTGCGGAAGACGTAGAAGCTCCTTACGACATTGAAGAGTATAACAAGGCTATGGAAGAGGGCTTTGTTGATAATGATTTAATAGAAGAGTTAAAGGACGAGGAGATAAACAGAGCTTACGAGACGCAAGAGGCAGAGCGTCAGGCAGAGCAAACCCAACTGAATAGAGACGGAGAAGGAGGTCTTTTTAGTTTTTTAGCAGAAAATTTAGGTAGAATAAGACCTGAAGATTTTGATGCTTACGGAGATGCTAATTTAAGAAAGGGAGACAAATCTTTTTCTATTAAATTTTTATCTAAAAAAGCATTGCCTTTAGATATGAATGTTCAAGAGCTATCTGACATATATGGTTCAGAAATAACACCTCAAGACGCTATTGACTACATACTAGATAAGCAAGCTAATCCTGAAAAATATACAAAGTCTAAAACAAAATTAGAAGCACTAAACAAAGCTGCAAAAATAAAAGGAGCTACTGCTAGTGAGGCTTTTGATATATACAGTAATCTTGATGGTAGCGAAGCCTCTATGAAAGCTATTGATGACATTACAGGCACTGTTTTGTCAGACGAGCAAGCTATTATAATTAAAAATTATTTAAAACTAAAAGAAGATGGGAAAAAGACCGACTCCAGAGCAAGTAAAAGCATACAACAGCCTGATGACGCTGCTACAGAAAGCGCAGAAACAACAAAAAAAGAAGTAGAAAAAGTAGCAAAAGAAGCAGGCGTTAAAGCTAAAAACATTAGAGGCTTATATGACGTAAACAGAAAAATGTTTGGTCAAAACAGAGTTAAGTCTTTGGCTAGCGCTATTGTAATGGATAGAGCTATTGGTCAAATGGCTAAACGTGAAGGAGTACCGAAGTCTGAAATGTACGGTAAGATACAGTTTAAGAAGGGAGAGAAAGCACCAAGTGGAGCGTTAAAGCAAGAAGCACCTACATTTAAGTCTACTGCAAAAGAAGGACTAGACAAGCTACCTAATAACCCAATGACACCAGAAGCTTGGGTGAAACAAATAACAGAAAAGGGTGGTAAAGGAACATCACAAGAATTAGATTGGATTGGTCTTAATGATTACCTGAATGAGTGGAAGAAGGAGGATAAAGCTAAATCTGTACCTAAAGAAGTAGTAGAACAGTATATTAATGACAATCAGATTGAGATTGTTGAGGTAACGAAGGGTGGCAGTGAAAAAGAATCGTTTGATAAATTATTTACATACGAAGACAAAGG
>Ga0208898_1000237_pt1 | contig 44319 bp, 75 predicted proteins | sample VirMetDEL_Mar_4_FD_184513 | JGI IMG/M metagenome (GOLD analysis project Ga0208898, IMG submission 184513) | Aqueous microbial communities from the Delaware River and Bay under freshwater to marine salinity gradient to study organic matter... | ecosystem: Environmental > Aquatic > Marine >... | reverse complement strand
ATATCTGAATGTAGATGGTTCCATTAGGTACTTGTATTTGTATGCTTCAGTTAATCCAACTATCCACGCATCTAATTCCATATGGAACTTATCAAATTCAGTGTGATGAAAATCCTTCAGATTGGTACTAATACAGTGTCCAAGTTCATGGAAGAATGCTGCAATTTCTTCATCCTTGTTATCATATACACCAACCCATATTTCATCTCTGCCAGCACAAGCTGATTCGTTTAAGTAAGCATCGGGCCCATTTGCCTTCCACCACTTATCACCGCGTTCTACTTTGTAAACTGTAATCCCGTATCGAAGACCTATCTCTTGATAATTCATTTCTCTTTGGTGTTAAAGGTTTGGTACTGCAAACCAAAAATGAACGGGGTACTGCTCACCTAAATTGCTTGAAACTTCCCATTTTTCAGTTGGTATATCATAAATACCTATACCCGTCACCCAAGTATCATTAAATTGATTCCACATTTTCACAACGCACTCAAAGGTGTTTGTAGGTAGTTCATTTTTTACATCTTTCCACATAATCTATTTTTCTTTTGTTTTATTCTTTTGTTCTCTGTATAAGGTGAAATCAAATCCATCAGTTAATACTGCAACTGCCGTTATAACAAAAAGCACAAACATTGGGAATATCTTACTCATCTCTCTTTGGTGTTAAATTTCGTTATCAATGATTTCCTCTGGTAACTCATTAAGAACATAGCTGTTAATATCTGCATCATATTTACCAGCTCTATTATCTTCTTCAATAATAGCTGCTTTCTTGGCATCTTTAAAATCTTCATAGACTCCAACAACATAAGAGTGTTCACTTGAAGAGTTGCGATGCATAGTTACTACCCAAATGTTTTTCATTACTTCTCAGTATCTTTATAATTAAACAGCTCGTCGAGTACAACCAGAACGGTAAGTATCGCGGTTATGATAATTACTAGGGTTGGGAAATCTATCATTGCTTACGGGGTTTAGCTGCACTTGGGTGGCTTTCCCAGCGTTTTCCAAAAGGATCTTTAAGGTCGTAATTTGGTAATGCGCCCAGGTTACCCTGCTTTTTAAGTTCTTCGTATGCTCTTCTTCCTTTCCAGTCGTTGTTGAATCTAATTGCTTTCTCCTTCATTTATTTGCTATCTGAGGATTCTTCTCCTCTTTTATAATATCCGTATTCTATGTAATAAGCCAAATTTTGTAAACGCTCTGGAGCAATGATGCTGATCCTGAGATCGTGATCTGACCATTTTGTTTTCCAGTCTGTAAAACTGATTCCCTTAGTCAGCTTTCTTTTTAAATTGGAGAGGGTTCGGTTTCTAACCCTAACTATAGATCTATCATCACCAAACACATGTAGGAATCTTAAAAACCATCTTGGACACCACTTTGGTTTTGCTTCATAATCTAAAGCAAGAACAAGAGGATAGAGTGCATCGAAGTAAGAGCCATCGTCTTTCCAAAGTCTAGCTCCTAAATATCCGTACTTCTCACCAAAGTCTTTGGGAAAGAAAATAAATCTTATATCATCCCACTCTATGCTTCTTGTGTGGATCATGCCTTTAGCACGACCTCTCCAGAACAGCATACTTTGAAAAAAAGACTTTAGCTTCTCCTTGAAAGGACGATTATCCTTGGTGTAGAATTTGCTTTTTTTATCCATTATGATCTTATGCTTTAAAATCTTCGAATTTTAACCCCCACATCATACTAATCCAGCCCATTTGCTTTGTTGCATATGTTTTGCTGTAACGGAAGTTTTTGTAGAGATATGCTGTGCCCCACTCCACCCATTTTTCACTTTGCTCAACTGTCATAGTCCACTCTTGGAACCAGTTGTCCTTTCGGTCCTTTATATCATTGTAGGTGACATCATGACCTGCAATCTCAAACATCTTGTTTATGATGTCAGAAATAGCTTTTTGCTCTTTTTCTTCTCTAGTAAGTCTTTTAGTCTGTGCCATTGCATATTATATTTCAAACCACTAATATATTTCTAATTTTCGTAATTTTCTTGATATAATTGTATCATTTCCAATTGTTTGTGCAATAAAAAAAGGAGCAGATCTTTACAGATGCTTGCTCCTTTTGGGTTGTTGGGGAAACAGATGTATATATCAGCCTCGATATTCCAAATCATTACCCCGGTATCTTAGATGCAATTCTTCCAGCTTTGAAATCGGTGGGTATTTCTGGAGCTTAATAAATACCTCAAGATCAGAAGCCTGCATTGTGTAGTCTCCAATATTGTGTCCGACCATTAGGTCGTGCATAATGTTTTTCTTAATCTGCTTGATGTTTTCCTTTCGCATTTCCCTACTTAGAACCCTAGCAAGTTTGCCACCCCTTCTATAGGTGTGCCACCAAACAACCAGCTTTCTTTTCATTACTGGTTGGGAGAGGTTGGTTTATTAGTAACCATCCTTATCATATGAAGACGGATTGCATCTTTGTCTTCATCTTTGATATTGGCTTCATTAAGATCTCTGACTACCTCTTGCATTTTGAGGTAGACGTTTCTGGCAACATTGGTAACCACCTGGCTGTACTGCGCCTTTAATTCTTTAGTTTTCTGATCTTCCATTTTGTCTCTGTTTTTTAAGGAACCCACTCAGTTCTTCTTTACTCATGTCTGAGATAATCACTGAATGTGGGTTTAGGCTTTTAGCCACACACTTCCAACAAGTCACTGCAACAGTTTTCTCGTCGACGTTGTGGACCTCTGCTTTACATTCTTTGCACTGCATGGTTTTTACCCCACCAGTTCTGCTTCCAAAAGTTGCTTTTCTCATAGTGATCTATAATCAAACAACGGGGTCAAATCTGAATTTGCTTTAAAGTTCTTTTCGAGGATTTGCTTGACAAGTGTACATTTTTCGTACTCTTCTTGTTCTATAAATAATCCAAGCATTCGGCGAAGTGCAAGCAAAGCTTGAGCTTTATCTGCTTCATTAGATATTCTGAGGCCTTCTTCTAGTAAAAGTTCATATGCCTCATCGCACCATTTCTTAAGTGTGCTTTCCAGCTGTTGTTCATCGATTTGGGTATATTCGTTACCCTCTTCGTAACCTAAGTAATCCTCTTCTTTCATAGACAATCCAAATTTATAATCCCTGTGTGTTTAAAAAAAATGTAATTTAAGATTCTGACGGGTCAGTTATTAACACAATTGTCTTGCAAAGACCTGAATCCTTCAGTTCTCTATAAAGTGATCTACCATGAGACAGAACATCGAGTTCGCAAAAGAACTCATCTTTTAGATCTCTTTGCCTTTCTCTAATCGGTGTTGCCCGATGGAAAGAGATTTTTTTTCTTATCTCGTAGTAGTCCTTCTTGTTATCTGTTGTACAATTGAACTTAACTACCATATCTATTCTAGAATAAAGTGGCCTGAGATGTTTCGCCATTTGGTGGAACAAATGGTGAATGAGCTTTCACTCTCAGGTCATGAAGGTAAGATTTAAAGAGAAGCTTTTCTCTTTCGTCCATACCATTATAAAATTCTTCAAAGTTTCCGGCGGACTCTTCAAAGTCCTTGATTAATTGTTCCAAAGGCCTAGGTGTAGTAAATAAAAACATATGTTTATAGTTTAGAAAATTGATTCTGTTTCATTAGACGATTTCTCCCTCTTCGTTGAATTGATAATCGTTGGCAATAAGTGTTTCGGCTACCTCTTCGTCGCTTTGAAGTTCGTCGTAGTATTTGTTCAGCCGCTGGTAGAGTTCTTTAGATTCTTCTCTTGCCCAGTCTGTAATCATAGACATCATTTCGTCGTAGAATTTATTCCAATCTCTGTCATCATCTTCGACGTCCAACTCCTCCATTTCTACTGATGCTTCTATGGTGTTTTCGTGGCTGTACCTGTTAGTTATTCTAACGATCTCCAAATAGAGATCTTCCGGCTTTAACTTTTCCCTTGTGTCATATCCAACGTTCCTAAGATCCCCCATTAGTTGACGAAGTTCATCAGCTTCTTTAGATGAATCTTCATCTTCCCCCATGTCCAAGAATTCTGTGGAAGCATTAATTTCGAGTGCTTTTTTAAGAAATAGTTCCACATCGTCTACCCTAGCTGTGAATGATGCACCATCGCCTTGGGAGTAGAATCCTGTAAACTCGACCTCTACATCTTTGAGACCCAATTCTTCCATGGCATATTCAAAATCTTCTACGACGGGCTCATACCATTCGGTGTACTCCACGTTGATATACCTATTATTCTCAAGGGCTTTTTCCTTAACCTCCTTGGGGAGCTCATCAAAAGAGTATGTTTTCTCTTCCTCGCTTTCGAAAATAAATTCTTTGAACCTCTTGAGTGACATGTTGGATATGAATTTTTTTATATATCCAACAAAAAAAGAAGGAGATCTTATCGATCTCCTTCCTGCTGATTTCCAAACCAATAAACCTTGAGCCAGCTACTCAAAATAGATATTTTCAACACACTGGGCGTGATCTTTCATTCCTTTTTCCTGAAACAGGAACCAAGCTCCTTTTGGATTAGCCAAATATACAACTGATAATGTAAAGTCCACGATCTCGGATCCAAATTTTTCAATTGCCCTTGTAATCCTTGCTTCCTTGTTAGGCATACTTGAAATGTTCTTCGATCTGCTCAGCAAATCTCTTCTTATACTCGTAGTAGATTATAAGACGGGTTTCACTTGATTTGTTTCCGTGAATAATGTGGATCATCTGGTTTATGATGAAATCCCTGTACTCTTCAGCGTTTCCGAAGTGAAGTGGTTCGTGGGAAGTAATAGAGTCAACAAGCTGTTTTTTAGCTTCCCTTATTTTGAGAGAAAGTCTCATATCATTTTGTTAATCAATCAAATATAGCATAACCATTCCATCTAAAAAAATGAAATTTAGCAAAACCTAATTGCTCCTGTTCCAGCAGTACTTTGGAAAGCAATCATGAAATCATCATACAACGAAAGAAATTCGTTTTCGTCCTGTTGCTCGTCATACCCAAGCTTTACAATATCTTCTAGCAATTCCCAGGCTTCTTCTGATTCTAGTTTTGCTATTGATTCTCCGTTCTTAAGGTAGTAAATGAACTTCCATCGATTGGTTATGTTAAAGTCTTTATGTAACTTGTAACATGCTTGTGGACCAAAAACCCCCTCGCAATCCGAAAAGTCTATCAATTCATAAAAAGGCTTACCCAGGTAAGTATTGCTATTTAGCCAGAATTCCTGGGCAGAAATTCCGTGGATTGCATAACAAAGTGCATCCCTAAACTTGTTGTAATATGAATAAGGACCAGCTCTGAACGAACTTGACTCGCCTTCGATATTAAACCACCCGACTTCTATATCCGGGTTCTGATGGAAGTTGTTGTCGATGTAAATCCTTCCGTCGTCATACTCTTGTGTGTCGGATCTTTTGACCTTTTCGTATATTGCAATATCTAATCCCATAACTAACTTTGTTTAGGTATGAGTAAATATACTAAAAATGGGTCGGAAGAAAAAATTAAATCACTGAATATAATGCGATTACGATAAGAGATAGGATGACTATTAGAACTATCAGGTCTAGGATTTTATAAGATTCTCTGACCTGCATATAAGACCTACCCTGGTATTCATCCCTATTCCATTTAATCATTTTGACAAATTCTTTTAAAGAGTTGGCTGCAGTGGAGGGATCCATTTCTTCGTAAACCTTCTCTATGCACTTTTTCTTTTTGCATATGAGAATAAAAGATCCGTCTATGTTACTAACCAACCTTTTATAGGCTGGTCTTTTGTTGCATATTTGACAAACTTTCATGTCTTCCGTGGTTGTAGGTAGTTAGTACGCCAGACAGGATTCGAACCTGTGACCGTCTGCTTAGAAGGCAGATGCTCTATCCAGCTGAGCTACTGGCGCATGTGTTCTAAAGAATCATCTGTACATGATAATAAAATCACCAAAGTAGTCTTCCATAGTTTGAAGTAGATCCTCGTAGTCTCCGAGCATCATTTCTTTGGTAATCATTTCACCATCTAAGCCGAGTTGCTTTGCAAGATTTTTAGCAATTCCCATCAGCACGAAAGCATTACCGTCTGGACCGGTTAAATCGATTTCGACTTTCTTCTCTTTTTTATTTGCCTTTGGTACTATTGCCATGATTCCTTATATATCTTGCTAATCTATGTGTTTGCTTTAAAGTAAAAAAATGTTTTACAGCTTCTTGATTATAAAATTTACAGCATTGTAAAGACTTTTATTTTCAGCTTTAAGTCTTTCTTTGACCTTCTGTGAATACTCCTCTGTATATTTAGAATTACCCCAAAGGTGAACAAAACCAATCTTTTGTGCATATCCAAAAAGATCGTCCTTTTGCATATCTAAAACAGTTATTAGCTCTTTGACATGCAAGTTGGAGGTTTCCGCTATTGTAGTTAAAAGTGACTGCTCCACTGCAATATTAGGATCCTGATTTGGGGGAAATTTAACCCCGGCCCTTTCCAGATTATAGACAAGATCAAAGTATCTATAAGTATACTCCTTAAGGAATTCCATATTCTTAAATCCAACTATTCCGTTGTTGTATACAAAATTAAATATATTGATGTCATCTATTTCAGGATACACTTTTCTTATCTCACGAAAAACTGGTGGATATGTGCTGTAAAAATGGGAACCGATCTCTCTCATTTGAACTATGGCATCCCAATCTCCCTTGATTATCGGTTTTGATTTCTTGTTCATAAAGAAAACATCTCCGTCAATATGAATGAATGGTTCTTCCTGAGCCCTCATTGCATGAACCTTTCCTGCGGTCCAAAATCTTTTATCTACGTGACTTATTTCCTCTAAATCTGTGTCAATGTTTGTATATGGTAAACTCTCTAGAATAGAAGCACCGAACTCGTCAGTGACAAGATCGATGCTCTTAAAAAGTTTGGTAGATAAATGTGCTGAAAGAGCAAAGTTGAAAATGTCAAAGGATATCTTTGATTCTTCACCCCACCTGCCAGTAAAATAAGCCTTCGACCAGAAGGAGTGGATTGCTTTCATCTACAATAGTTCTCCGCCAATTGGCTTGTGGTTCTGGTAAGCATTTTTTTCTTTCAGTCCGAAAAGTTTTCTTAGGAATGCGATAATCTTTTTCATAGTAGTATTGGTTATTTTATTCTTTATATTCTGCAATTATGTTTTTTCTCCACCATCTCCGGATTTTATTTCTTTCCCCCAGTGAGGAGATAATGATTTCACAAATAACTAGTATTGCACACAACCCCAAGCAGATGATGTAAAAAGCGGCTACTCCTTTGAACATGGTTTTGAATTTTAAGTTTATTACATCTGAGACTAGGATAATATCCAATCCAGTGGATTGGATTTTTTCTTTTTAATTTCCTCTTCTCTGAATATCGTAAGATATACCCCGACTCTTTCCCAATAGTTTCGATCTTTTTCGTCGATGATTAGTTCTTTGATCTGCAATAGATTTACCGTTGCATCACGGATCCCGTGTTTTCTGAGAAGCTCCTGTGCTTTCTCCTTTTCTGGAAGTCTTTTCATTATCCTAAAATTTCTTTGGTGTCAATTCCTAGATTTCTTGCAATCAATCTAAGCTTCCTTATTGCCTTGTGGTGGATAGTCCTAATTATCTCTTGCGATACTTCTAGGTCATCTGCAATAAGTGAATAGCTTCGTGGGAAGTTATTTCCGCCTAAACCGTAGTGCTCTTTAATAATATACCTTTCCCTCTCGGACAGTTTAGAAAATAGCTTATTTATGTAGAAAGCCCTACTGTCGTCCGAAAAATCGGTATCGAAAATATCGTTATCATCCCAGACTAAATCTAACAGTGTTGCTTTAGAATCTTCACCCCCAACTTGAAGATCTAGAGATGAGTGCTTTTGGTCTGAATTTATAATCAGAATTAATGTATCAACGTCTAGGGTCTTAGCAAGTTTAACCTGATTCTTTTTTAAATCCTCAAGTATTTCTTCCTCTGAAGGATCTCTTCCGAGGAGACCACTTAGTCTGGATTGTGCTTCCCTGATGTGTGTAAGTAGCTGTCCCTTATTAAGTGGGAGTCTAACCATGCGACTATTTTGACCGAGGTGCATAATCATTTCCTTCCTAATATGCCAGACTGCAAATGAGATGAACTTAAAACCAAGAGTTGGGTCAAATTTCTGTGATGCCTCTATGAGACCGATATTCCCAACTTGGATAAGCTCTTCCATGGTAACGGGGTCCATGGTGTACATTTTAGCAACTGATAGCACAAACCTGAGATTTGCCTCTACTAATTTGTCCTGCGCTGCTTTATCTCCTTCGTGGGCTTTCTTTGCTACCTCGAGTTCTTCCTCTGGACTCATAACTTCCCTTCTTGCCAAATCTTGCGAATACAACTGAGAAGCCCTTCCATTCCTGGTTGTAATCCTTTCAGTTATCTTAAATTGTCTCAATTTATTTGTGTTATTTGATTTGATCCTTCTATGAGGGGATGACCGGCCAGGTTTCCACGTTGTGTGAAGATTTTAAATATTTATCTGTGGATATCGCAGTCTTCTAATTCTTTGACTTCGTCGTAGTATGTTTCACGGTATGCATGAAGCTGCTTGATTGGTATAACACCGAAAAGATATAGTTTGATCCTAGTGACATCTGTGATTAGGCATCCCATTTTTTTACTGTTTCTTGTTTCCTTTCTTGTTTCCCTTTTTGCTTTTAAAATCATATTTGGTTTTTACTTCTCCCTTTAGTCTGTAGCTGGTGTCAGACAGGGCTTCATTCATGAGATTTTCACTCTCCTCGATTCTTCTTATATAAACCTCTCTTCTATGAAAAGGTCCACCAAGAGCTGATCTTGTGTGGACCTCTAAAAGATTGATGCAAAATCTTCTTGCACATTCAATGTGCTCTACGTTTTTACAACTTAGAACAACCTTGATGGCTTTTTCATGATGGTTGAAAAGATCCTGGATTGTAAACATATCTTATATAACGGTTTAATGTCCGCTCTAAATTCATATGCTTGTCCTGGTGGTTTTATTTCAACTTTTCGTGGATGAACATTATTTTTCCTTCCCGCTTGCAATAATTGAGGCAACCAAGAATCCAAAAGTAAATCCAATTACCAGTGATATAATTATTCCTACCATAATCTATTTTTAATTAATATCTGTATAAGAGTTCAGCATATACCTTCATATGACTCTGATTTATGTGGTCTGCTCGACCAAAAGCTTCGACTAGGTTATTGTCAACCACAGCTTGAACAAAAGACCCTCCTGGAAAACCAACCTTATATTTAGTGCAAAGTATGCTAACACACATATTTTTTATGTGATCAACTACTTCATTATCGAAATCAAACGGAGCCCAGCCTTCTGAATTAAGCTTTTCCGTCATGAAGTTTTCAACAGCATCTTGAATTTCTTTTTCGTCTTTGAACATGGTATGACTACTTAAATTCTACAATGTTAGGATATTCGCTTACAAATCCAATACGGAATCCGATAGTAGTGAACTCGTAAGTGCTGTCTACCTTTATTTTCCCGTACCAATCGCTGGATCTGAAGTTCCCGTATAAAAGCTCATCCTCCAGCTTATAAGTTCCATTATCTGTGTAGATAAGATAGTAAGAATCCAGGTTATCACCGTTTTTCTTAACAATACGTTCCTTGTCGGTTACTCTTGTTGTAAAAGTTTCTTTTTTGGAGAACTTTGCAATGTTGAACCCAATGACGCCAACAATTACTAAAACTACTACTGCTAAAATTCCTTTTTGCATGACAAATGTTTTTATTTGGGGCTAAAGAAATAAAATTTCTCGGTAAAAAAAAATGATTCTGTGTGGATATTGGATACATATATCGTATAGTTTACTTATAAAATCAAATTAGCGCAATGGATCAATTAATCACTTACTCTGACTTCTTCGAAAATATCAATGAAGGAGATTCATACAGACCTCTTACCCCAGCTGAGTTTGAGAAAGTAAAGAAACTTCCAAAGGTAGAAGATATGGAGGGGGAAGAACTTAAGAAACTTGTTGGTGCAACAGTTCACCCAGTGATTAAGCCAAAAACCAATATAAATCAAAATGCGGCTGCAGCTGCTGCAGCAGCTTGGAAATATATGGGTGGTAAGGATAGCGATCCAAAGCTTCTCCTGAAAGATAAAGCAGGAAAGCCACTTTGTATAATAAGATAGTCTGGCGGGGTTTTTGAACCTCTATATCTAAATCTTCATTCTTTATGATCCAAAAATTCTTAGCAATCTTTTTGTTGACCTTACCTTTTGTGGTTTTTGGTCAAACCGAAAGAGATCAGAAAATTCAAAAGGTTCAGGAAAGCAGGATTAGCAATAGACCTGTGAATACCAACACTAATACAAATTATAACCAGGGATATCAAAGTGGATACAATGATGGGGTATGGAGAAATCGCTATCTTACTCCTTATTACTATAACCCTTATGAGGTTGGATACTATCCATATTGGAATACACGTCGAACCTGGGATAGGAGGGAATATGTAATGACTACAGACCCACAGCTTGTCCAGAGAAACACGTCTAAGCCTACGAGGCTTTCATTTGGTGTTATAGCTGAGAGAGATCTGTTTCAATATCAGATTTCTCCATACCTTATTTCTGGCGGTGAATCTTTTTGGATCCTTCAATATCATTTGACACTACCCTTAATGTATCCTTATTATGATAACATAAATTCTTGGGAAGTACAAGCATGGGGAGATGAATCCGCTGGTAGTGTGGAGACTAAATATGATATTTCTGTCGGTGGTGGGAAAACTATCGATAGATTTTCACCGTTTACAACTGTTGGCATAGCGGCAAGGAAAAGATATGATGCATATTATGATGAAACTTTTGTCCTTTCTTCAGTAAATCAAAATGGAATTTACCTTATAAACCAGCAAAGACAATTAAATATGTCGATTAGAGCAGGCATTCTCTATCATTGGGAATTTCTGGAGCTTCTTGCGCAGGCAAGGTTTGATGGGAGAATTGGGATTGGCTTTGGAGCAGGCCTTAGATTTTAAGAGAAATGCTCCTCAAAATTAATTTACGAGATGCTTTATGAAAAAACAAATAGAAAAAATCTTAAATAAATATCCAATCATTAGGGAAATTTGGAATGGCATGTCCTTTGTTGTTTTTATCCTCCTAATATTATGGCTTACCTCGTAAAAAAGAACAGGCCGACGAATAACCATTTCATCTTTATAATTTAAGTTAGTAATTAATTATGGCCTGTTCTTAGGGTCAATTTACTACATAGGGAGTTACTAGAAAATAAAATCCAATAATATTTTTTTCAGGCACGTTAAGCCATTCTGTTTGGTATAGAAAGTTCGGAATGATGTTCATTGTGCTGTCTTCATACATTATCATTACCGTAGTTTGGTCTGTAAAGTAATTCAAACCAGTCCCGGGTTGGTTCGGTAAACTAGTTACCTCGCTGGAACTTTGTGAATATAATTTTAGATATTCCCCGTCCATCTCTAGACTATCACAAGAGGTTATATTAATCGTTGTCGCTTGTGACATTCCAAATCCCGGGTGGTAAAAAAGTGGTACAAGCACTCTGAGGGAAACCTGGCTGTTATCTATTACAGGTGCATAATAGGAGATGGGAATAAAATATATCTCTTCGTGATTAAAATTACCCGGATCGAAGAATACCCCTTTATCTAGTGTAAATCGCTGTACCGTCGTTTGGTTGATTGGATCTAGCGTAATAAATTTTGTGCTTCTTTCAATCCTGGAATCCTCACAGGAGAGCATTAGAGATATAAAGAAGATCAAGGATAGACCTTTAATTTTCATTATTTGGTTTTATTTATATACCAATTATTTGTGACAAAATGCTTAATACCTTTATATTTTTCCATGGGGCTAAGCTGCTAACCGATATATAGTTAAATACAATATTTTGGCTAATCCAATAAAATATAATACAGGAACTGAAACTCAAGCATTGAATTCTGGCAATTGGTGGATTGGTACAGGTGACGTTGGAAAGGGTCCAACAAGTACTACTGGGTATTATAATGGAATTTCTCCACCCTCAGGTGGATACACCATATACCTTAATAAATCAACAGATGGACCAGTTATTTATGAATGTCAGAATGATTCTGAGCTTATCGACATAACCAATAAGATTTCCGGAAATTCTTATTCTACAGCTTCTGAATGTTTGTCCTATTTCTCTGGACAACTAGATAAGGTTTGTTTCAATAGAGATTACGAGAGTATTGTAACAGATAGGCTGGTTCTTAATTTAGATGCTGGATTTACTCCATCATATCCAAAAAATGGTACTACGTGGTATGATTTAAGTGGGAATGGGAATAATGGTACTTTAACTAATGGACCTGTTTATGATAATGGAAGTATTGTGTTTGATGGAACAAATGACACGGTCTCTACAGTAAACAACACATTATTTGAGAGTGAATGTACTGTGTCGTTATGGTTTAGTAGAGCTACAGACAACTCATCTCAAAGACTAATAAGAAGGTTAGGTGCAAATATTAATAGATACTATTTACTAGTCAGTCCTAACGGTATATACGGTGTTAGAGGGCAGAACACATCGAGATTAGCACCTTTTTCTTCCTCAATCGGAGAGTGGATTAACGTAACTTGGCAATGGCGACTATCAGATACCATGCATGAAATCTATGTAAATGGAAATCTTAACTATGACGGGGATTTTGACCCTCAAGTTGATGGAGGAGATACTACTTTTGGATTAGCTCAAGCACAAGGAGTTGAGACATGGTTCAGTGGTAATGTGGCTACAGCAAAAGTCTACAACCGAGCTCTCTCCGCATCCGAAGTCCTCCAAAACTTCAACGCACAAAAAGGGAGGTTTGGACTATGAGTAATGTTTTTAAATACAATACAGGAACTGAAACTCAAGCACTAAATGTTGGTAATTGGTGGATAGGAACTGGTGATGTTGGTAAAGGCCCAACTAACGTGACCGGATTCTATAACGGAATTTCTCCATTTGCCGGGGGATATGTTATTTATTTGAACAAATCAAGTCAGGGCCCGGTAATTTATAGTTGTCAAGAAGATTCCGAACTAGTTGATATAACCAACAAGATTTCTGGCAATTCATACTCAACCGTTACTCAATGTCTTTCATATTTTTCTAGTCAAACCGACAAAGTTTGTGTTAATATGGATTATGAGAATGTTACCACTGATGGTATGGTAATGTGTTTAGATGCTTTGTATGCACCATCATATCCGAGGACTGGTACAGGATGGACAAACCTATCAGGTAATGGTGCAAACGCAGCTTTAGCAAATGGGGCTTCTTGGAGTTCTTCTGGCTATATGTCAACTGATGGAGTTAATGATAGGATAGATGTAGTAAGACCGTGGTCTCCAAACTTAGCAACAGATTATTACACAATTGAGGTGTGGTTTAGACCAAACGCATTACCCTCTGCCCAATTTAGCACAAACAGTCCAGTTTTTGGTGCCAGAATAGGTTCTGATTATATGATATTCCTTTATCCCGCCGTGAATGGACAAAGTAAAATGGGGGTAAGCTATGATGACTCCAGATATACATCAGCCCATCAAAGTACAGCTACAATTTCCTCGAATGAATGGGTTCAATTCGTGCATGTTGGCATACCGTACGTCGAAAATGGGTACAACAGAGGAAAGCTTAAATATTATGTGAACGGGGCTTTAGATAGGGGCACTTTCACTTCTTCGGATTCAAATGGATATGGAATACCAAATCCATTTTATGTGGGATATGATGCTAGGTGGGGTGCATATTCTAATTTGGACATGGCAATAATAAGGGTTTATAACCGGGAGCTTTCAGCCACTGAGATTTTAAATAATTTCAATGCACAAAAAAATAGGTTTGGACTCTAGTGGCAAATCCAATAAAATATAACGTAAGCACAGAAACCCTAGCACTTAATAAGGGCAATTGGTGGATAGGAACTGGCGATGTTGGCAAAGGTCCAACTAGCGAGACTGGTTTCTATAATGGGATAACACCAACCCCTGGGGGGTATGTGGTATATTTAAACAAGACATTCCAAGGGCCGGTGTTGTATGATTGTGCTGATGATGCTGCTTTGATTGATATAACTTGTAAGATCTCTGGAAATTCTTTTTCTACTGTCAATGAGTGCTTAAACTATTATGCAGGCCAAACTGATAAGATGGTAACCAATAGGGAATATGAAAATATAGTAACCGATGGATTGGTTTATAATATGGATGCCGGGTTTGTACCATCATACCCAAGAAATGGTTCTACCGCATATGATATAGGTGGAAATGGGTATAATGCTGATGTTTTAAACAGTACCGGGTTTAATTCTGCTAACGGTGGATATTGGGACTTAGATGGTAGCGACGACAAAATACAAATTCCCCACACCAGTTATTGGAACAGCAACGTATTTGGGAGTGCTAATGTTTTTTCGATTATGTGCTGGACTAAATGCGATAACTTCTATAACTGGACTTCAATGATACACAAATCAAATGGTGGTTATTATTCGCAATCGGAAGGAGCTTCTCTTTGGGTTAATTCTTCTGGATACCAAGCAGTTTTTGGAAATGGGATATCTGGAAATTCGGGCAACTGGGGAAATATAATTTCTTATCCAACTTCCAATACAACTGATTGGTTCCACTTAGCTTTTACTGGGGATGGAACTACATTAAGGTTTTATGTTAATGGTAGTCAACATAATTCTCAGGGTCAATCTAGTAGATCCGCTGGACTAAATATTACTAGTAATCCAGTTAGCTTTGGTGTAAGGGGAGGATCTGCCTATTATAACGGAAAAATAGCTTTGGCTTTGCTATACGATAAAGCAATTTCTGCAGATCAGGTTCTACAAAACTATAACGCCCAAAAAACAAGATTTGGGCACTAATGTAAAGGATCCATCTTTATAGGTTATATCCAGGATATACTACAGCTGTATCTTTGTGTGTATTCTTTTGGATCTTTTCCATTTCATGTTTAATCTCTTCACTACGTTCTTTTGCTTCTTGCTCAAATTTACCATTTGGTCGGTAGTGATTTTCTGTGCCCTTGATCTCTTTTGGTGCGATGGTTAATTTAACTATCCAAGCTGTGGCAAAGATTGCTAAAAAAATGTAAAGCGGTTTCAAATTGTAATTTTTCATGTTTATCTCCTTTTTGTTAATAACAAATATCAGAATTATTAGCGTAACTAAAAAATGAAAATGGGATTTTAGAAACTTTCCGCTTCTAAAATTCTAAAATATTCTAAAGCACAAAAGGGATTGAAAGCAGTAGTTACAGGGGCCTTAGGATTTGTTGGATCAAACCTGGTTAAAAGATTATTATCCGAGGGATATCAAGTACATGGCATTGATAATTTAAGTTCTATGTCATCTTCGTTAAAAAATTCAGTTGAGGGTGCTGAATATGCTGTAGGTCCGGTCTTAGATGAAAATCTTTGGCCAGATAAATTTGATGTCATCTTTCACTTAGCAGCGGATGCAAGAATTCAGCCAAGTTTTGATGCACCATTTGACACATATGATAACAATGTTATTGGTCTTGCATATGCAGCTGAAATGGCTCTTAAAAACAATTGCAAGATTGTTTTTTCCTCAACCTCTTCATCGCTCCATGGAGATTACGTCTCTCCATATACTCAAAGTAAAAGGGCCAGCGAGGAATATCTTAAAATGATGTCTTATTGTTTTGATCTAGATTGCTCAAGTGCAAGGTTCTTCAATGTATATGGTCCAAACGAACCTGTCCATGGTGAATATGCTACTGTTGTTGCTAAGTTTGGTAGGCAGTATTTTTCCGGAGAACCTATGACTGTTGTTGGTGATGGAACACAATCACGTGACTTTACACATGTCGATGATATTTGTAATGGATTGATTGCAATTAGCAAAAAGAAAATGTCCGGTGAAATAGTCAATCTCGGGAGAAATAACCCCTACACCATTATGGATCTGGTAAGGATGTATGCCGGTGAGGAAGCGAAAGAAGGTGTTGATTACGAGTTTGTTCCGAAGAGAAAGAACGAGGGGCAAGCAACTAGATGGACAAAGACAGTTGACTTAGATTGGAGTCCTAAGATCAACCTTCCGGACTATATTAATTCCCTCAAGTCTGTTAAGGATTAACTATTCTTCTCTTGCCACTTATTAGATATCGAGTCCTTTGTTATAGGACCTCCTTTAGCCCATGTCCTGCAGGTTCTTGCAGAATGACATTTAAAGTGGTGCATCCAGCAATATCCCAATTTTCCATCTTTATCTGAAACTGGTCCTGGCATACATTCCAACATTCTTGGCGAAATATCGAATGCTACACAATTTCCGCAAAGTGATTTTTTTGCTGCTTTCTGAGTTGTATCCCAGTGTTTAGCTAAGTCTTTCCAATAGTCACCTGGCTCATCAACGTTTAGCGGACCGTATTTAATGTGATCCTCCTTGATTGACTTGTCCCTGTTTTTGGTGTTTAATTTTAAGTCTTGTGTTGCTTCTGGACACTCCATTTTCTTTTCGTTTAATGGTGAAAAGAACTGGTCAAATCCTTTGATGTGCATTTCCATATTGTTTTGGACAGTTTATTTTATCTCCTATATATGTACTAATAGTATAAATCTAAGGATTGTTCTGAATTGACATTAAAAGGTAAAGACCTTTTAATATCTACAAAGGCCCCTGATTACTGAATAAATATAGGTAAAAAAGACATGAAAGTAATTAATTGGTTTAAGAGGTTGTTCACCGACGATAAAGGTGTTCCCTCTTCAAAAAGGTTTGTTGGAATCATTGCAGGACTAAGCCTTTGTATCACTCTTTTTTTGAACCAGTTCACTGAAGAGCACATTGCTCCATCTCCAGTTTTAATTAATGCAGTTGCCGCTTTAGCTTTTGGGGCTTTGGGACTAGCTTCTGCAGATAAGATTTGGGGAAAAAAAGGTGGTGACGGAACACAAGAATAGAATCCAATCTTATAAATCTATAAAACCCATGAGATTTCTCATGGGTTTTTTATACCCGTTATTGTTGACGCATAATATAAAACGGATATATACTTAAACAAATTTATAAGCATATGAAAACCAAGAGGATAAGGCTTTTTGAAGATTTCAAAGAACAATATATAAAAGAGAACGAAGTTCTTGAATCGGTGTACGCTGATTGGAAAAAAAGTGTTGGATTTAATTTGGAATCTATTTTTGAGTATTTCTTACAAGAAGATATTGAAGACGACGATGACAGAGAATTAACCTCTGGTGAAAAAGCTGCTTTAGCAAGAGATTTTCAGATTATCTCTAAGCCTCAAATGGCAGCTATCTATTTAAGGGCTTTGGGAATAGCAGAAGATGATGATGGTGGCAAATACCTGGTCATGATTCCCGGTATAGAAGCATTTGGTGACTTTGCTGAGGATAGAAAATTTGACATCACAGTCCCTGCAATCGCTGATGCTTTGGGGTTAGAAGCTTATGGAACAGTTTCCAGAACAACAAGAAAGTTTGTTAATCTAATTTCAGGTGAGGGTGAAACCTCAAGTGAAGCTATTTACCCAAAGATTCAAAAATACTTTGAAGAGTTTCAAGGACAAACACCTACTAACTTAGCACAATTTGCAGCTCAGGCTATTCAGGACACATCTTATACCAAAAACAGAGATCAGGCTGCTGAAACAATGTCAAAAGCGGCTGCAAGAACTAAGGAAAGAAAAGAGGAAGCTATTAAGCTTGGTGAAACGGCATTCTCTCTAATTAAGTCTTTGAAACAAACACCAATCTTCCAGGATCCCAAAAAGGCTCAAAGAGCTGCTATCATGAGAATAGCAAGGGATTCTGATATAGACCCAGCTAAAGTTGATTCTGCATTGCAGAAGTATTTAGCCTCTAAGAATATTGCCGGTTACTACGAAAAGGGATAATTTACTGAATACGTGGTAAGATCTATTCAAGGACAGAGCGTCTGAGAAAAATTGGGCTCTATCATCTTTAGTAACGTATAAAGGATCATGGGAGAAATTTGGATCAATTCCTTTTTCTCCCATTTCTATTTTAAACATCTCCTCGTTCATTACACATTCCTCAAGGAGCCTCATTCTATAGTCATATACCCTTGAATACTCGGTAGAAAAAAATAGAAAGAGCAATGAACAAGTGATGATGGATTGTGTAGCTACCCCAGCCGCAATAAACAAGATAGCAAATAAAAAGACAACCTCTTCTTTCACTACTCTAAAATTGAACGGGATTCTTCCAAAAAGATATGAGGTCTTCTTGTGAGAATCCATTTTTTCCATGTAATATTTTATCCCTTGATCCATCTTTCTTTGTTTAGTCTGCAATAGTAGGGTTATTATTCGGACTAAAAAAATCTATTTTGGAATTTCTAAACCTGTTTAACAGTGATCTTTTATTTCCCTGGGATTCAAAATGTTTATTAATCGACTCTATCCATTGGAATTTAATATCTTCCATTGCCTTTGTAGATGATTCTTTGAAAAATCTAAATAGGAACAATTCCTTAAAGCTTATGGCGGACGTGGATTGCACTAGTTCCTGGGTGAAATGTTTTTTGCACTTAATACGATGCTCACTGTCTGTGCAGAATTCAGAGGGATGTCCGTTAACAATATCACAGATTTCTATGCTTAGGTCTATTTGGTATAGAATCTCTGCAGAGTGGTCGTTCATATCAAACGGATAGTCTGCACTCATTAACTGCTTAATGCTAAAGCTTATTTCCGTAGTTATTTCAATGTCACGTGATCCCTCAAACCCAAGGGATGATAGATCTAATAGTAAACCTATGTGTTCGTCGCATTCTGATCTGGACCCAACGTTAAGTGAGGTACGCATTCTGATATTAGGTATTTCACCTTCCTCAATGCCTATTCGGAATTCTTCAAGGTCCCCACTGCTGTTTATTGGAAATCCGTTGCCCATGACAACACCGTCTAAAGATCCTATCGAACTTGACCAAAATCTTTTGTCTCCAAGAAATCCAAAAACGTGGGCCGTGTCTCTGTTGCTTAAATATTGAAGAGGTAAAATTACCATCGTATACCGGTTTATTTGGCCAGCAATCTATTTCAATTTTTTGGTTAAAAAAAATGAAGGGGCCACCTTTGTTTTAGATATATAGATAATATACCAAATGCCGTACCCGATTAAATATAACACATCGACCGAGCCCAATGCCCTTAAAATGGGTTCATTTTGGATAGGTACCGGCGATGGCAGTAAAGGCCCAACCTCGGTAACTGGATATTGGAATAGCATTGCACCTCCTAGTGGTGGATATGCTATCTATGTTAATCGTGCTTCTGGTGGCCCTTCGATTGCTATTGCTTCTAATGACGATCAGTTAATCACTATCACAAATAATATTGCTGGTACTTCCTACACAACTGCCGCCGAATGTTTTTCATATTATGATTCCCAGGGTGATAAAATGGTGATTAGCAATGAGATTAATCCGTGTGTAACTGATGGGCTCCTTAAGTGTTTTGATGCAACAGCTTTATCTTCTTATCCAAAAAGTGGTTCAACCTGGAAAAATTTAGGTACTGACGGGTCTGATGCAACCTTATACAACGGACTGCAATTTAATTCAGACTCCAGATTTAATGGATTTTTAAATTTTGACGGTACTAACGATTATATTAATGTTTCAAGCACGCCTGGAATAAGTTCTACTGCTAACACAGTTGAAATGTGGGCAAGGTGGAGAGCTGGTGATGGTGATATGTTTGTAGGATGGACAACCTATGATATTTGGACAAGTGGAAGCAACCTTGGATTCAATACAGGAAATGGTGACGTCTATGGGATATCCAGTACAGAGGTTGGTAACCTTGGATTGGTTGGTACTGGTGAAGATAATTGGCACCATTACATTTTTGAATTCACAGACCAGGTAAAGGACAATAAAATCTATATTGATACTATTCAACAAACGCTATCTCAGCAAAACAGTTCAACAAACCTGACCGCTACAAGATCCTTCCAAAGCAATTTTAGAATTGGTACATGGAACAATAGTACTGGATATCTTTTCAATGGTGATGTTGCTATATTTAGACTTTATAATAGATCGCTTACACAAGAGGAAATACACTTTAACTATTTCGGTTCCAATGTCGAGGTTGATGGGGATTATGTTAAAATATTTAGACACTACTCGGGAGAAGGTGATTTCTTCTCATCAGACAACGATTGGGCAGAAGCCAAGAACACCAACGAAGGAAATCCACAAGCAAACAAATACTCTATACTAAATACACTAGAAAAATATAGAAGGGACGGGAAATTTACACTTAAGATAAGTTACCCAAACCAAGCCTTAGAAAATCCTGCATATAGTAACATCACTAATATATGGTCTCAAACGAACAATCCAGTAACTGGGGATGGATCCGGTGGAGTGACTGGATATACTGCAATTTCTATCCAGAGTACTTCTAGTGGGTGGGGAGGTTTAGAGAGGTATGATGCTCAAACCGCAACATTTTTGGACGGCACATTAGTTCCCCAAGGTAACTGGTGGTGGGCTATTGGTAGTAAAAACTCTTTTGACCCGGGTAATCCAAATTTTCCTGGGCCTGGTCAAACAACGCGCCTAGTGGAACTCTGGGTAAAATTTAGATAGATATAACTAAAATATAAAACAAAATGGCAGATTACGTAAATAGAAGATTTGTAATTTTTAACGTCAGCGAGCTTGATGATGTTGACTTCAATGAAGTTTATGAAACATCAGCATTAACAGTGAGAAAGAGTGTAGACGAATCACTTACATTTGTTAAATACGATTTACCTCAGCCTGCTTCAATCCAGGCACTCTCAACAAAATCTCAGGAATATACTTATGAGGAGATTCTTGCTATTTTGGACACACCTACTTGGACAGATCCTGACCAGCAGGCTTAGGCAAGAATTTTTGGAGTAATTTCTGTTTACCTCATTGTCTGACATTCCTCTGTTTACTTTACATGTTACCTTAGATATGATCATTTCAATAATCCAATTTTAAGACACAAAAGACTCTAGCTGGGATATCTGTTCATTCTTCATAGTATTAATCCCAAAGGCATGTAGTTTTTTTCGTATTTCTGGTGCAAGTTCTCCGCAATGTTTTAAAAACGGAGGATAATATCCTTTATCCAAAAATCCTACATCAACCGGGATTTCCCCGTGCCACTTTTTGTCCTTCATCAGTCTATATGCTAAGCTTGCCCATAGTTTATGGTTTTTAATTGATTTTTTAATTTCTTCAGATAGCGGGTAAATAGCATCTCCATTCCTAAAGCATTTTGGGCATTTTCCACACACCTCGCCAAGTTTCCCTCTGATGCATGATTGGGAAAGCTTCCCGAGGTATGAATTCCCGACTATCTTATAAGTAAGTACTTCAGAAATCCCTGCTACAGGAAACACTAACTCCAGTCCAGCTTTCAAAAAAAGTTCATAATATAAATTGGTGTAATTTATTTTTCCAAAATCCCTAAAGTATTTTCCCTTGTCCATATAAGCTGATTCGAGTATAGTGCCTGTTGCTAAGAAACCAAAGCTATAATAATCTGCCATAAGAATACAGGGGATAAGTACGCAAAGATCCGTTGAATAACCCACTGGTAAATTATGGTATGTCCTATATTCTTCCTGGTTAGACTTTATTGAAAACAAATCCCTTTTTGGTTCCTCTTTACGTATTCGTTCGAGGGTTGCAAAAGCATTGCTTTGGTTTAGCATGGTAGGAAGGTCTGATTTTCTCTGGTTATAACCTAAAACAGTGTCGTCGGGTAACAGAAGCTTCGCTGCGCTAGAATCCTTACCTGTTGAAAATGACAAACCAATTCGTCCTCCTTTTTGTCTCGAAAATTCATAACCATCCAAAAAATTATTTTCCCATGGGGATACTAAAAGATATTCGGATAATTTCAAAAGATCTGGATGTGTTTTGGATATTTCAAAATCTTTTGGCATTTCGAAAAATATCTTATCTCTTAACCAGAGCGTATTTCCTATTTGTTTCCAGTTTTTCATTATTTTGTTATTTTTGATCTTGAACTCTGGGTAAGAATTTTTGGAGTAGGTTATTCTTGTGGGTATTTAAATCCTGTAAAGATATAATGTTGAAAACTTAAACTCTCATGCATGGTACACATCTTAATTCTCCTGGGTCTGGGAAAAATCCTCTTTTGGAATTTTCATCAACTATCTCGTTGTAAGCTCTTCTCATTGGGGTTTTGTGTCCAGTTACCTTATTTCTGGTTAGACTATTTTCCAAGCTTCTCCTGAAGAAAAGAGGCTGGTGTATGTCTTTAATTTTCATATTCTTCGAAATAGCCCTTTCATGGAATTCCGTGTCAGCCCCGACTCTCCAATGGAAAAATCCGCTCCTCTCAAAGAACTTATCCTTATGGATTGCAAAAACTCCAACGGTTAGCCAGCCAACTTGAAGTTGATTTCCGTTGAATACTTGATCCTCGGAATTAAACCAAAAGAATTTCCACCTTACCATATCGGACTTGCTCAAACCATCTACTGCCATTTTTACCATTGTTGAACCAGGTATGTCATCAGCATCAAAGAAAATTAGAATATCGTTAGACGCTTTTGTTGCCAGAGTGTTTCTTATATAATAAGGTCCAACATTTTCCTTGAAGTAGTAAAACTTAACATTTTCTGGGTATATTTTCTTGGAAACCTCTTTCAGGGTCTCCCAACAAGAATCGATGCCCACCAAGATCTCCATTTCAAACTCACCTATTTTGTCTTCCTGTTTTATAAATCCTTCAATGCATGAGTTTATATAGTCAGCAGCCTTAAAAGCTGGAATAATTACTGTTACTTTTTTGGTAACTGGAACAAAATCAACAATCTCTAAGTTATCGTTTGTTATATCAGTGAACTTTTTGTTTATTATATCAACTCTAACCCTGTACCTTTTGTCCTTGCCTGTAAAAATTACATCTACTATCCCGGTTTTCTTTACGTTTGACCAAGTTAACGGATTTGACATGCACCATAACCCACTGTTAAATTTTCTATTGGTGTACCCAAGATGTCCATTAGCTGGATCCTGAAAATCCACATTGTACTTTTCGCCAGAACTGTTTTCAGCTTTAACCTCGTTTTTTTCTGTGATCGAGATCTTAAGACCGTTTATTGAAAAATTGTATTCTTTCTTTTCTGGTTGACTCATGTTTAAAGTTTATTTCTCATAAAGAACTCTGCCATGTCGAATTCAAACTGAGTATCAACGTCTATTGATCTGTTTCGGGGCATGAAGTATCCTTTAGTCTGCCCCACATAGTAGTTTTTGTTCTTTTTTATCTTTTCGGTCCAAGCACCATATAAAGCCCCGTTTGGTCTGTAAATTGTGGGATGATCTTGGCTTCTAGTATTCCCGTTCTGCCAAGGGCTTGATTGATCGTAATCTTCTAAAATGTTGTTTGATTTAACTACAAGTCCTAATGTTGGTGGGAATTCCATTTCCGTGAATGATAGAACTGAATCATCATCCTCAGTAAGTAATGCTGATGCTTGGATAAAATCTTCTTCCGTTTTTAGAGGTGATGTAGGCAGGGTTAACCAGGTCTGATCATACTCTTCGTCCAAATAATACATTACTGTATCGATGACCTTCGATGTATCGCTTGCAAGCTCTTCGGGCCTTTTGTGTATTTCTAGAACTGGCGTCATGTAATTCGACGAAACCTTTTCTAAAATATCATCACCATCCGATGTAAATATAACTTTATCGAATATCCCAGACTTCAGTACTGCATCTATGGTATAAAAAACCATGGGCTTTCCGTTTAGGCTTTTGATATTTTTTCCGGGTAGCCTTTTGCTACCTCCTCTTGCTGGTATAATGCAAATTTTTTTCATGTGATGTTAAATTTTAATATGTGTATAGATTTTTAAAAACCCCCATTATTTTAGAAACTGTTTCTCCTAGTACATGCCTACCATCGGACTTAAAGGATTTCTGTGGATTGCTAGTTACAATTTCATATGAGGGCATATAGAATACATTTTCATAATTTTCTATCACCTCTAATGCTGCACTATGTAAAGTTGACTTAGCCCTACCAGCAGAAATGTATGCACTATATCCATCTAACACTGATGCTACTAAGGGAACTGGGGAAATCGAGATTAGTATTTTTAATCTTGGATTGTGTTTCTTTAGTATTTGAATTGCCTTCTCCAACTCATCTTTGGTTTCCTGGTGAGAAAGGTTAAAAAACTTATGATTTTTATCTCCGTCTTTAATACCTGCCCAGGGTGCAGCGTAGAATGGATATTCTTTTTCTGATGCCCAGTATTCTGTTTGACCCAGTGTAATGATTAGTACATCTGAGGATTTTAAAGTTTTGCCGAATTCACCAAACAGTATTTTTTCTTTACCCTTAGCTTGTTCTATAGAGTTTCCAAGTTTTATAGGTTCCGATTGGTCTGATTTTACATAAGGTGTCCTAATGTCTCCATCTCCAAAATCCCAAAATCTCTCCTTTGGGTTAAATGAATCATATTCCAAACCTGCTTGGATGATAAGTCTTATGTTTTTGGGGTTGTAAACCATCCCCCATTTCGGATTAAGTGTACGATATCCATTGGTCTCCATCCATTTAAGGATTTCTTCAGCAAAGCATGATCCTATTGATGTTACCTTGGTATCCTTGGTTACTATCTTTTCAGCACGGGTAAAATTTTCAATGATATGATCAGTTTTTAGATTATTCCGATCTACCTGGGGAAATTTTCTCCTCCCAAAGGCTAATATAGCATATCTTGCTCTTACTCTTTTAAACATTTCTGCTCCCTCTTATTTTGTTTTGTGTCTATTTATTTTTTTCAAATATGAAGTAATCAAGAGGTATTCCAGCAATCGTTTGATCAGAATTGTGAAAAATGCACGAGTATCCTCTTTTATTAAATTCAGAATCAATAAAATCCTTACTTAATAGTAGGCCGTTAAGGAAGTCCTTCTCATAATTATCACCTAGTTCCCTATTTTCCCCTCTCTTGGTTTGTATTGAGATGTATTTTGGAGATATTGAAATGGTCCAAAAGTCCAAAACAGATTCCAGGTAAATGATGGATGGGAAGTGTTGAATTACCTCGTTGCATATTATCCAATCAATTTTAGGTCCTGTATACAGTAGAGATTTTATCTGATCTGGTATAATAAACGAAAATTCTATCTCTGGAACGTGCTTTTTGCACTCTTTTATACTATCCTCAACTAGATCGGCTATACAAACTGAATATCCACGATTTACAAGAAATCTAGATATCAGGCCTCCACCGCACCCCCAATCAAGGACATGGTTAATTTGATCTTTCGGAAGAGGCGAAATTAGGTTTTTTTCAACCCTTTTTAATATTCTCTCCTTTTTAGATGGTGTCATATCGGTAGTTATGTGCCTCCATCCAGGACTTACTCCGTTCCAAAACTTTTTTAAATCCATTCTCATTCTTCTTGTAGTAGGGTGACCATTTCTTTCAGGGGAATTATTGAATCTGCATCCGAATAAGATAGAGGTGGATTTGGATGTGCCTCGACAAATACACCGTCATATTCAAAGATATCTGCTGCTTTGAAGTATCTCTTAGCAAGAGTTGGGTTCCCACCAATCCTTCCATTCGGTTTGGTTAGCTGTGCGGAGTGAGTACAGTCTAAAATTACCTTATCAAAGTGTTCTTTTAGAAGATCAACTGCTGCAAAATCAACTATGAATTGTGAATAGCCTAAAGCTGTTCCCCTTTCTGTAATCCAAACATCACAATTAGGATTAGTTGTTTTAAGCTTATCAACGCCCTTTACCATGTTTTGTGGAGACATCCACTGGCCTTTCTTAATGTTTACCGTGTCGAAAAGCCTAGCTGATTCTACCAGTAGGTCTGTTTGTCTACACAAGAAAGCAGGAATCTGTACTAGATCTACAACATCTGATATCATCTCTACCTGATATGTCTCGTGCACATCAGTCGTAACTTTAAGACCAGGGAAATCTTTCTTTAATTGTTTGAATATTTCCATACCCTCTTCTAGGCCTGGACCCCTTTTACCAGTAATGGAACTTCTGTTGGCCTTATCGTAAGATCCCTTGAAGTAAAAATCTTTACCCTCCATGTACGGATGAACCTCAGACAAAACCTTGTGAGAAAGTTCGTAGTTTTCAAGGCTGCAAGGCCCTATAATGTATGTCTTCATTTGATTATTTTTTCTAGTGCTTTTTTAATCTGTTCTTTCTCCTCGCTGTTTAGTTTGTAGAAAGGTTCTCTGTTTCCTTTTATATACCCCATTTGATTTAGTGCATATCTCATAGATGCATGCCATCCAATTTTCATGAATGTTTCAAAAAGGGGTTTTTCTATCTCGGTCATGATATCTTTAGACCATTTCATATCACCATTCATGTAGGATCTATAAAAATCTTCTTCGATGGTTGGATTGAAACTCCCAACCCCTGTTAAGTATGTTGTAGCGCCAAAAGGTTCAAGAGTCCAAAATCTTCTCATACTTCCACCAGCAACAATAACCTCTAGTCCAAAGTCCTTTGATAGATTTTTTATCGAGAAGTCCAGATTTGGACTTTCCTCCTTCATTCCAATGAATCCTTTTATCCTTGATAGGGATTCTATTAGTTTATAATCGTAAATAAACTCACCACCAAAACCTTTCTTGAGGGTGTTTCCGTGTACTAAGATTGGATATTTGCTTCTTTTGCATATGTCTTTGAAGAAGTCTATAATTTGTTCGTTGTTATAATATCTTTCTGGAAAGAGTATTAGTAAATATCCGTTGCTAATATTAAGCTGGTTATAATAGAATATCTCCTTTCTTAGTTCTGATAAAGAAATAGGAGGAATTCCTATTATTTTGTTCCATTTAAAGCCTAGAAGGGTGTAGTTAAAATCCCTAATTTCTTCTCGGGTCATAAGGTTAAATTGTGAAGTACCTGCTGTGGTCATTAAATTTTTGGCTCCATTATCTTCCAAAAATTCTATGTACTTCTGTGTTGATCCAAGTTCTAGTATCTCATTTTCGAATGAGGGAGATATTGGATAAACTGGTGAATCAAATATCATATTTCTTCTATCCTTTTGGTTTTATCACAAATAAGCAAATCATAGGGTGGTTTTTCTCCAACGCTTAGGTGGTGGTATTTACACTTCCATTGGGACAACTGAGATTTGGTTAAATCGAACCAGTCTAAACCAGTTGCTGAACCTCTAGCTGTCCAATAGGTAATTTCGTGCCCGTCTTCAAAAAGCTTATTCACCTTTTCTATATTATCTTTAAGCGGTAAAGCATCTGGATAGTTTCTTTCGCCATCATAATAACAAATGGTTTCATCTATATCAACATATATTCTCATTCAAGGTATTTTATTTTTCCGATTTTTATTAAGTCTCTTATAACTTTTCTCTCAAAAGAAAAATTGTGATATCCACCAACTCCTTTTTTGTCCCACCAATAATGTGGTGAAGTGGTTCCGTCGTTTGAATGGATGTGAAATCCATAAATCGTAGGAACAAATCCCCTATTCACATAAAAACAAATAGCACTCAGTCCTACTGAAGGTTGGTGGCCATTGTATTTTTTTATTCCCAATTCATCACCTAAGGATGTGCAAAGGGTTTTAAATTCATTGCTCCTGTTTATAGCCCTATTTGAACAACTCTTGTCAAATACCTTGTGAAATTGGTTTTCTGCTATTTTATTATCAGTTAAGATTATCTCGTTCCTTAAGGATGGCAGGAATTGCATATCCTGGCCTTTTATATGATCATTCTTTGATACATGGGTGTTACAATACCTGTGAGTTGTCCTTGACCCCACGTATTTCTCATATCCTATGGTAGGGGCTCTGTTGAATCTGACAATTACATCAAACTCATCTATCTTACTTCCAAGATTTTTATCGAGCATACTGTCCGAGGACCCTACTATGATTATCTTTTTCGGATTACCTTCCATTAAGGGTTTATTTTTTCGATGTTTATATCCTATGTACCCTTTAAAATTTCGACTGTTTTTGGAAAACCTTACAGGGGTTTACGATACTATACATATATCAGAAACATATGGACAGAAATCCAAAATTCTCAGCAGTAACATCTTTCTTTGGCGAGGGAGAAAAATATGTCAAAAGACTCTATGCGGATCTTAAATCACAGAACGTAGATTTTGAATGGGTTGTGACCGATGATTTTTCGGGTGATAAAGAAACAGAACTTACACTCAGAAGCTTGGCTGATTTAGATCCAGCAGTAAAATATGTTGAACAAAAGTCCAAAAGAGAGATTTATAGAGATCCACAGAAATATTGCACCGGTGAATTTGTTTTCCATATTGATGCAGACGACCGGGTACACCCAAACTACCTACAACACTGCCAATATTGGTTCGAAAGGTTCCCTCTTGTAAATTGTATCTTATGTGGATCTGAGTGGGTTCTGGAGAATGGCAAGTTCAATAGGTTTCACTATCATACAAGGGAAGATGTATTTTCTCAGAGCAAACACAATTTCATCGGAAGAGTTTGGAGAAACGGATTCGATTTCAAATTTCGTGAGATCTTTTCAAATTATGACGATGTAATTCGGATGAACGACATGTTTGTTGTAAAAAGCTTTGAAACAGTTGGTGATATACTTTGCTTACCCAGGGTTTATGTAAGGTATGAAATGAGAGCAACATCTAACTCCACTATAAAAAGAAGTCCGATAGAGGTTGAAAAGATAGAAAGGTGTGCCAATGAGTTTTTCTCATGGTTAAGAAAGAACCTAAAAGAATCTCCTTATGATCCTTTTTTCTTTGAATCTGAATCAGATGTTGTTCCCTTTCTTGCTCTCAAATGGGAAACTGATAAAAAAACAATCCATTATTGCGGCAAACCTATGCCTCCACACAGGAGAAGAAAGGTAAGGGAACTGTATAAAGATTTTTCGATTACGATGGGCAATTGGGTAAGTGGTCAGGATCCTGATTATAGGATAATTAACTGCTCATCATCCTTCAAAAAATTCCCCCTATCATCTAGGGGGAATATTATAGTTTGTCATATAGATGACGAGGAATGCTTCAACTATTACCAGCAGCAGCTCCTATCAAAAGGACTTATCTTCCGATGGATAAACCTGTGGGATTATAAGTGGATGATTACCCTTTAACTCATTGTGTCGTATCGGGAGTTAAACCCACCATACTTGGTGTAAGATTCGTCAGCTTCTCCAATTTCCACCCAAGAGGTTTCCCCTTTTTCTGAAGAATCTGAATAGCATTTGAGCTCTCCTTCAAAGATTGCAAAAATAGCATTGGCATCTTCTTCAAACCCATTTGCTTCCAACTGTTCTGATACATCATACCAATCCTCCCAGTACAATCCCTGGATGTAATTTACAAAATCTTCTTCGTCATTCACATCACCTTCATATGCATTCTCGGATAAACTTTTGAATGCCTCTGGGTTGAACTCAACCGGTTCTGTTGCTTCCCAGATTGTTCTTCTTTCGACTTTTCTTAGTGTAAACATCTTGTTTATTTTTTGATGTCTTAAAACTAAGAAACAAATTCGTTAGAAAAAAAATTTATTTTAGAGTCTTGATGGCCCGGATGGACCAGTAGAGCTTACATAGTATCCTTGGGAATATTTGCTCTCCTCTAAAAGACCTAGATTTACTAGCTTAGTTAGGGTTTCAAGAGTTTTTTCGTTGGATTCCTTTAGTATGTACTTTGCTACATATGAGTAATGTATGGGCCTTCTGAGTTTGTTAAATAGCAATTCTGCTTTTCCTGGGACTACGCTTCTTTTGTTTTCCATTTTTTCTTTAGTTCTTTTAGCCTTGGTTCCGATATTCCTGTTAAAAAACCTTCATTAACAATAATACCCTCTCCATCTTTTTCAAGGTCTTCCTTTCTTCTACTATATACCTGAAAAAAGTATCCGGGTTTGAATCCCGGTACCTCATCCCAGCCATACGCTATGTCAACTATATCTTGGGTTTCCGGGTTTATTCCTGTTGTTATTTTTCTACTCATTTTACGAAATACTTTGCTTTCCCATAAATATAAGATAAAATTGGATTATTTGAATGAGGAAAGTAATTTTATGCCCTAGCGGTGGGGGGAAAACCTCTTTCATAGAGGATAATTCTATGGAGTATAATGGTTACAACCTTGTTTGTAACGAATATCTCTCGTCCTCAAATTATGTAAGAAAGGGTATTAATATGGGATCGACCTCTACCATTGTGCCTGAATCACATCCTCTTTATATGGGGTGGGTAGATCTTTTTAAAATTGGACTTGATTTTTTCTTTATTGATTCTGCTTTCAAAAAAGCATGTTTGATTTATAACTGTACTTCCCACATTTCTTTTATCAAAACAAATTATCCAGAGATCGATCTTGCTATTGTTTTGCCTGATGAGGATCTCCATAAAGATATGTTGGTTAGTAAGATAAACTCACATGATCTCCCGGGTGGTAAAAAAATGGGCGAATGTACAGTTTTGAATTTAGTGAAAGAAAATCACCAAATGCTTAACTCACTTCACCTCTATAGCTGGACAAGAGCACATTTGGAAAGGGAAGAATATAAAAGGCTTGCTAAAATATTTAATCTAAGTGTCTTTAGATCTTTTAAGGAGGCTTTGGGATCTTAAAAAACCCTGCAAGCCGGGTCTAGTGAGCTGTAACCCCTTCCCGTTTTAATTTTTCTACTCTATTATTTTGGGGTTCCTTTTTTTCATGCTGTCTAGGGTAAAAAATATCCCGTCCTCCCATTCAGTAAGTCCCAATATGTCCCTTGCGATCTGCCTGTGTTCTAACTTTTCCCAGTTTCTTGGGTTGTGATGGGACCAATATTTCCTAAACAGGCCGTATCTTATTTCATTCCATGCTTGCTCTATGTCTCCGTTTGTTTCTTGAAAATACCTCCCTATATAATATGAGCTGTAATACTCCGTTTCTTCCGATGTCTCAGGGAGATTCAACTCGGTATTAAAGTTTGTAGAAACGTGTGGGATACACCCAGATCTCCTTACATAATTCCTAACTTCTTCCAGCCATACATTGGTTGCACCTAGATCTTTGTTGTCTATTCTAAAAAATACGTTTTTACCTAGATCGTCATATGTATGTGAGTATACAAGAACTATCCCATCTTCTCTCTCCCATCGGTGGATATCTATCCTATGCTTTCCATACCACCTCCTCTTATTAGAATACTCAGTACCACTAACTACAACCACCGAATCCACTAGGTTTGGATATTCCGAATTTGGCATATACTCAAACCATTGTATAAGATAGAGCCCTTCACCGTCAGCTTTTATCCTAAGACCATCGTTGAATGATATAAATATTTTATGGTTACCCTCTTGTATAAACATAGTTTTCTATTACTAATTTATCAACTATTCCTTCTGCAAGGTGTTTCATAGCCCTTTCGGGTGAATCTATAATTGGTTCGTTGTGGGCGTTAAAAGATGTATTGAGCAACACAGGAATCCCAGATAATTTATAATACTCATTTATCAAATTCCAATACCTTGGAACAGATTCCCTTACAGCTCTTTGTGGTCTAGCTGTTTTGTCGGATTTTTGTATTACCGCTGGAATTCTATCATACCACTCTTCTCTTGTATCGTAGCAAATTGTCATAAACTCTGAGGAGTATTTAGATTTGTTGGTTTTAAAAATGGTATCAAAGTGTTCGTCTAACACTACTGGTGCAAATGGCATAGTATCATACCTAGAAAGCCTTGAGTTTAATTTGGAATGTGTGTCGGGATCTGTTGGTCTACATAATATGCTCCTTGCACCGAGTGCTCTTGCTCCATATTCAATGCCACCGGAAAACCATCCAATTATTTTTCCTTCGTTTAGATCCTTTGCCACTTCTGTTGGACTGTAATAAGACCTGGAAAAATTAAATCCAGAATCCAAAAGTCTCTTTGATATTTCGTCCTCACCATATGACGTTCCAAGATGCATGTTTTTAAATCTAGTGGGCTTAATAAATCCCTCACCTAATTCCCTACATTTAAGTATAGCTGCTCCCAGGGATAATCCGTTGTCTCCCATTGGTGGGTAAACATATATTTCATCTACCCATGGCAATTCATTTATTACCTGATTTATCTTTACGTTCGCAAATAATCCACCGGCAAGACATAATTTGTTGTACCCTGGGAATTTCTCATGTAGGTCATGAATAAATTCCTTCATTATATCCTCCGATAACTTCTGGAGATTGTATGCGAACTTTGCTAGTCCCTCCGGAGGATCTATCCAGCCAAGCATTCTTATGTTTTCTATTGTAATGTGTGTTCTACCCATCGTATCTGATGGAAAAAATGACAAGTTTTTGTAATCTACGATTTGTCTTAACATTTTGTAAATTTTTTCGTCATACTCTCCGTCTGGAGCCATTCCCATTAATTTACCTTCATCTTTAGTTGCTTTCCATATGACTTGACCGTTCTCATCATATCCTCTACAACACATTGTGGAATAAGCCCAAAGTTGTCCTAGTGATCCGTTGTGTGAACATGGTGCTGTATACACCATCTCCATTTTTCCACCCTGTGCCTTGTATACCTGGACAAATTCTGCTGTTCCGCCACCATCCATTATAATAACTAAACACGGATCATCTTCAAATCCCGACGTGTAATAGGCTCCTGCTGCATGACAGAGGTGGTGATTGTATGTCGAGAAAGGGAGCATAAGATCCGATGCGAATTTTTTTGGATAGTGGTCTGAGAATACCAAATAATCAGCATCATCAACTGTTATACCAGATCTTACCTCCACTTCGTTTAGTGACATTTTTGGGGTTGCAAAATAGTTGTTACCCGACTTTATCCTAGTCATCCTTTCCTCCTCGAGACAGAATTTTATCTCCCCGTCAACTATGAGGGATACAGATGCATCGTGAGTTCCACCAAATAACCCGTATATGCTTGACATATTCTAATATCTAATTTGATTTTATAGACTTCTGGTCTAATTAATGTTTCGTAGAAAACCCCGGATAAACCGGGGTTCAGTGAGCTGTAACCTTTTACCTAAATTTTTATTCTAGTGATTCACCACAGTTTGGACAAAACTTCCAAGTTGATTTTCTAATCCTAGTACCACATCCAGAACAGTAATTCCGGATTTCGTTGGTCTCAACGGGAAGCTGACTAATTGGAAGAATTTGATAAGAGCTTGTGTGAGAAGCCCATGCGTTGAATGTACCATAACCATTTTCAAAAGTCTGCTCAGACTCTTCCCCTTGTTGAACCCTTCCAGTTTCTAAACTTCCTGCACTTGCTGTCCTTGTTTCATAAGGGGCAGTCGAGTTTGAAAGATTCATAAAGCTTAGACTTGGTTCACCCGACATACTTGTATTCAGAGTAAAATTACTTGAATTAAAAGTGTTGGTGTTGTCGTATGTGAAGGTGTATGGATTTGATGTTGTCCAGGTCGTAATTGTAGTACCCCCAAAACTAATGTGATTGTACTCCTCAAAGAATTGGACTGACACCATTCCATTATCCTCTATTGCTTCCTTAGCTTCCTTGGTATCTTCGACCTCATAAGTTTCATAAACGAGCTTTCTGTTTTCGTCTATGAATCTTTCTAAGAAAACCCTTTGTCCTGGCTGCAAAATAATTCCTCTGGAACTTATATGCTTTCCATTAATTAGGACTTTAGCAAGATAAACTGATTTTGTTGGGTTGTGTAGTTCGATTTCGAACTCCTGTCCATCTTCTAGATAGACCTTTTTACCCTTGTAGATTTTTTGCCTATTTTTTTGGGTGGCAACCCATGCTTCGGGCTTGAAACTACTGTTCAGCCTGTAGCTGTTTGTACTTGTTACTTTCATGTTACTTTACCTTTGTTTTAGTTAAAATCCATTTATAGCCGGTGAAGACTATTCGAAAGCCGCTTAGCGACTCTGGACATCAAACGGTAAAAGGCTCCGCTCTCTGTATATAACTTTAGTACAAAAACTTAGTAAAGTTCCAGTATCAATATCCAAACTCTTCCATTATTGGATGCAGTTCTTCACCAATAAATTCTATTTGATTTTCTGGAACCGAGATGCTTTTTTTCTCGTTTACAAATACTTTACCTCCAGCATTGGCTTTCATATCACCAATCCTAAATTCAGTTTTCTCTATCCTTTCTAAATTGTCGAAAGATAGGTAACCACCAAACTCTTTGTCTAAATACCCCGAGGGTTTCTTGCAAAGATCCTCATATTTAATCCAAAAAACATCCTTACTGCTCTTATTCAAAGTATTGTAAAAGTCTTTGTAAGTTTGAGTGAAGTATCTTATGTCTGAATATTTTCCACCCCATCCGGATCTAAGCCAAGAATCAAACACATCCTGTGGTTTTCTAATAATTCCTACTATAAAATCTACCCTGTCTGACTTTAGAACAAAGTCTACACTATTTCTCTGGTGACTTCTGAATGTCTCTTTCACTCCACCAAGAGAGATGTCTTTGGTTTCCTCTACATATTTCTGTATGTTTGGAATGACTTTACTGTTTTGTGATAGATCGACAGGTATTGACTTGAACTTATTTCTATCGGGCTTCCCATTTAGTAGAATGTTTTTCCAATGAGGTTCTGATACAGAAATACAATTTTCGTACGAGTTAAAGATGTTGTTAAGTAAGGTTGTCCCAGTCCTCGGTAAACCTATTATGCCAAAAATCTTATTCCCCTTTGATTTAATCCTCATTTACACTTTGTGATATTTCTCAAGATATTTCCAAAGGCTCTCATAGGAATAGCAGATTGGATTTCCGTTTTCATCTTGTGCCCCATGTCTGACCTCACCGGCCTCTTTTATTAGCTTTCCGTCCTCTGAATATAAAGGTGCTGTGCTCCAATCCCTTTGACCGTATTCATTTTCGTATATGAACCAATTAACCCAATCTAAACCACCCTCGCCGTAAGAAACCTCAATAGCGGTATTTAGAATGTCAGATATCTTTTCAAGGATTTTATATTTACCCTCTAGTAGATCTACACCAATATGATGAAGCTCAGAAATCTCTTCGCTAACCTTTTTGTATGTCATTATTAGTGTAAGGAAACTTTTATACTTCATCTTTATTGTCTTTGGACTTGGCTTCGTCAATAAGTTCCTGTATTTCTTCTTCGCTAAAATCCTCTAGCATTTTGTTCATAGCCATATCTAATGCATGATCCTCGTCAAACTTCTCTTCCCTCTTTTTCGCTGTTCTTTTTTCCACTTGGTCCACAAAGATTAATGCACATCCAAGGATAAACGAGACTAAGAGTACACTGATTACAACAGTTTCCATATTATTCATTACTTTCTCTTTCTGCACCACCGAAATTTTGATATACCTTCCAAACCATAGTGATTGCTTTATCTAATATCTCAACCTGCTCTGGATGGTGCTTCATCGCATGGTGGTCTATTAAATGATTTTGGATCATGTCCATAATTAAGTGACATCTGTCAACAACTTCGTGATACGAGAAGTCGTCTAAACCTGGATTCATTTTCATGTTATCTTTCATCACTACAAATTTAATGGAAAGGCGTGAATTTACTTAGATATATAACCTACTATATGATACATCTAAAAGAATATTCCGGAGATTTTAAACTATTCGAATCCAAAAGGCGGAGGTTCGAAAGGCCTAAGCTAGGTTATTCTTTGGGAGATATCGAACCCTATATCGATAAGGAAACAATGGATGAACATTTTAATGTTCATTTTGCTGGATATACCAAGAAATTAAACGAGGCAGTTCAGGAAGAAAACATAGATGTCCAAATGGGACCAGAAATGCAGGGGATAAAGCAAATACTTAGAAACGTCAAAAAATATTCTGACAAAGTTAGAAACAACGGTGGCGGATTTTACAACCACTACTTATATTTTGAAAGTCTAAGTCCAGAAAAGAAACGACCACAGGGTAGAATTAGGCAATCTATAATAGATTCCTTTGGCTCCTATGCTTCTTTTAAAAAGCAATTTACTGAAGCTGGACTGGGAAGGTTTGGCTCTGGCTGGGTTTGGCTTGTACAGAACGGTAATGTTTTAGAAATCAAAACCACATCAAATCAGGATAACCCTTTAATGGAAAGATCCTTTAGAGGTGAAATACTTCTTGGAATGGACGTTTGGGAACATGCTTATTACCTTAAGCACAAAGCAGATAGAAAATCTTACATCGGGGATTTCTTTGATGCTATAGATTGGGAAGTAGTAGAAACAAGAATGAAATAATGAAACATCTTAAAGAATATAGCGAAGAGGAACTCAACAATTTGAGATCGGATCTCAAATCAACTGGCTTTAAAGATCCTCTACCTCAAAACCTTACAGTAGATAATTTCTTTGAAGAAACATTCGATCACGATGACTATGTAGATGTTTCAGGAATCGCTGTTGATTACATCATAGAAGAAGCGATTAATGAGGTTAAAGAAAGAATTGATGATATTCCTCAGCAGCACAGAAAAATAGCAACACAGGCTATAGCAGAACTTTGGATGGATAGAATACAACAAAACTTACTCAGATGAAAAAGTACATCAAGCACCTTAATGAATATGAAGATTCGGACCTATTAGATTTGATGGGTGACCTAGGGGATATTGGTTTTGAGAACTACCAAGGATGGGTTTTTTCTTGGGATAGTCCAACAGAAAAACCTTTAGCTGAAGTTATGATAGCACCTGGCCCAAGAGAGGCTTTTGATCTTTATAGAAACAATGGATGGTTTGGTCCGGACATCGATTATGCTGCAAACAACGGCACCAAGTTTAAAACATTAGAGGATGTATTCAAATACCTCAAGGACAATAAGATCATTTCTTCTTACGAATTTATCTGGGGTCTAAATGCCAGAGAAAAGGTTGATCAGAGTGAATTCCATCAGATTCCAAATGGAAATCCATTTGCAGTCACTTCTTTATTGATTACCAAATTTGATAATGCTCCGGAGACATATGGTAAATTTGTTCCGGTTAAGATCACTAAGATAGTTTAAGAATTCTCTAAGGATTCTTTTACCACATATCCATCTACTTCGCTGAGGTTCCAGATACAGCCCGAGGGAACATCCCAACCAGTAAACCAAAGATACCTGTTTAGGTTTTTGTGGTCTTTCATTATATCACCCTTTATTTGGTAGTAATTCCTAATTTCTATTCCCGAGTAATTTTCTGCAACCCTTTCCCAATCTACCATAACAAACCCAAGGGATGTTCTAGTTTCCATTCCAATCTCATACTGAGCTTGAAATCCTACCAGCTTCTCCATAGAGTCTATCACTAGTATATTAGATTGTTTTAGAACTAATTGGAGGTTGTACCTTTCAGCCCAATGTGGCATATTATACTTTACCCACTCTGCCCATTCATTTTCGATAGAGTACCAAAGACCCTTAGGTTTGAGATCCCCAGTCCTTTGGGTGTATTTCCTGGAAAGATCTAAACGATCTTCCTTTGTCATATGATATCTTTTCATAAGAATTCTAGTTCGTTGGTCTTAGGATCCCAATCTACTGTTACTGGAGCATTTACCGGGGCATATCTTTCATTTAGAACCGAAGCGTTAATGAAATGTGTCCCATTATGAAATTTATACCCATAGCTTCCATGAATGTGTCCAAAAACATGAATCTTTGGCTTTATCTTATCCACCCTAACTCTAAGTAATTCACATCCCAAATCACCTTCATTGTATGGAGACCCACTTATATCAAGATGTCCTTGTGGTGGACCGTGGGTTACTAGGATGTCCACATCCTCTGGAATATTACCCCACTTTTCCTTTAATTCGTCGCCCCTCCGGGGAAGATTAAATGCCCAATTATAGAATTCTGGTTGCCAAGGACTGCCATAGATCTTTACCATCTCATCGGGAAAATCGCCGTACTCAAAGGAATCATCCTGGATATAGTCAACATCATATGAGTTGACAATTTGTGAAGCTACATCTGGATTAAGCTCGAAAACTCGATCGTGATTACCAGCAATGAAGGTACAGACATCGTAATCTTGGGTCTCAAACCATTTACAAAAGTCTGTGACCTCATGAGCTATGTAGCCACTGTTCATTATGTCTCCAGCATGAATTAATAAGTCTCCACCTGGCAAATCTAATCGATGATGCTTGGTGTGGGTATCTGATATAAATGTTATTCTCATACAGCTTCTAAAAATTTAATCCAGCACCTATTACTATCCTTCCGTCGTATCTAAGTTGTGTCAGCAATTCTAAATATTCTCAGTGATATAAAAAAACGCCACAGATGCTCATATTAATTATATTCTGTTTATTTATTAGATAAATTCCGTTTTGGTTGTGTGATGAAAGTACATAAAGATAGTCATAGTAGGAATAATACTTTTTTCTAGAAGCAATACCAACCCAACGTGGGTCTGTCGGGAGTTTCAAGCCCAACATCTGGAGTGTGGTTGGAATTTGCTGCTCCATTAGCCTTCAATTTTATTTACCCTTTGTTCGTGACGACCACCTTCAAAGTTTGCATCTAGGTATGCTTTTAGAATTTCTACTCCTTTTTCTTCGGTGATATACCTTGCAGGCAAACAAATGATATTTGCATTATTGTGTTCTTTTGCCAAGCTCGCTAATTCTGAATCCCAAGCTAACCCTGCTCTAACACCTTGATGCTTATTTGCTGTCATGCATACACCATTACCACTGCCGCAAATCAAAACTCCGTAATTGACCTCATTTGAACCAACTAAGGTTGCAACTTTGTGAGCATAATCTGGATAATCCACTCTATCCGAGCTATTTGGTCCACAATCGGTAATATCCAAACCAATCGAATCTAAATACTTTACTAAAACTTGTTTCAAATCGAATCCTGCATGATCCGAACCAATTGCAATTTTTTTCATAGCTATTTTTTATTCTTAATCCCACCACCTTTCAATCTCTTGTTCCATGATCTTAAATAAGAGCTTACGGGCTCGATCATGATTAATATGACCGATGTTCATCGCAATTCTCTGTTTAATATCTTCGTGATCATCTCCATCCAGTGTAAATACACCTTCACCTTGCATGACTCTATCATAAATTCTAGGATATTTTAAGAAGTACTCGTCAAAGTTTTCTTCTAATAAACGAGATTCCCAAGTTGAATAGCCTTCTTTGTCTTCACATGGTTCAAACCAGTGTTTTGTCTTGTGATAATTACCGTATTCTGAACTGTAAAACTCATCTTGAACCCTTTCCATTAAACGAACGCATGTCATCATCACCTCAGCGTCTCTTTTGGATCTTGTGTGAATTCCTCTGCCTCCGATATATTTTGCCTGTGCTTTTAACTTATGTGAAAGGATAGTAAAGATAAACGAATCATCCCAGTTTCGGTCTTTCCAAATAATAGGAAACCAATAGATCAGGTTTTTAACTCCCACTTTAAAATTACGCCACACGTATCTTCCATCATGGTTCCACCAAGAACCGATATATTTTAGCTTTCTAATAATCCACGGCTGGGATTCTATCTCCTCCCTCCATTTTTCAAATATGTCTTTTTCCGGTTCCATACAATGATTTATCGCAATTATACTGGTTAAAAGCGTTCTAAAAAAATTAAAAGTCTACTATTTCGTATCTGGATGGATCTATAGCAATTCTATAAAGCATAACGTGGCTTACGCCATTACTTTTTAGTGTATACTCGTGTGTCCAAAGGTTGGGTATAATTAAAAGATCCCCTTCGCTGGGGTGAATAACTCTATTTTGTTTTTCTAAATTTATTTCTATTTGATCTCCTTTCACAAAAACAACTAAGTCAATGATATCCCTTGGACTAATTACTTCCTTTTTTGTGAAGAATGGTTTATCGAGTTCAACTTTTATGACTACTGGATCTTTGGTCTCTGAAAATGAAATTTTGTCTAAGAGACCTAAAGATTGGCACTCTAATTTAAGTTCCCTCATTACAGATCCACCGTAGATAAAACAACACTGCTGGGCAAATCTTAATACCTCACCAACTGTCTCTACATTTTCAAGACCGCTAAAGGGTTTATATTTATTTAGGTAACCAACTATTTTTTCCAACACTTTTGTATCCAGTACCTCCCTCATTTGCAAGAAAGATTCTTCTTCTACCGAACTTAGAGGACCTTTTTTGGTAAAATGGTTTACTATACGATCGCAATAGCTACTTTCTAGAAATGCATGTTGCTTTAATATAAAATCTTCTCTAGTCATCAAAATTCCTTTTCTATGATAAATGGGAATTTTTCCCTGTGGTTTTTTCCAAACATTATAACCCCTATTTGCTCTTGCTCCAACTTGGTTTTATACCTATAAGCGCCTTCAAAAAATACCGAGCATTTTGCTCCCATGGATTGTGCTCTTTTACACTCCTCAATGACATTTTCAACCATAATTTGGTTTGATTTTGTTGGTGTAGGTATAATTAAAACTTTAGAACCATGAACAAAATGATAATGAACTCCCACCAAAGATTTTCCAATGTCGTCCCAAAATTCTATTTTCCAGTCACTGAGAACATTATCGTTTGGGAATGCTGTCCACTCTAATTTTCCTAATATGGAATCCCCAATGAATTCTTCCCCTCTGAAAAATTTTACCAAGAACCTTCCGCTTTCTAGAAACACTCTTACTATTCCTTTAGAAAAGGTAACATGGGCTTTTATCTTATCAAAATCCTGTATCCTCATTTATTTCCAAAAATGTAATTGTGTCAAAGATCCATCTCCGTGAAATAGAGTAAACCTTTGGAAACCAAGATTATAAAGCCTATCAGTAAACTCTTCTCTGAGTTCGTGGCCTAACCAGCCTGCATGATATTCCATAGAGATCTTTTTGATCCTCGACAAATGCTCGTCGGTCAAACTCTCTATAATTTCTTTTTCCCCACCTTCGCAATCAACTTTTAGAAAATCTATAGTTTCAGGGATCACACCAAGATTCCATAGATCCTCAAGACTCATAGTTATGCAAGGTTCTGTGTAAATTATTTCCCTACTCTCCTTTTCAATTTTTAATGTAGATCCTCCTAAATTGTTAATAACTCCAGCTACTCCCATTTTGGTTGCAGATGTCTTGTCACTAATAGCGATATTATAAGCTTCAACGTCGTAACCAACATTATCTGTTAAACATGAAAATGCTTTGGACATTGGCTCAAAGGTAATTACCCTAGATGCTCCCCTTTCCAAAGCCCTTCTTGAAAACATACCTATATTTCCACCAATGTCAACAACAACATCTCCTGGATCGATCACACAACCAAATCTTTCATAGTCTGATCCCTGTGAATCATGCTCACCAAACATTTGGAACATCTCATAATACATGTAGTTGATATCATCTAATCTACCTTCTCCGTTATGGTAAGCATGTAGTGAAAATTCCTCAGATTCCTTCAACAGGTCTCTCTGGATCTTTTCTCCGTCTTTCCCTATGGTCCAAAAAATAGGATTATGTTCTTTTTGCATTCTTACTCTTTTGTATTTATAGATATCTGACCTATTAAAATTTCCAGTAAGATATATAATTCACAAATAAATTAAGTTATGCCACTTAAGTCTTTTAAGGTATTTGAAGAAGATGAAAGGGATCTTTTAGGAGATCTTGATAAAATCGGGATAGAGCAACATAAAGGTTGGCTTGTGTGTACATCAAGTGTTTATGAAAGGGATCAGATGGGGTCTAAAGTTTATGCAGTCATAGCAAAAAATCCCGGAGAAGCTTCTGCTTTAATTCTGGAGTCTATGGGCATTGAAGATGAGCAGGATTTGGAAGACGCAAGAAAAGGAACAGATTTCGAATCTGGTCTTGGCGAAGTTATGAACAACATTATGGCTTGGGATGGACATTTTGAGATTGTGGCTGTATACGACGATCTTAAGCCTTTTAAGTATGAGGACTATTGTCTTGAAATCGATTGGACTAATCCCATTATGGCTGCTAAGGATGTTAAATACGTCTTTCCAAATGCTGATCAAATACTAGGCTCCAAAATGTCAACCCCTAGGTAAATCTTTTTGAAAGATTTTCCACTATTCACACTATAATTTGCAAACATTTCCTCTATGTCTAAAAACATACTTGTGACAGGTGGTCTGGGATTTATTGGATCCCACACCGTAGTTGCACTCCACGAAGCTGGATTCAATCCAGTGATCGTTGATAATCTTTCAAACTCAAAGCTGGGAATACTTGACCATATCGAGCACATCACAGGGAAGAAGCCTAAGTTCTATGAAGAAGATGTACTCCACAACGTAGATATGGAGATCATTCTGGAAAACGAAAACATAGATGGAGTAATTCATTTTGCAGCTTACAAATCTGTAAGTGAGAGCTTGGAAGATCCTTTTTCATACTATGAAAACAATGTCGGTGGTCTGATGAGCTTGATGTCAGCAATGAAATTCACAGACTGTACAAAGCTCGTATTTAGCTCTAGCTGCACTGTTTACGGAGAACCTGATGTTATCCCGGTTGACGAGCAAAGTCCCGTTAAACAAGCTACAACGGCTTACGGCTCAACCAAACAGGTGTGTGAGATCATGCTCAGGGATAACACATGGCTTGATTCCATAGCACTTCGCTACTTCAATCCCGTTGGTGGGCATGAGAGTGGAATGCTAGGTGAACTTCCTCTCGGCACCCCAAACAATTTGGTTCCTTATTTAACACAGACAGCAGCAGGAATTAGAGAACAGCTTACAGTGTTTGGTGATGATTATGATACAAGGGATGGGTCTTGTATTAGAGACTTTATTCATGTTATGGACCTTGCAGAAGCACACGTTAAAGCAGTGGAAAGACTATTTGATGAGGATCGTGATATGAACAAAGAAAAGCAGTCCCCAGATACTAAAAACTTCGAGGTTTTCAATGTAGGTACAGGTAAAGGCTACACCGTCCTTGAGCTCATCAATAAATTTGAAGAGGTTAACGGAATTCGGGTAAACTACAAGGTTGGCCCTAGAAGAGATGGCGACATTGTTAGAATCTGGGCAGACACCACGAAATCTTATTGGGGATTAGGATGGCAAGCTAAAAGAGATCTTGGAGATATGATGAAAGATGCTTGGTCTTGGCAACAGAATTTGCCCGGGACTGATATATTCGAATAAAAACAAGAAACCCATCCGGATTGGATGGGCTTCATTTACTTATGATTTCTCAGTCTACTTTTTTAAAGCATTTCCAAAAGCATCTGGATTATCCTTCGGGTTTTTGTCCTTAATTCTATCATCATCCTGTGGGATGTAAATAAAATTATTATACCCGGTTTTGAATCCGCCGCTTTCTCCATTAGGACCCCATGTTCCTATATAGGCTACGAAATTGCCCTCTTGGTCATATGTTGTATTTGTGTTTGGTATCACATCGGTACAATACCAAGAACTCCCGTCGGGTTTATATGCATAGATCCAGAGGTTATTATCTCTGATCAATATTCCGTAAGTTACAAATTCCGGATTAGGAGCACCGCCCACATCAGTCCAGTTTCCCATCTGTACATTCTGTGCTAAATCAGTATTCCACGAGGTTCCTCCTTCGTCGTTTGCTAAGCTGATCTGTGGTCCTCCAGTTTTCCATTTGGTTTCCATTATGTCTATTTCTCTACCTGGAGGGACGGTTGGATCTGTTTTATTCCCGTCCATGTAATTAGCTACGCCTGCTTCCAACACTCTTCTCTCTGCTAGATAGAAGGTTTCGCAAAAATCTCCGCCACCATTGGACCCTATCTTAATGTCAATTTGCCAAAGACCATCTTTAGCTACACCAGTCCCTGCATCATATGACCAGCTATCACTTCCCTTATTAAGCTCAACTGCATATATTCTGCTTCCGCTATTTCCTTTGAAAGAACCTGCAGCACCACGATTTTCAGTATCCTGATAAATCGCACCATCAGTAACCGTCCATCTACCGTTCTCATCCCCATAATCAGCTACGAAAAAAGACTCTCCCGAGGTAGCAACAGCATCTTGATTACCTAGTCCGTTGCTCCAGCCATTATTTGTTATCACAGATGGAGATGGTACTCCATTAAATGTTACATCGAACCAATTCCTGTAATTCCATGGCGGGTTTTGCGAAGGGTATGAAGACTTGGATTTATTATAAGTTAATTTGAGGAGATTATTTTCGTCAAGCGGATAGGTACTACCGTCCTTGGAAATCATATTGATCGTAGTTTTACCTATTAGCTGTCCTCCCCCATTAGGTCCGCTCCAGATCTCAACATCCAAACT
>Ga0208898_1000235_pt1 | contig 44338 bp, 46 predicted proteins | sample VirMetDEL_Mar_4_FD_184513 | JGI IMG/M metagenome (GOLD analysis project Ga0208898, IMG submission 184513) | Aqueous microbial communities from the Delaware River and Bay under freshwater to marine salinity gradient to study organic matter... | ecosystem: Environmental > Aquatic > Marine >... | reverse complement strand
TCATTTTCATCATCCTATGATATATACGAAACTCAATATAAATGTACTATAAGAGCAAATGAATATAATTATTCATTAAACCCTAGCTTATTAAAAACTTTTGGTAATAATGAAATTATTATTTCTGGAAGTAGTGAATACAAAGATTTTGTAACTGGTTCAGATTTTTCCCCATATGTTACAACAGTAGGTTTATATAACGAAAATCAAGAATTATTAGCAGTAGGAAAATTATCTCAACCTCTTCCTACATCACAAACCACAGATACCACCATACTTATAAACATAGATAGATAATCTCATGGCAAAACAATTAAAAAAAATATTCGATCCAAGTGTTGATGAAGTAGTACAAGATTTTACTATTAATTCATGGCACGTTTCTCAATCGGTAGATGCTCTTACTGGAGCTGAGGATTATGATATTACTATAAGTGGCAGTTTAGAAGTTGAAGGGCCTGTAAATTTTACAGATTTAGCCAACACTTCAGGTGTAAATAAGATATTAGTATTAGATGGTACATCTGTAAAAACCCAAGCTGGGGGTGCAGATGGCTCATCTGGTACTTCTGGAACATCAGGAACATCGGGAACAGGTACTAATGGTAGTTCAGGTACTTCAGGTACTTCAGGTGTTTCAATAGCAGGACCTGCAGGAAATGATGGATCATCAGGAAGTTCAGGAACTTCAGGTACTTCTGCGGGGTCAACTATAACAGGATTAAATACTCAAGTTTTATATTTTGATGGAGATGATAATCCTGTAGGGGATCATAATCATACTTGGGATAAAATAAATGGTTCATTAAGAATTATGACTACCCAAACTGATGATACATCTAGTTTAGCTAATTTAATTTTGGGTAATGCTGTATCTCAAAGTTTATTAACAACAGGAGCATCTCCTAGAGATTTAGCTGTAATTAAAGGTATTAACCCCTCAGGTTCTGCAGGGGTTCATCATAGTACTATCAAATTCAAAACAGATGGAGATTGGTCATTTAAAGGAGGAATATATGAATCACACCCTTCTGCAATTGAATTTAATACTTGCCCTGCAGGGACCTATCAAGTTCCCCAACCCGGCCTAAGAATAGATTCTAATCAACAGATTATTTTAAATGGGTACAATAATACAAATGGGTATAGATTTGTTTCATCTAGTAATGTAGAATATAATTTAGCGGTTGATGAGAGTGGTAATGTAATTATGGCCCAACCTACAGGAGGAACTAGTCAAGATTTAGGAACTGTTGATATGTGTACTTACTATAATAATATGTCAGGGTATACTATAAATACTTTAGGGCAAGTAGGAAATGATATTGTTACTGTAGGGGATACTAACCCTGCTAATATTTCTTTAATTCAAATAGGATATAGCACTAATGCTACAAGACAAAGAGCCCTTAAAGCTTTACTAGCTCCTGATGATTATGGTAATTCTAAGGCTACCCGAATTGAATTTAGAGCAGGAAATACACCTAAAAGTACATGGACTATAAATTCTATTACTGATAATACTGCTAATAGTAAATTTGTATTAGCTGTAACTAATACTACTGTTGGAGGAACCCTAGTTAATAATAATTCTGTTAGTGAATTTAATTTAACAAGAGGAGGAGATATCAATAATAATAACTGGTTTGTTAAATTAGATAATAATATTAATAATGCTGTGATGGATAATCTTAATAATCCTAGTACGGCTACTATTGATGTTTATTGGGATATTTCTACTTCATTCCAATCTCAACTACAAACAGGAGATAATATTATTATTACTTCAAAACCTAATGTAGGAGATATGACTTATAATTATACTTGGTATAATAATGGGAACCTTAATGGTATAGGTTTAGGAGCTATTAATAATGGTGAACCTTATATAATGAAGTTTATGTATTGGAATATAAGTGCTGATAATGATTATGGTTTAATGTTATTAGGAAATAGAAGTTATGCTTAAAATTAAAATATAACTATATTTATAAACATGGCAAAACAACTGAAAAAAATATTTGTTCCTACTACAGATGAAGTAGTACAAAATTTTAAAATACAATCATGGCACGTTTCCCAATCTGTGGATGCCCTAACGGGGAATGAGGATTATGATATTACTATAAGTGGTAGTTTAGAGGTTGAAGGACCTGTAGATTTTACAGATTTAGAAACTACAACAGGTCAGACTTCAGTTTTAGTTTTAGATGGTACTTCTGTAAAGATTCAAACAACTACTTTAGGTACTTCAGGTTCTTCAGGCACTTCTGGTATTTCAGGTACTAGTGGTTCTTCAGGTTCAAGTGGAACTAGCGGAAGTAGTGGTTCATCAGGAACTTCAGGTTCATCAGGTTCTTCAGGAAGTAGTGGAACATCAGGTTCATCTGGCTCTTCAGGAACATCAGGTTCTTCAGGCTCAAGTGGAACTAGCGGAAGTAGTGGTTCATCAGGAATTTCAGGTTCCTCCGGTACTAGCGGAACAGATGGAGCTGATGGAGTTCCTGGAACTTCTATTACAGGTACTCAATACCAAATGATATACTTTAGTGCTACAGATACTCCAACCGCTACTAGTAATCTAACTTGGAATGATTCTGCTAACTTTTTTAATGTTGTAGGATTTACTAGAATTTTTAACCCAGTACCTACTTCAAATCCTACCTTACAATTACAGACTGGCGTAGTGAATGTAGAAACAGATACTTTATTGGGATCTTTAGTGGGTTATAATGGTTGGGAAAGCAATACCAATTATTCACCTTCTATAAAATTTGAGGGTGATGGAACATGGAGTGGTACTTTTCCTCCATCATACCCCACACGAATTGATTTTCTTACAACAGCAGAAGGTGCTTCTGCAGCTTCTACACGTTTAAGAATTAAAAATAATGGTCAAATTATACTTTCTAATTACACAGGAACTAATTTTATAGAAACCCCTACATATAACTTAGCGGTTACAGGTACGGGGAAAGTAGTTAGAGAAAGTAGAAATTATGCTGGAAATAATTATAGTATTGTTAATCCTGATAGGGTTGATTATAGAAGTACAACTGTTAACCTTTTAAGACCCGATGGGGATACAGGTACTGATGTTTATTCTTTTGAATTAGCTAGTAATATTGTTACTGAAGTTCCTCTTGATGGTGAAGTTTTAATTCAATCTTTGACTAAAGCCCTAAACGGAAGAATGAAAATAGCTATAAATGACAACTCAGCTTCTTTTGCTTCTTCAGGTAGTAATAGTATTGTACCTATTTCAGGATCACAATTAAAAATTGGAGAGGGTTCTACTAACTATGCTATATATAATATAACGAACGTTACACACTATAGTGATGCCCTAATTCCTTATGTTGATTTAATAGTAAATTATGATAGTGAAGTAGGATCTTCTGTATTTACTAATAGAGGTAATATCACAGGACATTTTAAACTTTCAGGTGACGCTCATTATCTTTTAAGTAATTACTATACAAGACTTACTCTAGGTAATCTTTCAGAGGATCAAGATTTTTTTGCCTTTGGGGTTGATGAAGATTTTAGAAATACCTTAAATTCTGGGGATGAGTTAATTGTAGATGCTAAGTGGTTTAGCGATATTAGTTTTGGTACTAGTGGAAATGCTGTTGATTTACTAGCTGAATTCACTTACAATCAGGGATTACCTTTTAAGAGACTTAAATTGATAAATCAAGATGGAGGTGCTAATTTAGCACAAATTAGTAATACCCAAGGAAACTGGGGAAGACCTATACAAATTAAATTTATGTATTGGGAAAGGTCTACTGATGAATGGGGGTTATTACCTACAGCAATTCAAGATTATAGAGACGCTGCAATCGTCCCAGTATAAAATAAAATATGAATTGGTTATATAATAAAAAAGAAATTACAAATATATCAGAATTCCCCCTTGGGGCATTCGGGTTTATTTATGTAGTAATTACCCCCGAGGGTAAAAAGTATGTTGGTAAAAAAGCGTTGTATCACAATCGTAAACGAAAACTTACAAGAGCAGAATTAAAAGAACAATCTGGTCGAGGGAGAAGAAAATTAAGTGTAATTGAGAGTAAAGAAAGCGATTGGAAGACATATTATGGTTCAAATAAACATTTAAAGGACCAAATAACTAAAGGTGAAGTTACGCTGGAAGATTTGGAGAAACAAATTATCGAAATAGGTTTTAATAAAAAACATCTTACATACTTAGAAACTAAATACCTATTCCAGCTAGAAGTGTTGGAAAATCCTGATTTGTACTATAACGATAATATTTTAGGAAAGTTCTTCACCTCAGACTTTGATTTCTAAATTTTTTATCGTATATTCACTTACATGATAAATCATCTACTAGTAACCCTAGTTGATTCCGTTTTAGGAAAAGGTAACCAAACTGCTAGAGGCAACTATGCTTACCATTGTCCCTTCTGTAAACACCATAAACCTAAATTAGAGGTCAATTTTACAGAAAATAAAAAAGGACACAACCCTTGGCATTGTTGGGTATGTAACACCAGGGGAAAAACCATTCCTAATTTACTTAAAAAAGCGGAAGCATATGATAAAATTGAGGAAGCTAAAAGATTAATACCTCAGGGTTCATTTGTTGAAGAAACAATATTAAAACATGATTTATTCCTCCCTAAAGAATTTACTCGTTTCATAGATAAACCATCCAGCTTAATGGCTCGACATGCTCTTGCTTATTTAAAGAGTAGAGGAGTAACTATGGAAGATATGATAAAATATAATATGGGGTATTGTGAGGAGGGAGAATACCAAAATATGATTATTATCCCATCATATGATGCTCAGGGGGATTTGAATTATTTTACAGCACGAAGTTTCGAAAAACAACCATTCCGTAAATATAAAAACCCATCAGTATCTCGCGATATTGTGCCGTTTGAAATGTTTATAAACTGGGATAGCCCGTTGGTATTGTGTGAAGGACCATTTGATGCCATAGCCATCAAACGAAATGCTATCCCGCTTTTAGGAAAAAATATACAAACAAACTTAATGAAAAAAATAGTATCATCTAAAGTAGAAAAAATATATATCGCTTTAGATAGTGATGCTATAAAATCTGCATTGAAATTTTGTGAAATGTTTATGAATGAAGGGAAGGAAGTCCACTTATTAGAAATGGACGATAAAGACCCAAGTGAACTAGGATTCAAACGTTTTACTGAACTTATTCAAAAATCGGTTCCATTAACTTTATCCGGGCTTTTGAGTAGAAAACTAGCACTATGAGTACTATAAAAAAACATTATGGTCGAATATTAGAAATATCCGACGACCACAAACAAATTACCCTACCAGATGGTAGATATTATCAACGAAATGGGGAGTATTACCCCTCAGTAACTTATGTATTAAGTCACTATCCTAAAGGTAAATTCTTTGAAGATTGGCTTAAAAAAGTAGGATACGCTTCAGAATATATTGTTAAAAAAGCAAGTGAGGAAGGTACTCAAGTTCACGAAATGATTGAAGCTTATCTTAATGGTGAGGAATTAAAATTTTTAGAACATGGGATTCCAATGTACGATCCTAATGTTTGGCAAATGTTTTTACGATTTGTTGATTGGTGGGAAGAATACAAACCAACATTAGTTGAAGCAGAAGTTCATTTATTTTCGGATGAATTAAAAATAGCAGGTACTTGTGATTTAGTTTGTGAAATTGATAATGAATTATGGATTATAGACTTTAAAACTTCTAACCATCTCCAAACAACATATGATTTACAAACAGCAATTTATGCTCAATGTTTTGAAGAATGTTATGGCAAAAAAATAAATCGAGCTGGTGTTTTATGGTTAAAGTCTTCTAAGCGAGGGCCTAAAAAAGGTAAAATGCAAGGTAAAGGATGGGAAATGTATGAATCATCTCGAACGCAAGAAGAAAATTTAGACATTTATAGAGCAGTTCGTAAATTATTTGATTTAGAAAACCCAAGCCACAAACCCTTATTTACAGAATTCCGAACCACAGCTAAAAGAGATTTGTAATATTTATAACAAATACTTTGCTGTGAAATTGTACGATATTTTAAAAGAAATACAAGGGAGTCCCAAAGCTATAATTTTAGCAGGGGCTCCTGGAGCTGGGAAAGGGTATATCTTAAGAGGTTTAGATTTAAGTAGCTTAAAAGTAATGAATGTAGATGATATTTACATTCAAAACCTAAAAAAAGCAAATGTTAGTTTAGATCTAAAAAACTCTACCCCTGAAGAAAGAAGTGAATCTGCTAAAGCAATGATGTCAGCAGTTAAAGATTTTAGAGATAATATTACTGCTACTATTAAAGGAAAAGAATCATTTATTTTAGATGGTACCGCCGCTTCATATAATAAAACAGTACAATTAAAAAATGAATTAGAAGAAGCAGGATACGAAGTATTTATGCTTTATGTTTATACTGATTTAGAACGTTCTTTAAAACAAAACCAAGATAGATTTGAAAAATCAGGAGGTGAAGACAGAAGTTTAGCTCCTGGTATAGTAATGAAAACTTGGAAGGACGTAACTAAAAATTTCGCTCCCTATAAAGAATTGTTTGGTAATAATTTTGTTTCGGTTGCTAATACTTTAGGTGATGAAAAATTAACTAATTTAGAGGATATAATGGTAAAATATCTTGAACCATTTACTCCTAAAGATACTAAACCTAAAACCCCTAAAGAACAAGCTAGATCCGATGCTAGAAAAGCTAAAGATAGAGAAGAAATCAAAAAATTCCTATCTGATGAAGTTGTAAAAGATATTGTTAATTCATCAGTCTCAAAAGAAGAGGCTCAATCTAAACTTAAGGCATTTTTATCATGAATCTTTTATCACTTGAGTTATTAAAGGGGTTATTACCTGAAAATGAGTTACCTAATAAAAAGGAAATAGTAGGAATGTTTGGAGGTGGATTTAAACCACCTACAGTAGGTCATTTAGAGGTAGTAAAACGAGCTTTAAGTGAAAATCCTCAAATGGATAAAATGATTGTGTTGGTAGGAAGTGGAGTAAGAGATTCTATTAGCCAAGAAGAATCAGTAGCTATTTGGAATATCTATAAAAAATATCTTGGTAGTAAGGTTGAAGTAATAGCTTCTCCTGAAGGTAGAGCTCCTATTGGAGACATATATTCTTATGCTAGAAAAAATCCTAATCAAGATGTTTATTGGTTTGTAGGTGCTAGAGAAGGAAATGAAGATGATTTTCAAGATATAGAAAAACGTACTCGCTCACTCCGTAAATTAGTTTACCAAAACGTAACAGTTAAACCTATAGTAACAACAGGAGCAGTTAGTGGTACCAAAGCCAGACAAGCATTATTAGCAGGAGATAAAGAAGGATTTATACAATTTCTTCCAGACATTCCCGAAGTAGATCAAATTTGGGATATGTTAAAAGATGTAGTAGCTGAAGAAAAAACAAGTCCTTTAGACAAATACGATCGTGAAGAATTAAAAAAGGGAATTGAAGTAGAAAAAGAACATACTGATAATCCTAAAATAGCATTAAAAATTGCTTTAGATCATTTAGATGAGGATCCTAAATACTATACTAAATTAGCTACCTTAGGATTAGAAGAACGAATTTCATTTAAGCCTGAATTTACTAAAGATGAAGTAGAATTTATTGAAGACGAAGCAGATAGTAAAATGCAACCTGAAATTGATATAGATTTATCCTCTAACCACTTCTTTGATAGATTAAATGACCCTCGCAACTACCCAGATATTGAACCCCACGAAATAGAAGATTTCTTTGATAAATTAGCTGATAAAAAAGAAGAGTTTATTCAATTCCTTACTAAATATAAATCTTTAGTTGCAAAAGATAATCAAACTAACATTAATATCCCGTTTATGAAACGAGCTAACAGAGCTATAGCTAAAACTATTATGCGTAAACGTGATTTTAAAACACATAAGTCATCTCCAATTTTTCCTTTACAAGAATTTACCCTAGATTCAAAATATTATACTGGATCTTATGATAGTGAAACCCTAAAATATTCTCGTTATGTAATTAATCAACTTAAAGATAATTTAGGAACTTATTATGAAGAAGAAATAGAAGGGGATTTAAAAAATGTAAAATATACTTTAGAATTTAAATTAAATCCTTTAGAATCCGGAGATCTAGGATCTTCTCCTTATCTTGTAGATGCTGCTGGGGGAAAAGATGGCATTGAATTAGTAATAAACTATGAAACACCTTCCTTTTTTGAATATCTAAATGATTTAACAGCTGAACTTAAAGAAACTTTACGTCATGAGTTAGAACATGTTGGACAAGAACACTTTGAAAAAGGAGTTAAAATAGGAAATGTTAAAAATGCTGCTAAGCTTGAACTTCCTAAATATCTTACTTTAGATTATGAAACTCCTGCTTTTATAAGAGGTTTAAACAAAAGAGCTAAAACTAAAAATATCACATTAGGACAAGCCATAGACGAATTTTTCTTAGAACGTTCTGAAGAATTATCCTATGCAGAAGAAGCATATGTAAGAAGTAAATGGGAAGAGTGGATAAAAAAGAACTTACCTAAAACTCGATTAAATGAGAATTATGAAGATAATATTCAATCTTATATTGATTCATTAACTGACTACATGGGTAATAATGGCTTAACCCTAAAACCCCACCCTTCAGTAGAATTTATAGAAGATGATAAAGAAAATGCTGTTAATATTTTTGGAAAAACAGCATATTATATGCCTTCTGAAATGAAAATTGTTTTATATACTTTAGGTAGACATCCTAAAGATATTTTACGTTCATATGCTCATGAATTAGTTCATCATCATCAAAATTTAAATAACACTTTGGAGCCATTCCAAACACAAAACACAAATGAAGATGGTGATTTAGAACGTATTGAGCGTGAAGCTTATGAAAATGGTAATATTTTATTTAGAAACTGGGAAGATAAATTAAAAAATGAAAACTAAAGATTTTATAGACGCTGTAAATGATGAGTTTGATATCGAAACTCTCGAATTAATGCAAGGATTAATTAATAAAAGATTAACTTTACTTAAATCTATGCAGGATATAGCAGTTAAAAAACAAATAAAAGGTTTTAGAAGATGAGTAAAAGTAAAGGATTGGGAGATACCGTAGAAAAAATTACCGTAGCTACAGGTGTTAAACAAACTGTAGATAGTTTATTTAAAGCTGTTGGTAAAGACTGTGGTTGTAAAAAAAGAAAAGATAAATTAAATAAAATGTTTCCTTATGAATGATAATGTTTTAAAGAAAGAATTCCGTAAAAATGATGTAGAACGCATGCGTAACCTTGTAAAAGGTAAACATGGTGATAAAACTACACAAGGAGTAGGTTACACTAAAAAACACGAACATCGTGTTGAAGGTGATATATGGGAAGAGGATGGTAGAACTTGGACTATTAAAAATGGTCTAAAACAAAATATTACAAAAATGGATAAATTTAAAAAAATGGGTAAACTCCCATTATTTTGTCCTGAATGTAATAAATTAATGAAAAAAAATCTTGACAAACAAGTTTACCCAGCATATCAAAAATGTTTTGATTGTGTTGTAGATTATGAAGCAGAATTACAAAAACAAGGTAAATCTGAAGAATATTTTAATGAGTTACGTAATCAACATATCCAAACCGCGATAGATGGTTATAAAGATTTTATGGTTGATAGAATGAAAGAATCAAATGCTAGTTATGTGACTGAAGCTGGTGATGTAGAAAGTTGGAGAGGGGGTATAAGTCAAGAACAATTAGAAAAAGAATTACTTGAAGGACTTGAATTCCTTGAAAATATGAAAGTTAAATAATTTTACATATTTATCAGTAACATGGCTATTCATAACCTTAAAGAAGTAATTCAATCTGTATTAGCAGAAAAAAAACGAGACAGATGTCTTCGTATTGCTGACAGAAAATTTGACAAACCTTCTGCTTATAAAAGTGGTGCGGTAGTTAGATGCCGTAAAGGTGATATTTGGAAAGGTTTAAAGGAAGAACAAATTCAAGAAAAAGCCAAAGAAACATTACGTACTTGGTTTAAACGATCAGGTGCTCCTGGCAAAACAGGTGGGTGGGTAGATTGTAATGCTCCTATCTATAAAGACGGAAAAAAAACAGGTTATAAACCTTGTGGTAGAAAAAAAGGTGAAAAGCGCTCTTATCCTGCTTGCCGCCCAACTGCTTCACAATGTAAAGACCCGGGTAAAGGTAAATCTTGGGGTAAAAAAGCCTCGAAATAATAATAAGGAACTTATCAACAACAAATAAAATGAAAAAATCTGAATTTAAGGAATATCTTAAGACTGAAATTCTTAAAATGAATGAAGCAACTGCTGAAGAAGTAGATATGCAAAAAGAGCTTAATGCTGAACTTGAAAAAACTAAAGAATTAACTTCCCAAATGGAAGGTAAAGTTAAAAAATCTGAGTTTAAAGAGTATCTTCGCAATGAAATCTTAGCTGAAATTGCTGAACAAGAGGAAGAAGAAGTAGATGCTGAAGAAGAAGTAACTACTGATGGTGAAGAACTTGATATTGAAGATGAAGCAAGCTTTGAATTCGAACCAACTGGTGAAGGCGACATTGATGCTATCACAGACGAATTAGTTAAATTAGCTAAGGATGCTAAAGAAGCAGGACAAACAGAATTAGCAAACCAAATTCTCAATTCTGCTAAATTTTCAGCTAAAACTGAATTTAAGAAAGTAGAAAAAGAAGCGTAATGGCTAAAAAAAAGACCAAATTAGATAAGATGTCTAAAAAAGAAAGGACATCATTAGCTTATGCATTAGCTACTAATTTGGCTAAGCATGGTAAACCTCAATCACCTACTAATGAACGTAAGTTAACTAAAGGTGAAGAAAAGAAAAAAGAAAAACACATGGGTAAATTTAAAAAAGCTTTCGACTTAGAAGAAATTCAAAGCATTGCACATGCCATAATGACTACTCTTGGCTCTAAAAAAAAGGATGATGAAAAGAAACCTTATAAAACTAACGCAGAACAATTGCCTAAAAATTATAACTTTATGACTGGTAAGTTTACAGAAGGGGAACTTAAAAACCCTAAAAAAGCCGATTTAAATAAAGATGGTAAACTTTCTTCTTATGAGAAAAAAAGAGGTGCTGCTATTGAAAAAGCAGTCCAAAAAGAAGATATGGACATTGGACATCAAGATAATGAACCCCACATGCTTAAAAAGGATCTATACAGAATAGCTAAATATGCTTCAGAATTGTATAAAATGGTAGATCAATTTGATGTTGAAGGACAAGAAGTTGATTTTCCACAATGGTGGCAAGCTAAAATCATTACTTCAAAAGAAGCAATGGTTAAAGCAAAACATTATCTTGATGGTGAATTAGCAGTACCTCAAATAGATGCTACGTTAGAGGAAGAAATGGGAATTAATGATCCCATCTTAATGAAATTAAGGGCAGATAAAATGGAGCGTGAAAAAAAAGCTAATGCCCCTAAACCTATGGTTCCTAAAAGAAAAAAAGACAATTCTGCTAAAATTGCTCTCTTACAAAAAGAAAGAGAACGTTTAATGAGGGACATGGAACAAGAAGCTGAACCAGAAGGAGGTCCAATTGCGGATAGATATGGAGATGAATTAAATCGTATTGATAAGGCTATTGAAAAGTTAAGAAAATAATGCAGAAGTCTGAATTCATAGCAAAAATCAAAACCTTAGCAAAACAAGTTTATGCTGAGAAATCTAATCCTTTAGCGGAACCCGAGGAAATTGAAAAAATTGTTAGTAAATTTCCTATAGTTGATAAGTTTCCTCCGTTAAAAGGTGTTATGGATGATTTATTTGATTTTCAATATGAACCTTTTGTAGAAGATATACAATGGGTAGCCCCACGTCCAACAACCTTTAGAGTTGTATTAGTAAATGGAGCAGATTTTTATTTAATTTACCAAGGTGAGGACGAAGGCAAAGGATTATTTGTAGCTCAAGTAGCAGGCAAAAAATACTGGTTAGAATCCCTCCCAGAAGAACAACAAGCATCTGAGGCAATTGCTCGTTTATTAAGATATAGCTATGCTACTACAGGTAAAGAAGAGCCAATTGAAGATGAAGGATTAGCAGATGCTTTGGGAGATGAAGGAGAAACACCAGCAGAAGAACCCGCTACTCCAGAAGAAGAAGCAGGAGTACCAGCATCAGTAGACGATTTATAATATGGACGTATTAGATAAATTTTTCAAGAAGTTTTCATATAAATTTCCTAAAGGATATCCTGACATTAATGATGAACAAGATATGCTTATATTAGAGGGAATATTAGGAGAGATGGGGATTGATTTAAAAGAAACTATTTCTAGAGCAGCCTCAATAAAAGCAGCTGAAGATTTTGCTAATAGTTCTATAGGTAAAGAGTATGATTTTATAAAATTTAAATCTGGTAAATATGAAAATAGATTAAATTCTACTAAAGTTAAATTCCCTGAATTACAAGGATTATTAGCTACTCATTTTGGAGTTGAGGATAATGAAGTAATTCCTCACCAAGCAGGAAAAGGATTAGCAGCTAGTGATTCTGTACCCGGCTACCAGATTAACACTCCTCAATATGGTGAAGTTTTTATTTCATTTAGTGGGGGTAAAAAAGGTACAGGAGGTAAAAAAGAAGAAGCAGCTTTACTTCAAAATATAAAAGCAGCAACTGGGGAAGGAATTAACCCAATAACTGTAAAATTTATAGGTAAGGGCAAATCAATAGAAGTTAAAAAAGTTATTGATGCTATAGATGCTTCTCAAAAAACTCAAGAAGGAGCAAAAGCTGATGTACAACTATTAACCCCCTCAGGAATTGGGGCTAATCTTTCCCTTAAACAAGATAGTGAAATCGAAGAAGATAAAGTATCATCGGGATTCAGATGGGCTTCTGTAAATAATGATAAAACACCTTTTCGTAAAGCATTTGTAAATAAAGCTTTAACAGATGAATCTTTTCCTGTAGAATTGCGCCGCAGTGGAGAAAGAAGAGACACAGATTCAACACCAAAATATTTAATGTTTAAAAGAGGAACAGATACTAGAATAAGTAAGGTTGTTGTAGAAGATGCTCCTAATGATGAAAATGAATTATATGTTTTTGGTACTGATAATCCTAAAACTCAAGTAGTAGGAGGTACTTTTAATGAGGATGATTTTAACTTTGATGATAATAATAATACTTTAACTGTTAAAGTTAACTCTATTTACACTGATATCTCCCAAATTATAGACACTCCTGTAGAACCAGTATTTACAGTTGAGCAACATGCTAAACAACCTTACGGACTAGACTTTAGAATAGTCCCAGCGGGTAAAGCAACTATAGGTCCTAATACTGCAGGAATAAGAATTAAATATTCAGACGTTTTTTAATAATATTTATAACCATGCTCAAACAATACATTCAAGAAGCACTAAAAGGGTTTAAAGCGCCTAAAAAATCATGCTCATGTGGCTGCGGTGGTTGTAGTGAAGCACAACCTAAACTCGCATTATTAGAAAGTAAAACGCCTATAAGCGAAGGTCTTCGCTACCACATCGAAAATAGCATCTCACTACAAGAGAATGTGTTTAGAATTGGATCTAAAAAATACCTTCAATTATTTGCTGAAGCAAGAATGCTCCTTGAGTGGGGTACTATTAGCTTAGATGAAAATAGTAAATTCCTTATTGAAAATACTGACATTGGTAAATTTGGAATCTACGAAGGCAAAAAAGTACCACTCGACTTACCAGCAATAGACGAAGCTGAATATCAAGGTAAAGAAGTAGCAATTGGAAAACCAAAACGTGGTGGTTCTAAAGCATACTACGTTTATGTAATGGACGGGGATAAAGTTAAAAAAGTATCATTTGGATCCGGCGGATTAAGAGCAAAAATTAGAGACCCAAAAGCGCGACAGGCATTTGCTGCTAGACATAACTGCGATCAGAAAAAAGATAGAACTACCCCAGGATATTGGAGCTGTAATCTCCCAAGATATGCTCCTGCTTTAGGTTTAGGGGCTAAAATGAACACTTATTGGTAATGAACAATTTCGACTACAAAGCATATTTAAAAAATAATTATCTCCTCCAAGAAGCGGAAGATAAAGAAGAAGCAGCATTTGATACTGAGTTTGATGCTTTAGGTGCTGAATTAGCTACTGCTATTGAAGATGAATTAGAAGGTAAAGAAGAAGAATTAAATGAAGTTGCTGGTGTAGTAGGTATAATTGGATATATCCTTTTATCAAATACAGTAGCAAATATGCTTGCTAAATTTGTTAAAAAACAAGCTGAAAAACGAGATTGGGGTAAGGGTAAAGAAGCAGCAGCTAAAATTTATAAGTGGACCCACGATAACGAAAAAGCATTCCAAGCTCCTATTAGAAGAATAGTCAGTTTATTTACTAAAGATAAAAAGAAACAAGACCAAATTGCCAGTGTTCTTTATGCTATTGTGATTTTAATGATGGCAGGCCAAGCAGGAGGTAATGCTGTTGGATATCTTAAAAAAGCTAGTTATCTTAAAGGTGGTTTGTATACTTTAAAATCTTTAGTTAAAGGTAAAGAAGTACACGCTATCTTTAAAAATGTACTTAGTGATATAGCAGGATAATGAATCCTTACACAGACAATTCAAATATAAGAACATTTGCTGAAGACGTAGACCCAATGTCATTAATTTGGCACGAAGATCAAGAAGATAGAACAATAGAAGTTATAGAAGGAAATGGGTGGAAATTTCAATTTGATAATGAACTCCCATTTGAATTAAAAGAAAATACAACGTTTGATATTCCTCGTGGATATTTACATCGTGTAATAAAAGGAAACGGAAAATTAACAATTAAAATTATAAAAAATGGATAGTCAAGAGTTATTTGAACAGATTGAGCACTTGTACGAAACGTTCAAGGCTGAACACAACGGTAAATCTAAAGCAGCTCATGGTAGAGCTAGAAAAGCTTTAGGTGAACTCAAAAAATTAGTAACTGAATACAGAAAAGCATCTGTAGCAGAAGATAAAGCATAATGTCCCATAAATTAACTTCAAATACATCTGTAGTATACAATGCAGAAACCCAAGCTTCAGGAGTACTAGAAATAGTACCTGAACAAATTATTTACCAAAATGATGGAGGAAATTACCATAATGTGATGCTCCAACTCCCAGTAAAAGTAAGTGGATCTAATGCTTATGTAGCGGGGTTAGGGTACAATATTTCTGAAGCAGATTGGAATACGTTTTTTGAATCCCAAACTTTCACCTCTACTGATGAATTTGGTAAACAAGAAGAAGCAGCATTGTATTATGCTTTATCCCAAATTAATGGAGCTTGGGGGTTAACTGAAAGTGATTGGACTTATAGTGTATAATTTATAGGTGGATTCATAGCCCACCGATCTTATTAAAAATTTAGACAGCTGTGGCGTCATCAAACTTGATGACGTCACTTTTTTTTCGTATATTTAGACAACTTCAAATTATAAAATGGAAAAAATAGTAATAATCGGAGCAGGTGTAGCAGGCGTAAATGCTGCTACTAAATTAGTAGATAATGGTTATCCGGGTGATCATATTACCATCATTGATATGGGTAATGATCCTTACAAGCGCAAACCTGAAGAAGTAATGACAGGTTTTATGGGTGCTGGAGGATGGAGTGATGGTAAACTTACTTACCACACAGCAATTGGAGGACATATGTCTAAGTATTGTGGTGAGGAAAAGGCAATGGAATTGTTTGATGAGGTAATCACCAACTTTAAACGTTTTCACCCCAAACCAGAGGAAGTACAATGCTCAAACCCAGAAGCAGAACCAGATTTTATTAAACCATACTTTGGACTTCGATTATTCCCAGTATGGCACGTAGGTACAGATTACTTGCATGAAATTGGTAAAAATTGGTACGATTATCTTTGTGATAAGGGTGTTAAATTTGAATGGCAATCTAAGGTAGTTTCAATTGACTTTGAAAATCAAACAGGTTGGTATCATCAAACACCTTCTACTCCACAATCAGATTTAGAACATTCATTTGAATATGACCGCTTGATTTTTGGTGTGGGTAAATCAGGAATTGATTTTGGTAAAAAATTAGCCGAAAAATATAACTTCCCAACCGAACCAAAACCAGTACAAATTGGTGTACGTTTTGAAGCACCACAAAAACACTTTCAAAAGCTTATTGATGTAAGTTATGATTTTAAATTATATCGTAAATTTGATGATGAAGGTGTATCACTCCGTTCATTTTGTACTAATAACAATGCAGCATATGTAGCACTTGAGGAAACTTATGGAGATTATAGTTACAATGGTCATGCCAAAAAAGATGAAGCATATCGTAATGATATGACTAATTTTGGTATTTTAATGGAGGTTCAAGGGATTGATAATCCATTTGATTGGTCTCGTGAATTGGTTTCTAAAGTACAAAAAACAGGTATTGTTAGTGGTGAAGGATACGGAGGAAAACGTGCTATAGGTAGATTTGAATCTAAGTATAAAGCGGGTCTATATTATTCCCCTTCACGAGAAAAAACCCACACATCAGAAGGTGATTGGGTAAAAGCACATTATATTAACGAAGAAGGACTTCAAGAAGTACGAGATGCTTTCCAAGGTTATTTTACCTATATTGAAGATTTTATTGAAGATATGAAAAAAGTATTCCCAACATTAGGAGATGATTGGGGTATGTACATTCCTGAAGTAAAATATCTTTCACCTGAACCTCTTGTAGATTATGATACATTAGCACTTGCTGATTTTAATAATGTACATTTTGTAGGTGATGCACTAAGTGCTCGAGGAATCACAGTATCAGGAGCACAAGGAACTTACGTAGCAGAATATATTATTCACTGTAATAATGAAGAATTATTTTTTCACTTAGAAGATGCAAATTATATTGGTGGTTTAACAATGCCTAAAAAATAAAAAAAATGGAAAAAGATAATAAGTGGCCAAAGCCAAAGAAAATGAAAACCCCTGATGGTACTATTGTACATCACTGGGATGGTAAATTACATAATTGGGAAGGACCTGCTCTTATACCTGAGGGTGTTTATCGCAATAGAGAATATTATCTTTATGGTATTAAATATACTGAAGAAGAGTGGAAAGAAATCAAACGAGATAGAAATGGGGTTCCATGGTATAAGAATCCTGCAATGAGAGAATCAGCACGTCAAGGAGGTTAAATAGTATTACAATGAAAATAGGTTTTTGTGGGACAATGTCGGTAGGTAAAACAACGCTTGTTAATGCGTTGAAAGAATTACCTGAATTTAAAGGATATAATTTTGCTACTGAACGTAGTAAGTATCTTAGTTCATTGGGTATACCATTGAATCATGAAACTACTATTGAGGGTCAAACTATATTCCTTGCAGAACGTGTTACTGAATTAATGCAAGAAAATCTTATTACTGATAGAACAATTATTGATGTTATGGCATTTACTAATTGCGCTAAAAGAGTAAGTTATTTAGATGGTGATGCGTTTAAAGAATATGCTAAACGATTCATAAAACAATATGACTTTATATTTTATATCTCACCAGAGGGATTAGGTATAGAGGATAATGGTGTTAGAGAAACAAATGCTGAATATAGAAAAGAAATTGATGAAGAAATTCAAAAATTATTGTTTGAATGTCGTCCTATCTTTTATACTATTAAGGGATCGACTGATGAGCGCATTGCGCAAATTTTAAAAACTATCAAACGTTAATATTTATTAATAGATGAAATTTCAACTTACCATATATGGGTTAATTTTTTTATTAGGAATGTTGATAGGAGGGGGAGTAATTTGGTTTATAGTAAATGATTTTGTAAATAAAGCAAAAATAGAAGCTGAACAAAAATTTAATGATTTACTTGATCAAGAAAAATCTAAATATTCTACTGAACTTTTAAATTTAGAATCTTCAAAAGAAGAATTAGAATTATTAGTAAATTCAACCCAAAATGAAATAGACAGTTTAAATTCTGCTATTTCAACTAGAACTAAAGAGTTAAATAGATTAAAAAAGGATTATAATGATAAAGTATCTAAAATTAATGGTATGTCTCACAATGAGCTTACCACTTTTTTCTCAAACCGCTACGGATACTGATTCTTTAATTAGTATTCCTACAGGTTATGCTCGTCAAATTGCTGGTGAGCTTACTTTATATGATTTTTGCAAACAAGAAAGGGATTCATTAAAAGTAGAAATTAATGATTTAAACTCTACTATATCTCTAAACCAGGTTTTACTAGAAGAATATAAACTTACCACCGACTCCTTATTTAAGGTGAATAAAGAAATTCTTAATCAAACTTCTGCTTTACAGGTAGAAGTTACAAACAAAGAAGAAAAAATTACTAAATTAAGAAATACCCGTAATTTTACATTTTTAACTACTATTTTAACGGCTGTGCTTCCTGTTATATTAAAAAGTGAGTGATTTAAAACAAATAATAAGGCAAGAATATTTAAAGTGTGCTCAAGATCCTGTACACTTTATGAAAAAATACTGTATGATTCAACATCCACAAAGGGGTAGAATCAACTTTCATTTATATCCTTTCCAAGAAAAAGTTTTACACTTATTCCAAGATAATCCTTATTCAATTATACTTAAGTCTCGTCAGTTAGGTATATCTACTTTATCAGCAGGATATTCCTTATGGTTAATGATTTTCCATAAGGATAAAAATATACTTTGTATAGCTACTAAACAGGAAACTGCTAAAAATATGGTTACAAAGGTTAAATTTATGTATGAAAATTTACCTTCGTGGCTTAAAGTAGATTATGAAGAAAATAATAAACTAACTCTTCGATTAGCAAACGGCTCCCAAATCAAAGCAACTTCAGCATCAAGTGATGCAGGTAGATCCGAAGCAGTTTCTCTTCTACTAATTGATGAGGCTGCTTTTATTGAAAATATTGGTGAGATATGGGCTTCAGCTCAACAAACCCTTGCTACTGGGGGTGGGTGTATAGCACTATCTACTCCTTACGGTACAGGTAATTGGTTCCATCAAACATGGGTTAGAGCTGAAGCTAATGAAAACGAATTTTTACCCATTAAATTGCCTTGGTTTGTTCACCCTGAACGAGACCAAACATGGAGAGATAGGCAAGATGAATTACTAGGAGACCCTAGAATGGCAGCACAAGAATGTGACTGTGATTTTAGCACTTCGGGCGATATAGTATTCTACCCAGAATATATTGAATTTATAGAAAAATCAACAGTAAGAGAACCACTTGAAAGACGAGGAGTAGATCAAAATTTATGGATTTGGGAACCTGCTGATTATACTAGACAATATCTAATATCAGCTGACGTAGCTAGAGGGGATGGTAAAGATTATTCTGCATTTCATATTTTTGATTTAGTAAATGCCACCCAAGTAGGTGAATATAAAGGACAAGTATCAACCAAAGATTTTGGTAATATACTTACAGCAATAGCAACTGAATACAATAATGCTTTGTTAGTAGTAGAAAATGCTAATATAGGGTGGAGTACTATTCAAACTATAATTGAACGTAATTATCCTAATCTTTATTATTCACCTAAATCAGACGCAGTAAGTGTAGATTCATACCTACAGAATTATGAAAATAATTCAAGTATGACTGCAGGATTTACAATGTCAACTAGGACTCGTCCTATGGTCATTGGTAAATTTCAAGAATATGTTGCTGATAAAGGAGTTACTATTCAATCAAAACGTTTAGTAGAAGAGATGAAAACGTTTATTTGGAAACATGGTAGAGCAGAAGCTCAAACGGGTTATAATGATGATTTAGTAATGAGCTTTGGTATCGGCTTATATGTACGAGATACTGCACTTAAATTTAGACAACACGGAGTAGATGTCACAAAAGCAGCTTTAGGTTCTTTTCATAAAACAACAACTAATTACCAAGGAGCTTATTTCTCTACAGGACAAGATAATCCTTACCATATGGATAATGGAAAAGGAGGAACTGAGGACTTTAGTTGGCTTTTGTAATATTTATTCATATATTAATATACTATGGCTGATACTAGCGTATTTACAAGACTAAAAAGATTATTTTCTACGGATGTATTAATTCGTAATGTTGGCGGTAACAAGCTTAAAGTATTAGACTTTAGTAACTACCAACAAACTGGACAAGTTGAAACCAATTCAATGGTTGATAGGTATAATCGTTTATATACTACTAACCAAGCCCCCATATACAATCCAGCATTAAATTATCAAACTTTAAGAACCCAATTATATTCTGATTATGAAGCAATGGATACTGATGCTATCATTGCTTCCTCTTTAGATATATTAGCTGATGAATCTACCCTTAAAAATGCTATGGGTGAGGTTCTCCAAATTAAATCCCCAGACGAAAATTTACAGAAAATTCTATACAATCTTTTTTATGATGTTTTAAATATAGAATTTAATCTTTGGATGTGGATTCGCCAAATGTGTAAGTATGGTGATTTTTTCCTAAAGTTAGAAATTGCAGATCAGTTTGGTGTTTATAATGTAATCCCTTACACTGCATATAATATTGTTAGAGAAGAAAAAATTAGTGAATCTAACAACCATCAAGTAGAAGTTAAATTTAAATTTGACCCTGATGGTTTAAGTGGAGGTGGAGAATATGGTGGTTATTTTGGCGGTTTGCAAAGTGCAGGAGGTAATACAAAAAGTAGAGCTATCTATTTTGACAACTATGAAATCGCTCACTTTAGACTTTTATCAGATGTAAATTATCTTCCATATGGTAGAAGTTATATAGAACCCGCACGTAAATTATTTAAACAATATGTGTTAATGGAGGATGCTATGTTGGTACACAGAATTGTACGTGCTCCTGAAAAGCGTATTTTTTATATAAATGTAGGTGCTATCCCACCTGCTGAGGTAGAAAACTTTATGCAAAAGACTATCTCAAAAATGAAACGTACTCCTTATGTTGACCAACAGACGGGAGATTACAACTTAAAATATAATATGCAAAACCTCTTAGAAGATTTTTATATCCCACTTAGAGGTAATGATGCTTCAACTAAAATAGAAACAACACCTGGCTTACAGTATGATGGTATAACAGATGTTGAATACTTAAGAGATAAATTATTTGCGGCATTAAAAGTTCCCAAGGCATTCCTAGGATATGCTGAAGATGTAGAAGGTAAAGCTACATTAGCTTCTATGGACATTAGATTTGCTCGTACAGTAGAACGCATCCAACGAATTATCCTCTCAGAATTATACAAAATTGCGGTTGTACACCTTTATACACAAGGGTATGATGGTGATGATTTGGTTAATTTCGAACTTAATTTAACTACTCCTTCAATTATCTATGACCAAGAAAGAGTAGTATTAATGAAAGAAAAGATGGAATTGGCTACTCAAATGATGGAGTCTAAATTATTCCCTTCTGACTTTGTTTACGATCATATCTTCCACTTTAGTGAAGATGAATATACTGAATTTAGAGATTTAGTTAATGAGGATGCTAAACGTACATTCCGCAATACTCAAATTGAATCTGAAGGAAATGATCCACAAGAAACAGGACAATCATATGGTACCCCACATGATTTAGCTTCATTATATGGTAAAGGTAGATACTATGACGAACCAGACAATGTGCCTGCTGGATATGATGAAAAATTAGGACGTCCTGAAGAAAAAGTTTCTAATATTAATACACAAGATAGTAACTTTGGTAAAGATAGATTGGGTGCAAAACGAATGAAGGATACTGATAAAAATGATTCTGATTCAATACGTCCTACATATAAAGGAGGTTCTCCTATGGCTTTAGAAGCTAAAACCACTTATTTACAAAATAAAGATATGCTTAAAAGGATTCCAATAAATCGCAAACAGCTAGTATTTGAGCAAGATGAGTCGCTATTAGATGAAGGTAATTTAAAGGAATAAGAAATTTTATATATTTATAAAAAAGCCTATCAATGAGAATCAAACATTCTAAGTATAAAAATACGGGCCTTTTATTTGAGCTTTTAGTAAGACAAATAACTGCTGACACTTTGTCTAGTGGTGAGTCTGCTTCTCTTAATATTTTAAAAAAAGCATTTGCTAAAACTGAATTAGGGAAGGAATATAAACTATACGAATCATTATTTAAGAATAAGAATTTAAGTGAAGGTAAAGCAGATATTACCTTAAATACTATATTAGAAGCAACTCGTAAATTAAATAGAAGTGCCTTAAGAAGGGAAAAATATAATCTAATTAACGAAATCCGTAAACATTATAATTTAGAGGAATTTTTTAAACACCAAGTTCCTAACTATAAGGGATATGCTTCTTTCTATAAACTAATAGAAATTTACAATTCAGATAAATTATCTGAAACCGATGAAATTATTTCTAATAAGGTAACAATATTAGAATACCTTACGGAACGTCCTATTAGTGAAAAGAAAGTAAAACAGGATTTAGTAGAGGAATTTAGTAAGTACGATAAGGATTTAAGAATTCTTACTTACAAAGTAATGCTTGAAAAATTTAATGGTAAGTATTCTAATTTAAACAAAGGTCAAAAAGAAATACTTAAAGAATTTATCAATTCAATTGATAATACCCCTCGTTTAAAGGAAATTTACAACACTAAAATTGTTGAAGTAAAAAATACCTTAACTTTACAAGCTAAAAAAGTAAAAGATGAAGCTACTAAAATTAAATTATTAGAAGTAGTTAAATTACTTAAAGAATTAGATAAAGGTTCTAAAATTAATAACGATGATTTAATTAATCTTCTTCAATATTATTCTTTAACTGAAGAAGTAGCTAAAGTAATTAAATAATGGCACAAACTATCAAACCTAAAGATTTAAACCCAGATTTTATTAAAAAAATTGAAGATACTTACGGAAAGGTTGATATGAAAAATGATTTTTTTAGCCCCGATTTATCAACTTATTATAAAACAAATCCTAGTCTAAAAAAACCAGGTAGTGAAAGAACAGGAACTTGGCAGGACGTTATAGATCTCCCTACTTTTAATAAATTATTTTCGGATTTAGGTAATGCTAGAAATACTGCTAAAGGTTTAAAAACTAAAAAAGAATTAAGAAACGATACTGAGTTTCAAGCCCAAGCAGATAATGTAATAGATACTTTTAATTCATTTAGAACGTTCTTTAGAACAAATTATCCTGATCAGTATGCTATGGCTAAAAGAACAGTAAAAGAAACTATGGGTATGGCTTATAATACCCCTTACGCATTTGGTAAGGCTAATACCTCACAATATACATCAATAGGTTATAAACCAGTTAATCAAAAAGCTCTTAGAAAGAAATCTAAGGGGATGGATTATGTAGATTTATACAAAGATTAATATTTATTAATATGACAAGCGAAATTATATATAAATTCCAAGAATTTTTAGCTGAAGCAGCTAAAGCAGAAGAAAAGAAGACTACTAAAGAAGTCAATGAAAAAGAAACTGCTGGCTACGATTATAAAGACAAAAAGAATCTAAACAACCAAATCTTTGACCAGTATATTAATGGTTTAAGGGTTGAAATGGAAAAAGATCCTAAATTAACTATAGATGAAGCAAGAGAAGTAGTAGCTAAAAATTTAGAAAAAGATCCTATTTTTTATACTAAAAATGCTGCTTTTAAAGTAGATGGTTTAGGATACGAAGAATTAAAACAACAAGAAGAACCTAAGGGTAAATATAAATCCTCCGGCTACGGAGACTTAAAAGAAAATGATATGAAAGAATTAAATAATTTTAAAAATTTTTTATTAACAGAAGAAGAATTCCAAGTTGATCCTAAAAAACATCCCTATGTAAATGTTGAATACGAAATGGAGGATGGAAAATTAGCCCAAGTTGTTAAAGTTAAAGGTAATGATTTAATTTTTCAAGCAATGCAAGGTGGGAAGACTTATTATATGTCCAAACCAACCTTCGATCAGGATCTTAAAAAGGGGTCAATTAAAGTTAACCCTGAAGATATAAAAAAAAGTCTCAATGGTAACCCTAAATCTGCCCTTGATACACCCAATTTTGTATGGAGTGGTTTTAAAGAACCAAAACTATCAGAATCTACTACTTCAGATAAATTAAAAGAATTATTAGAAGAAGCTGTAGCTGGTATTCCCTCTATTGGAAATCCTTTTGCTAATCGTAAAAAAGAAGCTTATGAAAATAGCTTTGAAGCCTTTTTAGCAGAAGAAAATAAAGGAACTATTAATGACCCTAAAGGCTCTACAGCCCACGGTAACATTGCTGAAGAAGATGATATGAAAGAAGGTGAAGCTGCTTATGAATATGAAAAAGGCAAATCAGCAGGTGAAAAGGAAGAAAAGAAAAAAATGAAAAAGGAAGGCAGAATGAAAATGTCTGAAGTCCTTAAAGAAGCAGAGCGTTTAGGTGAGATTGCTCGTAAAAAAGTAGAATCTAAAATTTACGAAAGAGCAATCGAAGAAAGAAAAAGAGCAATGTCCATCAACGAAGATGAATCTCTCTCAGAATTCATTAATCAGGAAGCTATTAAAGAAGTTGAAAAAGAAATCAAGGAATTAGAAAAAAAGTTGATGGAAGTAATAGCTGATAAAAATACTATGACTGGAGGAAAATGAGACAAACCCTCATAGATACTCAACTTTTTAGGCTTTCACCTCAAGCAATTACCGAAGCGGTTAAGACCGAAAATGGTAACTTAATTGTTGAGGGTAAATTACAATCTGCTGAAACTCAAAACGGTAATGGTAGATCTTACCCTAAAGAAATTTTAGCTAGAGAAGTTGAAAACTATAAAAAAGGCCCAATAGCAGAAAATAGAGCATTAGGTGAATTAGACCATCCTGATTCTTCTATTATTAATCTCAAAAATGTTTCACATAATATTAAAGACGTTTGGTGGGATGGGGATCACGTAATGGGTAAAATTGAAATATTACCAACCCCCTCAGGCAACATATTAAAAGAGTTATTTAAAAACGGAATTACAGTAGGTGTATCTTCTAGAGGAATGGGTAGTTTAAAACCTGGTTCTAATGGAGTACAAGAAGTACAAGATGATTTCGAATTGTTATGTTGGGATTTTGTATCAACCCCTTCTACACCAGGTGCTTATGTTCATCCTATAAGCGAAGGATTAGATTCTTCTGCTACGGTTACTAATGAGTACTATAAAATAAACGAAATAATTACTGAAATATTATGTAACAACGGACAGTGTCCAATTATATAAAACTTACCCCCTCGGTGTAAAGGAAGGAGAGATGCAAAAAATTGCATCTCTCTTTTTTTCTATATATTTATCGCAAGAATGTGTCGTCAGTCTATACGGTACTTTAATTATTATTAATCACTATTACGCTTTTACAGAATAAGCGTACTTTCCCAAAAAAATTTAGGAACAATGGCAAACAGAGATTTGTTAGCAGACGCTATTGCTGATGCAAAAGCAGTCAAAGAAGTCGCTATCGCTAATGCGAAAGCCGCTTTAGAAGAAGCTTTCACACCTCATCTTAAGGACATGCTTGCTCAAAAAATCAATGAAATGGAAGATATGGACGAAGAGTTAGATCTTACAGAAGTTGATAAAGACAAGATGGATGAAGAGAAGGAGATGGATGAAGGTTATGGTAAGGAATCCATGGATGAAATGGAAGACATGGATGAAGAACTCGATTTAGATGAAATTCTAGCCGAGTTAGAACTCGAAGAGGGTGAAGAAATCGACGAAGTCGAGGAAATGGATGAAGCTAAGGACGAAATGGACGAAGCTGAAGACATGGACGAAGCTGAAGAAGAAATCAACCTCGAAGATATGAGTGAAGAAGAGTTAAAAGACATGATCGAAGATGTTATCGAAGACATGGTTGCTTCTGGTGAACTCGAAGCTGGTGGAGACCCCGTTGAAATGGTAGATGATGAAGAGGAAGAAGAAGAAGGAGGAGAAGAAATGGAAATGGATGTCGAAGCAAGTGAAGAAGAAGTTGAATTAGAAGAAGAAAAAGTTGATGAAGAAAAAGAAAAGATGGAAGAGGAATTAGCAGAAGCTAAAGCTGCTATTAGACAATTACGTTCTGATCTTAATGAAGTTAACTTACTTAACTCTAAATTACTCTACACTAACAAGATTTTCAGAGGTAAAAACCTCACAGAAAATCAGAAAATTAAAGTTTTGAAGGCTTTTGATAAGGCCGAAACAGTAAAAGAAGCTAAATCTATCTTTGAAACTCTTAATGAAAACTTAGTTGCTAAGTCTACTAAGTCTAACATTAGAGAATCATTTGGTATGGCTTCTAAGCCTGCGGGCGTTGCTCCAAAGCGTAATTTGAATGAAGGTATTGTTCAAGAAGATGCTATGGTAGCACGCTTTAAAAAATTAGCAGGTATTAATTAATTTTTAACTTTAAAAACAAAACAAAATGTCAAACTTAAATTCTCTTTTAGAGAGCGCTAACCAGTGGAAGTCAGTACAATCTGACGCTGCTAAGTTAGCCAATAAGTGGTCAAGAACAGGTTTGTTGGAAGGTCTTTCTTCTGAGATGGACAAGAACAACATGTCTTTGATCCTTGAAAACCAAGCGAAACAACTCGTAGTTGAGACTTCTCAAACTGGTGGTGGAATCGCTTCTACTGGTAATTTCCAAACTGGTACTGGTGAACAGTGGGCTGGTATTGCTTTACCCCTCGTAAGAAAGGTATTTGGTCAAATTGCAGCGAAAGATTTCGTTAGCGTTCAACCAATGAGCTTACCTTCAGGTCTCGTTTTCTTCCTTGATTTCCAGTATGGTACTGAAAAATTAGGTGGAAAATTCACTGCAGGTGATGATGTATTCGGTGCAGGTTCTATGTACGGTGTTACTGATACTACTTCTGCTCCAACCGATGGTTTATATGGTGCTGGTAAGTGGACTTACTCTACAAACGTTACCCAATCTGGTGTTACTCCAAGCGCAATCGCTTCAGGATCTTGGGTTGAAGTAGGATACGATGCTGCTTTATCATCTTCTGTTGCGGGTCAACCAACTACTGCAACTTTGAAAAAACTCACTATTGCTGCTTCTTCATTTAACAACCCAGATTTGGCAGGTGTTAGAGGCTTCTCAGTTTCTGGTTCAAATGTAACTTCAAACGTTGCTGCTTATAACGTTGTTGATGGTACTAACGTAGTATTGTTTGTTCAAGGTACAGCTGGTGTTGACCCTTCAGGATTAGTTGTTACTTACGTACAACAACCAACTGATCAATACAGAGGTGACTTCGAAGATGGTAATACGGCATTAAACGGTGAAAACAACCCAATCGACATCCCAGAAATCAACATCAAGATGAAGTCTGAAGCAATCGTTGCTAAGACTAAAAAGCTCAAAGCTGTATGGACTCCTGAGTTCGCACAAGATTTGAATGCTTACCACAGCTTGGATGCTGAGGCTGAGTTGACTTCAATCATGAGTGAGTACATCGCTCTTGAGATTGACTTGGAAATCTTGGGTATGTTGGTTGAAAATGCCTTGACTACTGAATACTGGTCAGCTAGAAACAACGAACAATTTGATGCTAATGGTGCAGTAGATAACGGTACTTTCTACAACACTCAAGGTCAGTGGTTCCAAACCCTCGGTACTAAAATCAACAAGGTATCTAACAAGATCCACCAGTTGACTTTAAGAGGAGGTGCTAACTTCATGGTATGCTCACCAACAATCGGTACTATCTTGGAATCAATCCCAGGATTTGCTGCTGCTGATGGTGCTGATGCTGAAACTATGAACTATGCATTCGGCATCCAGAAAGTTGGTAACTTGAATGCTAAGTATGAAGTTTACAAGAACCCATACATGACTGAAAACACTATTTTGTTAGGCTTCAGAGGTTCACAATTCTTGGAAACAGGTGCTACTTTCGCTCCTTACATTCCATTGATCATGACTCCTCTCGTATACGATCCAACGACCTTCACTCCAAGAAAAGGTCTCTTGACTCGTTACGCTAAGAAGATGTTGAGACCTGAATACTACGCTAAGATTTACGTAGCAGGTTTGAACACTATCTAATATAGAGTTTAGAATATACTAAGAGAAAGCCCCACTTCGGTGGGGCTTTTTTATTCTCTAGTAAGTATACTATATTTATAGCAAACAAATAAAAGTATATATTAAATGAAAGAGACACCATCTCAGTTGCCTATTCCGGCATTCGTTATGAATTTTCCCTTCACTCTAGACACAAAAGTTCCAAATAATATTTGGATGCAAGAGTTAGAAGAAGAAGCACTTAAAATAAATAAAGGAGTTGCTTATCGTCAATTTTTAGATCTATATCAATTTGTAGCTGGTAACGGATTAGTTTGTAATTTACCTTCTAAAGGAGATTACCAAGATTTAGTTTATGTAGCTAATTTAGGTATTTACCTTCCTCATATTAAGGACTCAAATAACATCATATTATCCAACTTTACTTCAGAACCACGCCAAGGTGAAGAAGAAGTAGGTAAGCCATTTTTTGAATTAATGGGTTATAATGTTCATATGTGTCCTTTTAAGTGGGAAGGAGAAGCCGACCTAAAATACCTTTACGATAATGTTTATATAGGAGGATATGGAATCCGTTCAGATATTAAAGCATATGAATGGATGGAAGAAAACTTTGATATGAAAATTATTAAAGTTGAAATGGTTGATGATTATTTATACCATTTAGATTGTTCTATTTTCCCGTTGACTAAAGACAAAACATTAATTTGCACGGAACTCTTCAACGAAGATGAATTAGCGCAATTATCACAATATACTGAAGTAATAGACGTAGATGTTGAGGACGCTCTCAATGGGATAACCAACTCAGTTCGTTTAGGTAATACTATGTTGTGCGCTTCTAACATTTCTGAGATGACTAGAGCAGATGAAAATTATGAAGCCGAAAAACATAAAATAGAAAGCCTAGAAAAAATATGCTTTAACGAAGGACTTGAACCTGTATTCTTTAACTTATCAGAATATATGAAATCAGGTGCTATGTTAAGTTGTATGATGATGCATTTGAACTATGTTGATCAAACTAAATCTCTTCTCTAATGGCACAATATCTTGAAGATTGGTTAGACGGAGAAGTAGCAGAACTCTCAAAATTAGAAGTAGGTGAATTATCTAATACCTTCTTTTTTAGAGACCCAATGCGTCCCAACTATATAGATTACAAACATTTTTACTCCCCAGCTGATGGTACAATTTTATACCAAAAAGTTGTACAAAATGCTGACGAACCTATAGTAGAAATAAAAGGTATGAATTATACCATCCAAGATGTACTTGGAGATAAAACATACAATAAACCATCATTAGTGATTGGCATATTTATGTCATTTTATGATGTTCATATAAATAGAATACCATATGCTGGTATATTACAATATAAAGGTTTAGATCCTATAGAATCCACTAACAAACCTATGTTAGCTATAGAAAAGGATATTTTAAATGCAGCTATTAACCCTAATAATTTAGAATATCTCAAGTATAACGAAAGAATGTGGAATAAAATTTATTCCCCTCAGTTAGATTACACTTATTATTTAATACAAATTGCAGATGAAGACGTAAACGTCATAGCCCCTTTCATTAATGATCAGAATTCCCCTGTATCACAAAATGAACGTTTCTCACTTATAAGATGGGGTTCGCAAGTTGATTTAGTTCTTCCACTCGATGAAAGATACGATTTTGACCTTGTCTTAGAAGATGAAATGCATGTGAACGCAGGATTAGACAAACTAGTTAAAATTAATTTTAGAAATGACCCATTTCAATACCACTCCCGAAGCTGAAGAAATCTTTAGAGGGAAAAAAATAGTGAAGAATCCAATAAAATTTAAAGTCCAACTTAACGACGAACAAAAAGAAGCAAAACAATTAATATTAGATAATACAATTACTATGTTAGCTGGACAAGCAGGTTCTGGTAAAACTTTATTAGCATGTCAAGTAGCTTTAGATGGTCTTATTAGAAGAGTATACCAAAAAGTAATAATTACTCGCCCTACTGTATCAAAAGAAGATATAGGATTTCTCCCAGGTGATTTAAGAGAAAAAATGGACCCTTGGGTGCAACCAATTTATCAAAATTTCTTTACTTTATATGATAAAGCTAAAGTTGAAAAATTTATAAAAGATGGTTTAATAGAAATTGTACCTGTATCATTTATGAGGGGTAGAACATTTTTAGATTCGTGTGTTATTGTAGACGAAGCACAAAACGTAACTCATGAACAAATGGAAATGATTGTAACCCGTTTAGGTTTACGTTCCAAAATGATGATATGTGGAGACCAACACCAAACAGATCTAAAGAAAAAATCAGATTCTGGATTTAAATTTTTATATAAAGCATCTCGTAAAATTAAAAATTTAGAAGCAATTACACTTACTTCAAATCATCGTAATGAAATTGTAGAAGATTTAAGAAATTACTATAACGATAACCAAATTTATTAAAAATGGCTAAACGTACACCTTTTGAATGGGGAAATGCTAACTTTGCTTGGGATAAAAATCCCTTTGGAGCAAGGCAAAGTACCAACCCATTCACTTGGGATGATTGTGCGTTAGTTGAAGAAGTTGTAAAAGCCGGAAAGGCATATGGTGATGTCTTTAAAGACGAAAAAAAGAAAAAACGTTTTATAAAACTTATATGTCAAATAGAGGGCGTAGAATACAAAGAAACCAAAGAAGTCAAGGAAAGGCAAATACGTATCACGGACGTAGCATTGGTTGCTAAGGAAGTATTAGGAATTGACATAAAAATAGACGTGTAATGTATAAATTATTTACAGATAAAACTGAACTCTTTGAGTGTAATATAAAATTAGAGGGTGCCTCACTAAAAAATAGTAGAGCACGTCTATTAGTAGAATCTGAAGATTTAAATCTTGTCTTTAATGGCACCATTAGCTCTACAGGTAAATGTCAAATTCCTATTAAAAAATTAAAAGGATTATTAGATGAAAGTGTTGAAGGTAATTTAAAATTAGAAGTAATTGCTGAAGACACTTATTTTACTCCTTGGGAATCTAAATTTACAGTAGACACTTCTAGAAAAGTTACGGTAGAAGTTAAGTCACAACAAAATAACGAAATCTTAACCGAATCAAAACCTGAAGTTTCTGTAAGTAATGTTAAAAATAGCGTGTCTCTTCACGAAAGGGAACATATCATTACAATACTGCGAATGTTGATAAAGGAGGATATCAATTTAGATAACCTCTCTATTAAAAAGGATAAACTCAACAATCTTGTTGGTACTTACTTACGAAACAATGAAATTACCCCTAACCAAAAGGAAAAAATTATTGAAGGAGTTTTAACAGGGTTGTCTAAAATAGGTTAAGATGGCACTACCTGATTTAACAGGGCAAAATATAGAAAATACGTACCAAAGGGTTATACAAACCGATGGTACAAATTTTTATGACGGAACAGGTTCTCTAGTTAATTTTGGAGGAGCTGTTTTCCCGTACACGGGCAGTGCTATAATCTCAGGAAGCCTTATAGTAACAGGCTCTACCGACATACAATACTTAACAGCTTCAGGACTTAATTATCCTGACACAGATGGAACTGAATTTATGGTTCTTAGAACTGATGGGAATGGGAATCTCTCATTTGATTATTCAGATAGAACAAGTATTGAAGTAAGAACAATTGAAGCTGTAACTAAGGGAGACCCCTTAAGAGTTGTAGGATTTAACAATGGGCAAAATAGAGCTGAAGTTAGAAGAGCAGATGCTCTAAATCCCTCTTTAATGCCTTCATATGGTTTAGCTTATGAAACTGTAGGTGCTAATGTTAATACCCAAATGATAGCATTAGGAGCTTTAGATAATGTCAATACCCAAATAGCCCCTAATGATTTTCAAGAAAGTGATATACTCTATGTCCAGGTAGGTGGAGGCCTTACAAATGTAAAACCCACAGGAAGTGCCCTAATACAAAACGTTGGTAAAGTTGCAAGAAGACAACAAAATTCGGGAGAAATATTAGTATCAGCTATTGGTAGAAGCAATGATATTCCTAATATCCAACCGGGGTATGCTTGGGTTGGTAACGAAAATTGGGTTGCTACTGCCGTTCCTACTTCGTCATTTAACGAAGACCCATTCCCATACACGGGAAGTGCCGCAATTAGCGGTAGTTTGGAAGTAACAGGAGATGTTACAATATACGGCACTGCTTCTGTTAATGTATTGATAACAAATTATGAATCATCATCAATAATTTATTCATCTGGTTCAACTAAATTTGGTGACAGTTTAGATGATACCCATATATTCACAGGCAGTGTTAGTATTACGGGTAGTTTAGATGTAGACAATACAATTACTGCGGTAACAGGTTCGTTTTCACACCTTAAAGGAAATTCACCTATAACTGTACAGGATTCTGTTACATTCCAAAGTGATATTACTGCGAGTGGAGATTTAAAAGTAGGATCATGGAAAATCCTTTCTTCTAGTAATTATATAATTCCCGAAAGTGTAAGTGGAACTAACGGAAGTACATTTGTAATTCAAGGCCAAAGCTCTACTACAGGCACAGGAGGAGAACTTTTACTAAAAGGTGGATATTCGGGAGGACCTCAAGCTGGGGCTAAACTTAGATTAGAAGGAGGAGATCCTTATGGTCAAATTCATGTAGGAAGATCGGGACAAACTGTTTATCTCAATGCCGGGGGTCCCTATAGTGGACATGGAGCTATTTTCCAACAAAATGGACGTTACCTTAGATTTGGATGGAATACTACTCCAGGTATTCCTAATCCTTATTTTAGGATAACAGGCACATCCTCTGATGGACTACACTTTGAATCTAATAAGTATTATCAATTTAGTAATAATACTATTATTAGTGGTTCTCTTACAGTATCCCAATCAGTTAGCGCCTCCACATACTACGGCGACGGCTCCAATCTCACAGGTATAGATACTGACCCATTCCCATATACAGGAGATGTTATTATTACGGGTTCTAATTCTAATGCTGCTTCTGCTTCTTTAGAAATAGTTAATTCAAATGAATATCCCCTTCTATCTCTTAAAAATGATGGAACATTATCTTTGGGTCATAACGTACTTAATACTACTACAGGCAATTTAAGGCTTATAAATAGAAGTGGAGATTCCTGGATGGGGGGTCAAAATTTATGGGGTAATATTAGTGCGGGTATAATGATTCAATCTGAACCTACTAATCCTTTATATTTTAGAAATCTACTATTTTATGTAAAAAGTGATCAAGGTGCGGGTGCCGGAGTCGAAAAAATGAGATTCGACTACAATGGTAATTTAGGTATAGGAACCTCATCTCCCCAAGAACGCCTCCATGTAAATGGTAATGCTGTAATTACAGGCTCAAATTCACTAGCAGGTAATTATGCTCTCAAAGTAGCAAATAGTTCTGGTACTGATATACTAGCAGTTGAGAATGATGGTAATATTGGTATAGGAACAGATAATCCTTCTGCCCAACTCCATTTACAAGATGGTACTAGTAGATTTAGAATTAACACTACAGCCCATCAAATAGAAATGGGTACTGCTGGTATTTTCTTTAATACTCTTACCTTTGGCACAGGTACTATGACTTTAAATAATAGTGGTAACACAGGTAATGATACCTTTACAGCAGGACCTGGATATGTTGTTACTAATTTACTTAGGTCGGGTATAAATGGTAACCAATATTCTAAATTAACCCTAGAAAGTAGATATTATGGTATATCCACAGCTACTTCTGCTATGGATTTTAGGGTATTTGGAAGTGGTGGATCCTTAAATCAAACCCGTGTTGCTCTTTATAATGGGGATAATGGAGCGGTAATACTCCAACCAGGAACAGGTAACGTAGGTATTAGTACAAACTCTACACCCCCTGAAAAACTCACAGTAGAAGGTAACGTTAGCGCCTCCACATACTACGGCGACGGCTCTAACCTCACAGGTATTGAAACCGATCCATTCCCATATACAGGAAGTGCTATAATTAGTGGTTCACTTACATTAACAGGTAGTTTTAACGCTTTATTACCCACCTCCTCAACAGATACTTACTTTGTTACTTATAATACTTCTTCTTATGAATTAGAAGCTAGACAGGTAGCAACACTTATAAACCCTAAAGTTGAGTATTTAGATGTTACTGCTAGTATTTCTAGTGGTACTTCTATAACATTACCTAATGGATTATCATACATATCATCATCAACTTATGAATACCTTGAAGTATTCTTTAATGGGTTAAGATTAAGGTATGATAGGGATTTTATTCCTACATCAACAACAACAATTCAAAACCAAATAGCATTCCCTTCAGGAAGCGAGTTAACATTTAAATCATTGAAAGCATGAGTTTACACTTAAATCACTTTATTTCTACAGATCTATGGTTTTTATATGGTGCTATTATGGAGGGGAAAGTCCATTCATATAATAGAGAAACCCACATTGTAGATATAGAAGGTATAGAAGTTCCATATGATGAAACCAGAATAAATACTATTATTTTAGATATAGAATACGAACGAACTAGACTAACAGAAGAATATCAACAAAAAGACCCCCCTGAAGAGTTAGATCCAAATGTTTCAATGGTTTTAGATAGTATGATAGATGTTCTCAACATAATAAAAGATAGAATTTCATGGCTACCATAAGATCAGTTTTTGCTCCTGGACAAACTTTTAATGTATTAGATCCTAATGCTTGGGTAGGAGGGGTAGTTCCTGGTCCTAATGATATAGCCCAAATAGGAGAAAATGGGGATTTTTACACGCGAATTAACATGCAGGGTTCTCCTTACAATATTAACGATGCCGAACTTAGCCATTTAAAACCTTGGACAGGAAGTATTGCTGAAATTAGGGTAGATGATAATAACGTAGTTTGGAATGGCACTTACGAATTCCCAGATACTAATGGGAGTTTTTTAGTTTATCTGAATCGCAACTATTCAGAACTTAGGTGTCCTATTAAAATAGATTATGTAAGCAAATCATTAGCTAATGATGATTTCTTTTATACATGTAGTGTAGATTATTCTTATAATAACTGGGTTCACAAAGATAGAGCAATAGCAAATTTAAACCCTGAAGGATTTAATCAAGAAACAGTAGGCATAATTCAAGATGATTCTTATGTATTCCCACTAGAAACTAAATTTGAATTAACAGGATCCGATACATGGCATGTTGGGCAAATTGAAACCTTAGAACGTTGTCATTTAACTATTAAAGGTAATTCTACATTATTATTAGATGGTACTACTGTTAACCCAAATGCTATATATAATAACCAAGATTCTTACCGAAATGTAGTTAGAATTATTGAAAATGCCACAGTAGAATTAACAGGAAGTGTCCAACGTGCTAGTAACCTTTTCTATTTCTACAATAGAGATGACTACCAGAGAATCCAAATCTCAGGAAGCGATACATGCCCCCATACTCTACTAAGTGAATCTGTTTCTTCTGGCTCTTCAACTATTACTATGGTAGATCCTACTAATTTTGGAGTCGGTAGTATAGTATCAATTGATAGCCCGGTTCAAATGGAATATGTTAATTCTTTAGCAAGCCAAAGTATGAACCCTTATGGTAGGTACTTTGATTATAGCCTTGACTCAGGTTCTTCAGCAGGCCCAGGATATTATGGTTTAACTAGAATTACTTCTAGTATGGAAAATGATGAGGTAGTTAGAGTAATATCTCAATCAGCCCCTAACGAATTTTTAGTTGTTAAATTATTTGGTAAGGAAGGTGAAATTATCCAAGATTTTGGAACATTTGATTACAATACATTTGTTGAAACCTTTAATGTTACCCCTGAAGTATTTAGTGGTAATAAGAGAGCAGTATTAGTTAGGTCATTACATAATAATTTCCAAAAAGGAGAAATACTTGCAGTTAGCCGTTCTTTAGTAGCAGAATGTTTATACGCTGATTATTATCTTACTTCTTCCCAACATATAGACTTTACAACAGGCGATACATTAGAAGATAATTTAATATATAGTCCATATGTTTATAGTGGTTCATTTGTAGATACCACATTTAAAGCAGGGACTTATTATAATGAGTACTACAGGTGGGAAAATAATTTGCTATATGGCCCCAGAACGGGCTCAAGTGGAGAAGTAACATCATCTGTTTATTTACGCACTGATAACGATTATATCTATAATAATAATAGCCCACAGACCAGAGCCCAAGTAATGGTAAGTGGTTCATATTTTAAGGAGGGTGAAGTTACAGTCACATTTGATTATAATCGAAACCTAACCGGTTCTTATGATACTGGTGCTAATTTAGAATTAAATATAGGATATTCCCAGGGAGCATACGCCGCATATAAAGGAACTAGCAGAATAAGAGGAATATTCCAACCTTGTAAAAAAATGTTCGCGGCTAGTAATTATATTAGTGTATTATGTAATGGACAAGTAGGTGATGGGTATGAGAGTAATATAGGAACAAATGAAGTTTTAGGTGAAGATAATCCTTCTAGTTTTGAATATAAAATTTCCCATAAAAAAGGTAGAACTGAGTTTTATGTAAATGGTGTTTTAGTTACTACACAATTTGGTGAATCTAGCCTAGCTCCAATAATGTTAGGATTATATCGCTACGTTAACTTATATACTATAGATATAAAAGATTACCATCAATTAGTATTACTAGATACCGATGAAGCGGTTAATGTAGGAGATGAGATATTAGAAGGTGCTAGATTAGAATATGACCATTTTGAGGGCCAACGAGTTAGAACTAATGCTAATTCTATTAAAGATATAAGAGGGCACCGAAATTTATTATATGATTGGTGGGATAAAAAAGGTCAAACCAAATTAATGCCATACCAACATGGATATGTAAGTAACCGAAGTAATAAATATGATTATAATAATCTATATAGTGGAGATAGACTAGTTGGTGGAGAATTAATCCCAAATAACATAGGACCTGGAGCTAACTCCCCCGGTGACTATTTTGACACTAGTATTACCCAAACTATAGTTTGGGATTTAATGACTGAGGTTGAGTTTGATAGTCTTTCTTTTAGGTACTACAATGATTATGCCTATGACTATAATCAAATGAATGAACTTCAAATTGAAATTTCAAATGATATAGAAAATTGGACTACTGTATGGGGACCCTCACCTGATGGAAGGTATACTTCCCGTATAGCACAACGTAGGTATTTTGATTTCCCCAGTGGAAGTACTACAGCACGTTTTATCAGATTATCACTAAATGGCTCTACTAGAAGTGCTGGTGATAGTATTTTTGATTTAGGTATTTACCATTTTAATGGACAAGGAAATACCTTTGAATTATACGATGCTAGTATGTTTACTGTGGGGGACCAAATAGTATTTGCTAATCTAAAGGATGGGGGGTTTAGGGGCCAGCAAGAACAACAATATGATTGGTTAAGTTGGCAACTAGTACCTGGTGTTACCTCAGGAACTACAACTAATGATGATGTTTGTGGTGGGTTAGAATTAAAATACACTATAACAGCAATTAATGGTAATATTATAACAGTAGATAGAAGAATAGCAAATACTGATATTGGAAAAGATACTTTAGTTTATAAATGGAACCAGGGATCAGTTAATTTTAAAGGTAATTATAAAAATTTACTCTATTTCCGGAATTCAAATTTTGACCAAACTACTAATAATTATGAAGTAGTTAATGCTAACTTTGATTATATATTAGGTAGTTTTAATTGGCTAAGTGGTAATAGGAATTTATATACAAGTTTAGAAAATTGTTCATTTAATGATGTGGGTAATGGAGCTTCTATCCAATCCGGAAAAAGTGTAAAAAACAATATTTACCTTGGTAATAGTTCCTTTTACTCAAGCCACCCAACTTATGGGGTATCAGATTCAGTAGCATTTAATAATGTTGTTATGGGGGGACCTTCACAATTATATCCCTACTTTTACCCCAATCTTACTAGAAACTTAATAATAAGTTATAATATAAGCTTAAATGGGGGAGCTAATGCTTGGTATGCTCAAGGTGCTAACTATGAACAAAACGTTACTTCAAAAATTACCTATAAACATAACTATTTAGATTACAGGTATGAGCCTATATGGAATCAGCCTTTTCAATCTTCTTATCCTTCAACAAAAAACAGTGTAATTATAAAAGATAATTATACTTCCAGAGGTAATATGGGATATTATACTACAGCTATGTATAACAGGATACAAAATGCCTACCCTAGTAGTATAATTTATAGTAACCTTAACATAGAATCTTTTAAAAATTATAGGATATTATCAAATGGAGGAGAAATCCACCCATATTATTTAGATAATGGTCTTACTACACATTATGGAAGAGATTCAAATGTTTTAAGATATTACCCTAATGATATTACAACAGGTCAACCTTTAATCCGGTTAGGAGGTTATAATTTCCCCTCTTTACTCTATAAAGAATCTGCTAATAGGTATGGAATCATTAACACAGTATCTGGAACATCCCCGGGTACACAAAGTATTCCTAATTTATATGTGAGTAGATTTAAAATAGAAAAAGAACAAGATATTAACATACAATTAGATTTTGAATACTTTATAACCCTACTTAAACTCTATGATAGGTCTAACGATACTACTAACTTTAATAGGGGGTATGGATATGGTGGAGACCTTAATTGGACTGGGGTAAAAGTAATATTATACAATGACTCTGGAGCTTTTATTTTAAATAAAGATAATTTGACTAGTTTAGTTAACACACCCTATTCATATAATAAAACCTTTACCCTCGAACCAGGTAATTATAGTTTTGGTATACATTATTATACATCTGTAAGGGAAGGCCATAAAATATTTGAACATAGCCCTATATCATACAATATATTATCTACTGACCCCAATAATTTAGTAGTTTTAGAAAATAATTTTAGTGCTTATAAAATGTTAGAAAGTAGAGCATATGGCACCCAACAAATTATAACTAACCCTAATTTAGGCCCCTCAACTGTAGGGCGTGCTGCAAACTCTCTCCCTGTAGGAACCCTTAAAATCAGAAAACTTAGACTATGAAATTTCAAATATTAAATAACGAAGAATTAGGATTTTTTGATGATAATGGTAATAAAACCGCTACTATTAGTGTATCGGGTTCTAATCTTATATTAAATCCTAGTGGAAGTGGTGATATTCTTTTAGGTAATGATTCTACTGTTAATGATGTTGAAATGGGTATTCCTTCTACCCCTTCTAATTTTACATATTTAGGGGGTCTCCCCACCTCAGATCCTGGAGTGTATGGTCGTTTATTTCAAACATCAAGTGAAGCAATAGGGGCATCAGCAGGTTTTCAAGTAGTTTTAATATCACAAGGATAATTTCCTTTGTAATATTTATAACAAAACAACATGGCAAACACCCCAATTTGGCCCGGCTCTAGTTCATTTTCCCCCGGAAATACTCCGTTTGGGTTTTACGATAATGATGCTGAATTCCAAACAGATGCAGATAAAGTATCAGTATTTTGTTCCCGTCGTTTAGGGTATCCCTTAACTGATGTTGAACTACAAGATATTAGTTTTTATGCTGCATTTGAGGAAGCAGTAACCACGTATGGTAATGAAGTATATGCTTTTAAAGCAAGTGAAAACTATCTTTCACTAGAGGGGTCACCAACTGGATCTACTATTAATTATAAACTTCAAAGACCAAATTTAGGAGCAATTGTTCGTTTATCTGAACAATACGGTGAAGAAGCAGGTGTTGGAGGAAGTGTTAATTGGACTCAAGGAAGCATTGCTTTAACTTCAAGTGTTCAAACTTACGATATGAATGCTTGGGCTACCTCACAAGGTATAGAACAAGGCGATTTAGAAATTAAAGAAATATTCTACCAGGCACCCCCTTCAGTAGTTAGATATTTTGATCCTTATGCAGGTACTGGTACTGACGTACAGGGTTTATTAGATGCTTTTGGGTTTGGTAATTATACTCCTGGTATTAATTTTTTATTAATGCCTATTAATTATGATTTATCTAAAATTCAAGCAATTGATTTTAATGATACTATTAGAAAATCAAACTACAGTTTTGAATTAATAAATAATCAATTAAGAATATTCCCTATTCCAAATAGAAGTGGAAATTTATATTTTAAATATATTTTAAAATCTGATAGAAATAGAGCAACAGTAAGTGGAAGTTTAGGAGAAGGTGTTGTAACAGATGTTTCAACTGTACCTTATGCTAACCCAACTTACTCATACATTAATTCAATCGGCAGGCAATGGATTTTTGAATACACATTAGCATTGTGTAAAGAAATGTTAGGTTACATTAGAGGCAAATATAGTACAGTACCAATTCCTGGTAGTGAAGTAACACTTAACCAATCAGACTTAATTTCAGCAGCAACCTCTGAAAAAACAGCATTAATTGAAAGGTTAAGATCTTACTTAGATGAAACCTCACGCAATAAGTTATTAGAAAAGAAAGCAGCAAATTCTGAATTTATACAAAAAGACTTAAGCGCAGTACCCTACACTATCTTTATTGGCTAATGGCATTATTTGGAAGACAACGTGATATAAATTTATTTACAACAATTAATAGAGAATTGTTGGGGGATGTTATCACTCAAGAATGTGCCTTTTACAAATATATTTTAGAAAAAACTACAATAAACATATACGGCGAAGCTGCTGATGGAGCTTATTACGATGGTCCTACCTTATTTAATTGTTTAATTGAAAGAAGCGACCAAGAATTCCCTGAAAGCGATATGGGTGTTGACTTTAAGTGGGGAATTGATTTTAAATTCCTAAGGGAAGATCTAATCGACGCTAATGTTGTACCCCAAGTAGGTGACATAATTTTATATTATGGAGGATACTACGAAGTAAACACAACTAATGCTAATCAGTATATTTTAGGTAAAAACCCAGATTACCCATATAACGAAAACCCATTAAATCCAGGATTAGAACAATTTGGTTCAAATTATTCTATTATTTGTAAAACTAATTACGTTCCTGGTGATAAACCTGGTATAACTAAAGAAAGATTATAATGGCGACACAAGGAAGAACCCCAATACCAAAATCACAAGCTGAGATAGCAAATGGATTTATTGAACCATTTGATACTCAAAGGGGGAATCCTAACCAAAGTCGTGATTTAAATAGAGGTAATAAAAATTCATTTAGAGACGATACAACTAAACCTTTTTCTATAGGAATTAAGGATATAGACGAATCTATTGTTTATTACTTTAAAAATGTTATTAGACCTTTTGTAATCCAAAATGGGCAACGTATTGAAGTACCTGTAATGTATGGTGCTCCCGAAAGATGGAAATCAGTACAACGTGATGGTTTTATGCGTGATCAAAAGGGTGCTATAATGGCTCCTATGATTATGTTTAAGCGTAACACTATTGCCCCTATAAAAGGTCAATACAACAAATTAGATGCTAATCGTCCTGCAAATGTTGCTTACACACAAACCTCATATAATAAGCAAAACGCATACGATAAATTTAATATTTTAAATAATAGAAAACCTATTAAAGAATACCATACTGTAGTAGTACCCGATTATGTTACTATGACTTATAGTTGTGTAGTTTATACTTATTTTGTAGAACAACTTAATAAAATAGTAGAATCTATTAACTATGCCGCTAATTCGTATTGGGGTAATCCTGAACGATTTAAATTCAAAGCAGATATTGATTCTTTTACTACTGTTACTGAATTAAGTGCAGGCACAGAGCGAACTGTTAGAGCTAATTTTGATTTAAATTTAAAGGGTTATATCATCCCCGACATTCCTCAAAAGGATTTAACAGTAGATAAAAAACGATTTAGTAAAGGCCAAGTTGTTATACAACAAGAAACTATAGCTAATCTAAATGATTTAAATCAATCTCAAATAAATCAACCTATCGATACAAGAAATCCCCAAAATACAGACACTAATATTTTTTGAGGGAAATTCTGATATTTATCAACAAATGGTTTTAAAAAAAATTTAATATTTATAAAAAATGAGTGAACAAATTAAGTTATCCCAAGAAGAACTTGACACTATCAAGCAGTTACAACAAAAGCAACAGGATTTAATTAACCGATTCGGTCAATTAGAATACCAAATGCAGTTATTAGAGTTGCAAAAAGATCAATTAGTGGAAACTATTGGTAAGTTACAACAAAACGAACAAAAAACTGGAGAAGCATTAACACAAAAATATGGAAACGGAACCGTTGATTTAGAATCGGGAATGTTTACAAAAACTGAATAAAAAATTAACAAAACAATAAAATGGCAGAACAAATAGTATCACCTGGAGTATTTACAAGAGAAAACGACCAGTCATTTATTACACAGCAGCCTGTAGAAGTAGGGGCTGCTATCATAGGCCCTGCAGTTAAAGGTCCTGTTGAAATTCCTACTGTAGTTACTTCTTACAGTGAATTTAAAAATAAATTTGGCTCTACTTTTGTAAGCGGAGGTCAAACCTACTCATTCTTAACTTCAATCTCAGCTTATAATTACTTCCAAAATGGAGGTAATACTTTGTTAGTAACAAGAGTTGCTTCTGGTAGCTGGACTCCTGCTTCAAGTAGTGGAATTTATAATGATGCCGGTGGTACATTAATAACAACTGCTGATGCTCTTTTAGGATCCATTTCTACACAACCTTCAGCATCAGCGGGAACATACACAGATGTTGAATCTGATTCAGTAGTAGGAACTGGAACTGATGTTACTGCCTCTATTATTTTAGATACTGATACTAATGTTTCTACTATAACCATTACGGGTCAAACTGGAACTTTTTCTATAGGAGATGTTATCACATTTCATTCAAGTTCTTTAGGAGCTACAGATGGTGATGGAACTGATTTAGTAATTACTGTAGTAGCAGATGATATTGTTGCTTCTAATTCAAATACTCCTTTTGTATTAAAAACAATTTCAGAAGGTACTATTATGAATAGTGAAGGTCCTGAAAATGCAGATGGTTCTTTAGATTCAGGTTCAGTAGATAATGTTAGATGGGAAATTACTAACTCTAACACAGGATCTGGTACATTTACTATAAACATTAGAAGAGGTAATGACGTTACTAATGAAAAAGTAATTTTAGAAACATTTGCTAACGTCTCTATGGATCCTGAAGCTGATAATTACGTAGCAAAGGTAATAGGTGATACCTACCAATCAGTAGATACAACAGATGTTAATAACCCATACGTTAAAGTAAATGGTGAGTATCCAAATGCTAGCCGTTACGTTTACGTTTCAGCAGTAAATACTCCAACCCCAAATTATTTTGATAATAGTGGAAATGCTAGATCAGAATATACTTCATCTATTCCTGTAGTGCATGATGGAGCTTTTGCAGGGGGTACTGGTGATATTTTAACAGGAGCTGGTAAGTATTTTAACAATATTGATAATACTGATACTCAAGGGTTAGTAGCAGATAATTACTCACAAGCTATTAACTTATTAAAGAGTAAAGATGATTACCAATACAATGTAATTACTACTCCTGGTTTAATCCATAGCTTAAGTAGCCACACATCTGTTTTAAATACTTTAATTGCAAATACTCAAGAAAGAGGAGATGCACTTGTAGTATTGGATATTGAAGATTATGGAGCTACAATTTTACAAGCCTCTAACGCAGCAGGAAATCTCAACTCAAGCTATGCAGCTACTTACTGGCCTTGGGTTCAAGTACAAAACCCAGATACTGGCAAATTAAATTGGATCCCAGCATCAACATTAATCCCAGGTGTATATGCCTTTAATGACAATGCTTCTGAGCCATGGTTTGCCCCTGCAGGTATTAACAGAGGTGGATTAAGTACAGTAGTAAGACCAGAGAGAAAATTAACAAGAGCTAACAGAGATACTTTGTATGAAGCTAATGTAAATCCAATTGCTAACTTCCCTGCAAACGGAACTGTAGTATTTGGTCAAAAGACATTACAAAAGAAAGCATCTGCACTTGATCGTGTAAATGTTAGAAGATTGTTGATTGCTCTTAAGAGCCACATTGGTCAAGTTGCTAATAACTTAGTGTTTGAACAAAACACAGCAGCTACTAGAAACAGCTTCTTAGCTCAAGTAAACCCATACATGGAAAGCGTACAACAAAGACAAGGTGTTTATGCGTTTAAAGTGGTAATGGATGACTCAAACAACACACCAGATGTAATCGATAGAAATCAATTGGTAGGTCAGA